>JAAUYK010048362.1_pt1 | contig 37883 bp, 41 predicted proteins | sample 7278021 | NCBI WGS metagenome assembly JAAUYK01 (sample SAMN14350223, study PRJNA611818) | marine sediment metagenome | isolation source: surface marine sediment (1.8m) | place: French Polynesia: Moorea | collected 2018-08
GAACTTGCAGGACAGTTCTTAACCGGTAGAATTTAACCAAATCTGTTTCTTACTCTCGTAGCCTCTTCTTCTCGTTTCAGTTCTAATTGTTCTAGGCTTTCTCCAAGTTGATTGGGGGAAGCCACATTTATATTATTGGAAGTGTTAATTACATAGGTTTTACCAGTACCAGTTCCCCCACTACTACGATAGGAACCGCCGCCAACCATACCACCACGGTTATAGTTTTGGACTTGTGCGTAATCCTTGTTATTTTGGTTCTCAATCTGTTGTCGCTTGTAACTCATATAAGCAGGGACTTCTGAGCGAGGTACGACATACTCCCCTGCAGTTAATGCTGCCAAAACGGGAGTTCCACCGCCCATAAGCTTTTCTTTTTTCATGGCCATCATGGCACTAATTCCCAATTCAGTAGCCGTGCCACCCATTACCAGATTTTGAACCATACCACCCTTAGCTAGATTGGGGGTTTCAACAATACCACCGCCATCAAATCCCATCACACCACCGAACATTCCCCCAAACATTCCCCCAAACATACGAGCTAAGGGACGAGCGATGGTCATTTTAATTACTTCTGCTGCTATGGTTCTAAACAAGGCTAATGCTGCGTCTTCAATGCTTTTAGTCTGCATCAATACGTCAACTAGGCTCTGTTCAAACTGTTGTACAAAAGGATTGGCTTGGATGAAAGCTTGTTCGAGTCGAAGGTTTGTTATCGCTTCTAGCTCTGATCTGTAACCTGCTAGTTGTTCTTGGCTAAAGCCCATTCCTTCTGCCCGTCTTACCTGTTCATCAATATAAATGGGGTTGGCTTGTAGTTCAGCTTCTAATATGCCAGCACGTCCGAATGGGTTGCCACTAATTGAGTCTTCTAATCGGGCGCGTTGAACTGCGAGATCATCGGAGAAGCGTTGGCGGTTGAGATTGTCGGTTAAGTTGGATTCTTGTTCAATTCTTTCGTCTGTTAAGTTCTTAATTTCTTTTAATTCTTCGACCTGCCCCCCTAGAGCCTGAGCCTGTCCTTCTAGCTCCTCAGTTACCTTTTTCCTTTCAGGGTCTGTGATAATAGCTTGCATCTCCTCTAGTTTCTGGTAAGAAGCTTCCAAGGATTTTCTCTCCTCTTCTGTCAGGTCAACTCTAGTTTGATAATCTTCGATAATTTGCTTTTGTTTCTCTATTTCCTGTAGTGCAGCTTCTTCTACTCCCTCCATCGCCGTCAATTGCTCTTCAATACTACGTTTTAAGTCTTGACGTTGTTCTATTTCTCGTTGGAACTGTGCTGCATTTTGGGCTAAGTCTTGGGCAAGTTTCTGCTGTGCAGTTGTAGTTAAAATAGTCCCATTTCTTAGTTTTTCGACACCGTTTTCAAGGTCTCTAAACTGCCTAGTAGTCTGTTCCGCACCTCGGATAAATTGCCTGTTAGTTTGCTCCGTTCTTTGAGCCTGACCTGTAATGTCGTTTTCGGTTTGAAGTATAGCCCTAGACTCGTTTTCACGCGCTTGCTGTTCTCTTAATTGGTTCAAAGAATCTTGTCTATCAACTACCGATTCTCTAGCGTCTGCAATTGTTTCGACATTTGACACACCAGGGAATCCGTCGGACGGGATGGTGACGGGGGTGAATTCAGGGATAGTTACTGGCGATAGTTGACTTACTGGTTTCGGCTGGTTTGTTGTGGTGACTGCCTGTCCATTGTTTAATTGAGGTAAAAATTGATTCGCGTAAGTCAGCCTACGTCCAGCAATTCCAAACCTCTCATAATCCTTCATTGCGCCCATAGCCTCTTCTACAGAGGTTGCATTAAAGAGGCGATCGCGAACACCTTTCGAGATACTTATGGAATCGTCATATTTTCCACCCTTGGTTATTTCGTCAAAAAAGAGGTCTATTTGGTTATTGATATCTGTCTCTAGGCTATTAGTAAAAGCAGGGACTCTGTTTCTTCTACCAAAAGACCATTGAGCCAAGCCTAACCCTGTACCGCCTTTTTCTTTCGCGTAAGGGTTGAACGAAGATTCTTGTTGGAATGTCCCTAGAATAGCAGCCCTGGCGTAAGGGTTAGTCAATCCTCTTTGGATTAACGCATTGTCGATCATCCCCTTGTTACCAGATAGAGGGCTTTGGTTAACGGAGGATTGAGTCTGTGCTTGAGTGGGTACTGTTTGAACCGATGCTGCTGCCCCTTGATTCAATTTAATATTACTTTGATCTAAATCCACGAGCATCGTATTAGCCCCATGAGTAGTGGCCCACGAAGCAAGTTTTCTTATTGCTGCTGGATCTGTAAAGACCAAACATCCAGCAGAACCTAAAACTGGATCTTCCAAATGGGCCCCAATAGCTGACCTTGCAGTATTAAACTGTGGAGTCATTCCGATCCACCCAGTGATTTTATTCCTGGGAACCTTGGTGTGATCAAAGCCTGATAAGTTCATATCTCGAACTTGTGCAGCTTGACCAGTATTCAAAGTCCAGCGTCCATCAGGCAATGGGTTTCTTGTCCCTGCTACATCACGCCTTTGCGCTGCTGAAACACCTTGTTTAGTGGGATCGCCCGATGCACCACCCATGATGGTATCCACAATCTTGCCATTACTGTCCACCAGGTCAAGGCGAATTTCGTCTAAACCTCCATTTAGCTTTCTACCGGTTTCAGTGGCCACAACCTGAAACCCTTTTTTTAACTCAGAACCCAGATCGTAACTTCCAGACGCTCTAGCTTGTAGGTTCGTTGTGCTAGCATCACCAAAAAATTCTCTTGGATCTACGAATTTATCATCAACTTGTACTTTTAAATCTAAGTGAGGGCCGGTACTTCCCCAAGATCCTTGATCTCCCCCTGTTGTTCCTATCTTTTGCCCTAATTGTAAAACTTGTCCTTGCTTGACCAATACCTTATCGAGATGGTTTAGGTGAACCACGATTTTTCTCCCCATCTCATCGAGTCCCTGTATTTTTATCCCATATTCTCCTTTGTCACTATATAAAGACGTAACTGTACCACTGATGGGAGCAACAAGTTCGGTTCCGGTGGGGTATTGGTAGTCAATCCCATTATGCTTTCTCGTTCCCCCGTCTCTCATGGCATCCATCATACCGCGCGGGCTTGGTAATTTTTCTTTCGCCGTTTTTCCCGGTACTGGGAAAACTCTGTCCCCATTTAAAACTTGCTGTGAAGATGCACCCGTAGAACCACTCGCAGAAAAACTCCCAACACTAGCGTTAATCCGCTTGGCCAACTCATGGATTGACTCAACTAGAGCGTTGCCTTGTTCTGTAACATTGACACCGACCTGATCCATTGAAACGCCCAATTGGTAAGCTTGTGATTCGATATCTTTAGCTCTAAATAAAATATCTTGCCAGGTTCTGTGCTGTTGTCTCTCAAAGTCTTGTTGTTGTCTTCTGAATTGCTCTAACTGAACCAACCTTTGACGTTCTAAGTCCTCCTGTTGTTCTTGTAAGTTTCTGACTTGTCTGGCAATATTTATGGTGTCATTTTCGATTTGTAAGCGAGTTTCATTGCGCCTATCCGTTTCCCCTTGAAGGCGCGAAATTGACTGCCTAATTGCGATTACCGCATCACCGAAACCCTGCAACGGGTTATCAAACCCCTCGGGGTTAAGATTAATAAAGCTTGTCCTTAAGCTAATATTTTCTATATCTCTTCGAGTGGCTTTAATTTGGTTTTCTGCTGCTAAAGTTTGTTGTTCAATACTTCTGTATAAGTCATCCCATTGTTCTGCTAAACCTCTAAATGACCTGAACTGATTACGGTTAAAGTCTTCTACGGATCGCTCGAAGTCAACTAACTGTCTTTCTGCGTTTCTTTGAAAGTCTGCGATTTGATTAGCTAAATCTCTTATTTTTTTTCTAACATCTTTTCTTAATTCTCTCCCGTCAAAGGTTAACTGAGATAACTGAGACCTTGTTCCCGATAAATCTTTTTCTGTTGATTTGATACTCTCTTTTAATTTCTTAATTTCTTCTTTTCTTTGATCATTGTTTTCAACCCCATGGATAGCAAGAATTTTGTCTAATGCGGCTTGCCTCTCTTTTAGGATACCCACTAAATCTTGTTCTTGTTCTTGTAAGATCGTTTTTCTGCTTTCTTGGGATCTAATGTCTCGCTCCCCTTTTGTTTGGCTTGTCTGGTTTATTGCTGCCTGCTCATCCATACCTCTTAACGTCAAAGCGTGTTTTGTTTTGTCAAAAGCTTTCTCAGCATCCTTAAGTTTATTTATAGTCTTATCCCAGACCGTTTCAAGTGGTTTCACCGCGTCTGATAAACCAGAATTATTAAAATAATCAACTACTTGATCGATCAGGTTTTTTTGTGGCTCTAGAATTTCCAGTAAGGCGGCTTTTTCAGCTTCGCTTCTATCACTGTTTTTAATAGCTTCCTCTTTCCCTTTAATCCCTGCTTGAATAGAATTTATTTGATCAACAATATTTTTAAGTGGTTCAACGGCTTGCTCCCTAGCTTCTAGTGCTTGCTTAATAGCAGCATCAATATCCTTTATTTCCGCTAAAGACGCGCTATCTGCTTTCTTAGCTAATTCTTTTCTAGTAGCTCCTAGTTCAAGTAGTTTTTGTTCTAGCTGTTCGACTTCTTGTAAGGCTTTCTGGTTATCTCCTGTCAAAAACTGTTCAATATTAAATGGAGCCAATTGTGAACCAACTAAGAATTTCTCTAGCTCAGATTGTGTATTTCGTATGTCTTGGGCGTTGCCGAGTAACTGTCTTCTGCCTAAACCAATGTAGCTATCATTTTCTGAGAAAAAATCACCAACGCCTAGTAATTCGGACTGTTGTTTTGTTGAATTAAAGTCTTTACCCATTAAGCGCCTGGGTATCCTATCCACTGCTCTTAAGAACCCTCCAAAACCACTATCTTGTTGGTTCATCATATTTACTAAGTCGTCTGTCTTGAACGATTCCCCTCCTAAACCCAATATGTTTTTTGGATTTAATTCTAAACCTTTACTTTTTGGTTTAAGTTGGACGCTTATTACTTCTGTTACTTGTTTATATTTTTCTGCTATTTGTTCCAATGACGTAGTTATCGACAAGGCTGAGTTAGCCATGTTTGCATCGACCTTTCCCATTTCACCCATTAAAGCGTTAGAAAAATCACCTCTAGCTAAAGATAAAACGCCATAAGCTGTTGCTAAATTTGCGCCAAATCCTAAGACTTTTCCTCCTATTGTCTTAAAAGCATTCGCGCTTGAAGCGGCCAATGTCGATAAGCTTTGCTTGAAATTATTTGTCGTGAAAATAGCTCTAGTAGTTTGTTGGACATACAGTTTTAAGGATTTTGCCATTCCTCCCAAAGTGTTAAATATATAAAGCTTTCCTAACACAATTAGTTGTTCAAACATTACAGCAAGCGCAACCATTTCGACAACTCCCGATGGTATTATTTTCAAAGAAAAACTAGAGAAACTATCAGCAAGTTTTTCCATCATCGTACGTTGATCATTCCAGTCAACGGCAAATAAACTTTGTCCTTTACTTTCTCTGTTCATGTTATCAAAGGCACTAAATATGTTTTCAAAGAAGCCTCCCACGCCTTGTGCCATGTTTTCAAATATAGTGTTGTTAGCTCCTAAGAAATCGTCAGTAACATCTGCAATGACCCCAACAAGAAATGGAGTCATTGAGCCTATTAGTTTCCCTGTTGTTGTTGCAAAAGTCGTTCCAAATTTATTAACAAAACTAGCGATTTGCGATGTTGAGAAAATAGCTTGTAGTCCAACAGCGACCTGTGCTGACATTCCGATCACGGCTGTACCGCCAAGTTTAACAAGAGTATCAAAGTGTTTTTCTGCTGATTCAATCATTCCGGCAAAAGCTTTATTTGAAAGGACAAAAAAACCTCCAAAAGTTTTAGCTAATTTAACTTGTAACTTAAATGATGCGTTTTCTACTCTCGCTAGACTACTAACATAATCGTCAGCGTTTCTTTTGGCCGCTTCTCCAAAATCTTCTTTTAAGACCTTAGCTACTTTCGGTAATACCTCTTCTGCCAACAGCGCGCCTTGTGAAATAAGTTTGTTAAATTCTCCTCTTGAAACTCCTAGTGCTTTCTGAAAGACTGACATTGCTGGAGGAAATTTCTCCCCTAGTTGTTGTCTTAACTCTTCCATAGAAACCTTACCTTTTGCAAGAATCTGTGTATAGGCATTAAAAACCAGCCCTGTATCAAAAGTGTTTAATTGCAAGGCTTTAGCTGAGACAGAAATGGCTTCAAACAATTCTTTTACGCCTTCTCCTTCGAGTTCCGTTCCCTTCGCCGCTACAGATAGCTGAGCAAAATTATCCGCAGAAACTTGTAGAGATGTTCCCAGTTGATCCGAAATCTTAGTTACAAACTCCAAAGAACTACCTTTAGGTAAAGGCACTTGTTCCCCTACAGCATCAACAGTCTGTAGCCTAGCGGTGGTTGCTGTTGTGTTATTCAAAGCATCTTGAATCGCTGTGGTTAAAGGGGTCAAGAAACTTGTGACTAAAAGCCCTGTTATGACGGTGGGAAGCATGGGGATTAAGTTTGAGGCCACAAAGCTACCTCCCGTTAGCATCGGGTTAGCCATCATTGCCCCCGATCCAATAAAAGGCAAAATCTCCCCTTCGGCTTCTTGTCGTCCAAAACGTTTTCGGAACTGTTTTCTAAAGTTTCGAAATAGTTTATCTACAAATTGTGTTGATCCATACTCAGAAAGTTCTTGGGTCAAAGCTTCTATCCTTCTATCTGAAAAAGAAGTTCTTGCAACTCTTTTCGCGTATCTAGCAGGATACCTTGCCACGTTAGATTTATTTCCCAAAAAAGCCTCTCTTTCTGCGGTTAGTCTATCCAACTCTCTTCTGCGGTTTCTTCTGATCCTTTCTCTTCTTTCGGCAGATGTTTCTGTTCCTTTTTGCCGTTGGTTTTCCGGGGATCTTAAGCTTTCTTCAAGCCTTCTTCTTCTCTCTTTCAATCTAATCGCCTTTGGAGTCTCAAAAGTGGGATCACCGATAGATCCGTCTGTACGGCGAGAAGTACGATCTATTTCTTGTTGGATTATTCTATCTAAGTCTTTTAGTTCTTTTTGAACTGCCTTCTTGTACTCCTTAAAGCCTTTTCTTTTTAATAACCCTTCCAAATATCCTTCATCAACAAACTCTCCTCTCTTTTTCATCTCTCTAGAAGGTGATTTAATACCCATTGAGTCGTCAAACCCTTTCTTGAAAGCATCTCCCATCTTCTTCCCTTCTTTTTTTGCTTTTTTGCCACCACTCAACCCCTGGCTAAGTCCATCTCGTATCTCTTTTTCCCGTTTTGTCGCATCTTTGGCAGTAAACTTTGAATTGCCCGTTATTTTATTCAATCTGGTTCTTTCTCTTGTTAACGAAGATCGTAACTGAGGCAAGATTCCGCCCCGTTCAGCTTTTGGGATCGTCTCATACAACTTAATCAACTCGCTATACTCTTTTTTTAAGGCGCGAACTGTAGCAATATCTTTTTTATCTACAGGAGACTGTATTTTGCTGGATCTTTCTAAGAACTTAGCTCTGTCTCTTATAAACTCTTCTGGTGTTGGATTTTTTCTTTTTGTAAACTCTTCACTCAGCGCACCCAGTGACTTTCCTGTTTTCTTCCCAAAGTTCGCACCAAACTTTTTTAAACCTTGTTCTATGTAACTGGACGGCAAAAATGTACTAGAAAATCTTGCTGCTAATTGATTCCCCACACCCTCAAACAAGCCTTGGGTAATATTATTTAATGGCTTCATTGCTATTTCAAATAATTTCTTAGTTGCATTATTAGCAAGTTTCCCTGTTGCTTCTCCTAGTGCTGAAACTTCAACCCCCTTTCTTTCGGATTTGTCATCTTGGCTGGTTTTTGATGTTGTGGTTGCTTTTACTTCTATGGTTTTTTCTGTACTAGTAATATTATCTAATTTCTCTTGCAAAGTATCTAGATCGCTGAAATCAACTTTAACAACAAAAGGACTTTGTAGAGAATTCCTTAAACCCGATTGCGCTCGATCAACTTCTTCAAACAAGTCCCTCAAATCTTCTAACCCTTGGGTGTTGGCCTTGGTTTTGATTTCTATTACTTGTTGAGCCTGTTTCCTTAGTGCGCTAAAAGCTTTGCTAACAGACTTAATCTCTTGTTCTAACTGTTCTATCTCCCCAGTATCTACTTTTGGGGAAATGACTGTGTTTTCAAAAGTCTTTAATTCTTTTTTAACTGCTTGTAGATCGGCTAAGTATTGAGTTTTGTCTAGCCTTAATCCAATCTCTACCGATCCTACACTTACCATTACTGTTTACCTAATTTACAAATAGTTTCATACAGCCCATCAACTTGGGCAATTTCATAAAGAATATTGGAAGGAATTAATCCCTCATCACGACATTTAACAAAGATTTGTGCCGTCTTTTGACTAATAGTTTTTTCATGTTTTGTTTCGGGTTCAAACGGAAGAAATTGCCTGAAATCACTTGGAAAAGATTTTTTGGGATCTCGAAGGTAGTTGTAGGCTAGGGATGCTACTTGTGCCACGGTAAAAGAGTTTTGATTAATCTCCCTCTGCTTAGCTTTTTTAATCCCTAGCCACTTCTTAAGGACTAAGTGATAAGGCATTTCTCTAAACTCCCACTCACTTACCCCCCAAGCTATCCAATCAAAATAGATTTCTTCCCAATCTATGCTTTGGCTAATTCCTTCTCCGTTTCCATTTCGTTTCCCTCCTCTTCATTCTCTTCTGTACGACTACCGAAAGCCTCGTCTCTAGCGAAATTAATTATTTCTGCAATGAGGTTAGAACTAAGGTTTAACACTTCTTCCTGTTTAAACCGAAAATTCTTAATAGTACCATCAACGATTACACGATTATTTAAAAAGTGAACAACCAAGGCTCTTAAATAAGACTGCTGTTCTGCTAACAGTTTGTTCATTTTAGTTCTAAGACCATTTAACAATTCTAGAGAAACATAATCTTGTGCGTTTTTAGTAATAATAACACCGTTAATATTTTCCTCTAAAACGTCAGAATCTATAAAGCCATTGATTTCTTTTTCTGATAACTGAGAGCATTGAGATTTGATCGATTCCATTACTCTAAAATAGTCCCTAACACTATCTTGATAGCTATCAAAAACCGCTTTTTGACTAATAGACTCTCCGACGCTAACCCCTCCTCTTTTAACAAGCTCTAGGTAGTAGCCATCGTCCTCTTCTTCTTGAAGGATTTTTTCGAGTAATTCTAAACCTTGAGTACCAGCATTGAAAGCGATCCATTCAACTGGTACTTCAATCGTGTGGGATTCTAACTTAAATTGAGATAAATCAAGAAGCATAATTAATTAATTCTAGTGCTGTATTTACTTGGATAATTGGTTCAGACCGGTTTTTGCATTCATCGGGAATTTTGACGTAATAAAATTCCTGATCTGGCGTACTGACTTCTAAAAAATCGCTGGTTATTTTTTTTGCAAAGTACGCCAACCCCACCAGTAATCGGTCGCTCCTAAAAGAACAATTAACCAACATAAGTTTACTACCAGGGTTATGGCGATGCTGCAAAATTTCTATCACTACGCAACTTGACTCTTAAGTGTGATGGGTTTACCGGAAATGTCAAAATTCATTGTCGCTTGTACAAATTCGGAAATCCCTGAGTTTAAACCATTCTGTCCAATCACAGCAGAACCATATGTTCCCCCACGGTTACCGTCAAACGTTACCATCACTGTAACCAGTTTTCCTTCTCCACTAACTGCTCGTATAGCAAGGAATCCGGGATCGTCATGAATCCAAACTCCACTCGCATCCAGTGCTGCAGATTCACTAACAGCTTGTTTCTTTGTAAAAAATTCCCCAAAGACTCTATCTTCTATAATCTCGACTTGATTATCAATATTCGCTGTGTTAGCGGACAAATAAGGGATCTGAGCATAAACCCGAATAATCTCATCCCCTGCTGCTGTTTCAGGAGTTGCTTCGATAGGAATCTGGGTAGCACCAGCAGCCGTAAACTCGGAAACCACAAAATAATTTTGGTAAGCAGTGGACAATCCTTGACCAGCCCAGTCTGCTTTAAATCCCAAAAGAGTCCGTTCATGAAGATCCACGGGACTGCCCTGGGTCAGAGTTAGACTGGTGGCGTTAGCAGCAACCGCACCTGTAACCAGAGTCATCTCCTGATAGGGAATCGCCTCGGACAGGGCGTATGGTGTACCGATAAAAACTCTATTATTTTGACCCGGGGTAAATGAATCACCTCGGTTTATAACATCTTGTAAACTTGTCATTTAATATAAACCCTCAAGTAAAATTGATTTGCCTATATTTTACCAGACACAGACAGATATGTATGTTAAAGGATCAATCTTTCTAAACCCATTCTTTTCCCCACACACGCCTCTATAATTGTTCTCTCAAACGCTATCCCTTGTGGCAATTCTGCATAAGGACTGGTTAATGGACTTTTTAATACGTCCAGATAAGTATTATTGGTTAACCTCAGTTTAGCTAATAGGGTTGTTAGCTCTGGGTTATGCTGTACCAACTCAATCCTAAACCCAAACTTGATCGCATTTCCCCCTAACATGGGATCGGTTTTTATATCAATATTATCGTGGATAATGCACTCAATCCCACCAGGTACTTTCATACGCCACTGATTGTTGATCAAATCCTTGCTGCGTCTGTAAATGGCTGGTATGGTGACATTTGTGTTTTTGGTAAATTCTAGAGTTCCCAATAAGTTCTCGCTTTCTTGGGAACCTTGTAGTATCTGTGTAACTTTTCCTTGCAAGGTACTTAACCATCTATCTATGTCTGCTTGTTGGATCGAGTAAGACATTAATTGGACTGTTTATCTTTAGAGGGAATACTTGGGACTGACAAGGTTAATAATTGTTGAGCAATATCACTTAACCCTATTTGAAGTTTAGCGAAAGTTTCTTCTGGATTGTTTCCTTTTGTCGCAAACATAGATTCTTCCGTTAATTTTAATTCAAAAGCTTTTTTATTTCCAAATACAATAAAACCTTGATACTCCTTAATAGAAACTTGTGATCCGTCGAAAACTATAACGGCGCGATATTTACTAATTAACGGAATGTCATATATAAAAGTAGGCTCAAAGGCTGATACACCATAGCTTTTGAATTGAGCTAAAAATGAAAGATGTTCAACTGGAATTAGCATATTTATTTCTTTTAGTAGTGGCCACCAATCTTGGTGGCCAAGATATTCTAAACAGAAGGGGGGTTAACGTTCTGTACTTGAGGATGTCCCATGCCAGCCAATTTGGCTTCTAAGTAATCACTAGGAAACTCGCGACCATCGTGAGTTAATTCAAAAGTAGCTTGACGATAGAATTCTTGAGCTAACTGTTGACCAGCTAAAGTATTTTGAGTGTTTTGGTTGTAAACTACTGCGATGTTAGGATCTAGACCTTCCATTTTTTAATCCTTAAATAAAGTTTGCGCTTTAGCCCAAAGATCGAGTTTGTTCTTTATGGATGCTTGTACGATTTTTCTCCGAATCTTTATTACAGAATCAAAAATAGACTGTAGTTGCTCTATTGTTGTATCACCTTCTAACTGGGTTCTTAGAGACACAGTTAACTGTTTTAAATCACTAGAAGTAGCAAGAGAGGACTCATTATCTAGAGCTAAAAGTTCGGACAGAATCTGATCGCGCAGTGCATCTTTAGAATTACTCATGAAATTGGGCTTTTGAAAGCAAGTCTATCTTAGCACCATACATATCTGTGTGTACAATGATAAGTTATTCTTGTTTCGAGTAATACTCAATTGCTTTGCCGTCTCTAAAGACGACAGTATCAGGAATCTCTGGAAAATAAGGATCAAAAAGCACTGAGTCACTTTTTTCTTCCAGCTCACAATCTAGCAAAAAAGCATTAAGTTCAAACAACTTATCCTTGGCAATATCAAGCGTACAAACAATTAATCTTAAGGGGACAGATAGAAAAAGAATTAGTACCCCCAAAACCATCGTTAACGGAGTTAAACAAAGTCCAAAAAAAAATTTCATAAGATTACGGGTCTGTACTTCACGAAAGATAAAAACAACTCATCGGGAATTGTTCCTGGTAGAACCTTGTCTGATGACTCAACCTCAAATTCCCGAAAAGGAACTTTTAGACGCTTGTTGCCTTTGTAGGGCATTGAATTATTGCCTTCAATATAAGAAAGAATCTTACCAGCCGCAGCCTTTAATTGATTTATTTCAAATGTGTTTTGAGTGAAATCTAAGCCCGACGAATAGGTCAACTCACACTCACTGGTGTAATGTCGCCCGAAATGTCCTCTTGTCCCTAGAAAACCGTAACTGAACTGGCGATAAAAATTTTTATTAAAGTTTAATCGCCCGTCGATATCTAGGGTATAAGCGTCGTCCTCGACTGTGACCCAATCCCCAATCGATATGACATTCCTAGAAAAGTCCATGATATTACCCAGTCGGACTTTGATTACTGGAGTCGGTTCGGTAAGAACTGGAGTATGGCTAAAATAAACAGTTTGGGCTTTTATATTTACATCTTTTCTCTCTTGAAATTCCGTTACTTCAAGAGGTCGGTTAGCCCCTTTTCCCGACTCGATTATGGACTGGACAAAAAGCAAGGCACTATTAAGGGCATCCCCTGTTAACGTTACATCAGGGGCGTAGGTATTCGCGTCAGCAGGGGTTAGAATAGCCATTTATTATTTAAAGGAACAGGATTTGTCCCCCTCGGGGCAAAAAGGATTGCCATATAGATCGGTTCGGTGCTTAGATCCACACTTGGGGCAAAGAAGTGTGTTCTCGGGAAGTTTCATTTCTTTTGCGGCTCCAGCAACCACCCTTTGGTAGTAGTCTTCTTTAGGCTTTGGTGTAGTTTTAGAGGATGTCTTAGGCGTAATAGTTGTTTCTGTCATAATAATTAAGCTGCAAAATCTAATGTTCTAAGTTCAAGCACACGAAGTTGTTGGGGAACAGTGGACGTATCACTGTATCCACTGGGGTCAACGTCTAAAGCGGTAAAAGCTTCCGTGGAGAGCCAAATAACATCTGATTTACGTTGATAATTGGTTATTTCGTGCTGGCGTAGTTCCATCGGATCGCCGATACCGCGTCCAATGGTTTGATCACCAAAGGCGTAGGAAGTTCTGGTCAGGGTAGAACCAAGTCCAGAGCCAAGGGTAACATTTTGTACACCTTCTGTCCCGGCTGCCCCAATTGCAAAAGCGTTTTGAACAAATATATGAAATCCGTAATACTTTCCTTGATAACCTGACACTTTTCCTGTATCACCAGGGGGAATTACAGTAGGATTCAGAATATTGGTCAAGTCCATTAAGGAGTTATGGTTAGGAGCTTCCCACTGCCCGTCTAAACTTAGCTGGAATTGTGCCAAAGCGGTAGGATGTAAAACTAAACCGTAACAATTGTCTGGGTAAGGTTGGATTTGGAGTATATCCATGTATGCGCGAAGGCTGATCAAGAAGTTTCTTGTTATAGTCCCGTTGCTTCCCGTGTCAATATCGGTTGCAGTAGTAGTAACCACCCCGTTGTTATTATAAACCACCCGAGAAGTTGGGGCCCAAAGTGAGCGAATCTTTAGGTCTTCAAATTGACAATAATTAAATCGTACGTTCCTATTGATAATAGATATTAAATCTATTAACGAATAACTGGTGACAAAACTGGTCGTGCGGATAGGCTTAATATTCGTACCAACTTTACCCATACCCCTTTCTTTGAGTATGGACGATACTACTCCCGTTTGTACGGGATCATAGTCATCTTGGATGGCTACGAATGCCCCACCCCCACTTAAATCCCAGTCAGTGGGGTCTGTTGAAGATGCTTGATAAGCCGCTCTTGGGATCTGAATCGTATCCCCCTCGGATTTCGTGAAATTAATCTGAGTCGTTGGAAACTGCCAGAAAATATGTCCCGGTCGGTGAGTCTCCCTCATAAGGGGACTTAGCTTATCCAAGAACCCTCCAACCACATCACTGATTGTGGTTGCCGCTTTAACTATTCCTAAACCTCCAGATTTTTGACCACAAAGAAGCCCATTCTTCTTCATGCTTTTTTCAAGCTCTTCTAAGTAAACCACTCTATTTTTTGCGATAAAGGCATCAAGCTGAGTTGTGTCATGGGAATCGCTGATAGAACCCTTTAAATTGTTTTTACTAATCCGAGAAGAGGAAATCATATCCTCGACATCCCTTAAGATACCAGTAGCCTTCTCGGCATCATGAGCAATCTGTGTGTTGAAATTGATACCTTTTTCCACAGAGTTTGGATTACCAGTTAATTTAAACAAATCCTCTAGTCTGCTATTAGCTTCAGTAGTGGTCTCAAGCTCTTCTTTAAGCTTGGTGGTACGCTCTTCCCATGCTTGATTAGTTTTTTCTAAAGCATCTTTGTGCGCTTTTTCTAAACTTTCTAGTTTGGATTCATAGGACTTAATCTCTTGTTGGTGGTCACCTTTGAGCTTATCAATGGCACTGTCAACCATTGTTTTGACCAAACCCAAGATGTCACTTTGATTTAAAGACGGGGTGGGTGATTCCGATCTGGGTTCTGTTTGCTCTAATGACTTTTTTGACTCGTTCACCTTGAGTGCTTCTTCTTCTTCCGGGGAGTCAGGGGTAGGAGTTTGCTTTTTTTCTTTTGTGATAGTTAATTTCTTAACTTCTGCTATAACATTTTTAGCCATAAAAAATAACCATTTTGATCTCTCCCTACATAATACAACAGATTTATCTGTACAAATACAATTCTGTGTGTATAATATGAAAAAGCCCTGCACCATTTGCACTGGTCAGGGAATGGTAAACGACTAACACAGAGAGTCATCTACATGAATAATTCTATCTCAAGAGCAATAAGAGTTCAAATCAAGATAGGTGAGATAACCGTAAATGCCTATCGATTACCTGACGGTCGAGACGTACTGGCAGGTAGGAATGTAACCGATTGTGTAAGCATATCCAACCATAAAGACCTGGGGCGTAAGCTAGGGGTGAAATCCTTGAAAGCTTTACCTAATGCCGATTTGAGCCTGGGGCAAGTCAAGGCAGATTCAGGTGAGACATTTATCCCTGTTGCCTTGGAAGATGCGGTAACTTATTGGACTATTTTGTCTGGACAAGGCAACAAAAAGGCAGCAGCGTTACTAGGTGCGTTAGCAATAGAAGCTTTAAAAAGACGGGTTGACCACAGGCTTGGAACGATTAAGGAAGAGGAAGAGTACGAAGCTTATACGGATATGGTTTGTACTCGCTTAATGGCAAGAAAGGCATGGACTGATACACTTCGAGATCACCACATGAAACTTTATGGAACCAGTCCAACGCCAGAACAGTACAAAGATTGGACGGTAACAGTCAACCTTGCTTTGTTCAACCAGAAGCACTTTAATTGCGATCGCACAGAAAATATGACCCCCGATCAACAACGATTGATCATTGACTTTGAGCGAACCGCTACAAGGATGACCAGTAAATACCCCACAGCTACCCCTGGTAAGATCATCGAAAAAGCTTTACTAACTTTCTAAACACACACACATACCTGCAAGTATTATGACACTAACCCAAGAATACCAACGCAACTCTACATCCGTTTGTCCATTAGAAGAATTAAAAGAGGGAGACGCTTTCTATGTAGGCAAAGGAACCCCTGCCGTTAGGTGGACCGTTCTAAAGTCAATCAGCGAAACAGGAAATGTGGTAGCTATATCTTTGTCAGGAAACATTTGGAAATTCAACAAAAAGATTCTCAGAAATAAACCAGTTCACAAGGTGATTACCAATGACTGAATTAACACTAGCACAACAGTTTGAGATGCAACGGATACGTAACGCAACTAAGACAATGACTAAAAAACAAGCAGTAGATTTATTGGTACAGGCAACCCGTCTATTAACAATCAAAAATAATGTAATTAGGAGTTTAGGTAAATGATTTATTCTATTCAACTGAATTTATTTGAACAAAAAACAGATACAAAAGAAAAGCCTTGGATTGTATCCATAGGGACAAAACCTTGGGACGATTCCGCTAACCAACTAACATCATTTTCTTTGTTGGGGGACAAATTATTCTCAACACAACAGGAAATAGCATTACTTAATGGATAACAATGTGTTTTCGGACTTAGCTTATGGAATGTTGCTGTTTGTTATCTGTAGAACAAGACTTGAAGATGGCACTCATTTAAGTAATTATTTGGAGTCACTTAATAGACAAGGAGCAACTTTCATTGCTTCCAAGAAATCTTAGACATCACCTATGAGGACTAACATGAAAGAACAACTTTATCGGCACTACGAAAGCAATTATCTTTACAAAATTACCGATGAGTCTATTGATACAGACTCAGGTGAACCTCGCATCACCTATAAAAATGTAAATCACCAAAACGCAAGAAACTTAAACTGCACAAAATCATATTTTTTCGAGGTATTTGAAAATGGGGTTTCGAGATTTGCTCCGATTTTCCCAGAAAAAGAAATAGCGAATCAAAAGCTATTTAATTCTGTTCATGATGCGGTCGTTAAAGACATTGAGGATTTGATGGCAAAAGTTGATGTGTTAGCTGCACCACTTGAAGACGAAAGCCTTTACACAGAAGAAATGGCAACAGCTATTCACCTTAAAAGGCTTGTCGGAACTACCACGAGCATTAAAGAAGACTTGCTAGAAAGAAGAAAAAAAGGAATAGAAACCTATGGGAAACACCTAACGCCCTTCAATGATCGCAATGCCTTGCAGGATGCTTATGAAGAAAAGTTAGACGAATTGTGTTATCAGAAGCAGGATCTAATGGAAAAAGAACAACGCAGGAAGATTCAGGAATCGCTGTAAATACTTCACTGAATAAAGGACAAACAAATGCTACTAAAAAATGACAGATGGATTAGGCAAAACGCTTCAGAAGGCATGATCAAACCCTTTAAGGGTAAAATTATAGACCTAGAAAAATGGAGAAAAATTATTTCTTATGGAACAAGTAGTTATGGATATGATATTAGGCTATCCCCAAAAGAGTTCAGAGTATTCAGACATATTCCGGGAAAAGTTTTAGATCCAAAAAGCTTTGATACAAATCATCTAGAAAAAGTTGAATTAAACAAAGAAGAAGACGACAAGTATTTTATCCTCCCAGGCAACTCCTATGGCTTAGGCGTTTCCTTAGAACACATAAATATTCCTGACAATATTACTGTTATTTGTATTGGAAAAAGCACTTATGCGCGTTCAGGAATAATTGCCAATGTCACGCCTGGGGAGGCTGGCTGGTCAGGACATTTAACTTTAGAGTTTTCCAATAGTTCCCCGTCTGATTGTAGAATTTACGCCAACGAGGGTATTGTCCAGCTATTATTTTTCGAGGGTGAACCCTGCGAAACAACCTATGGTGATCGTAAGGGTAAGTATCAAGGGCAAACGGAAGAAGTTACCTTACCCAGGGTCTAACATAAGACCTCAACCATTTGCTGATTAATGACCCTCGCTTGTTTACAGTCACCAGCCGTTACCAGGGATAGCTCTACGGAGCTATCCCATCCGTGTTCTATAAAGTAGGGGGCAATCCGCCACTTTTCTTCTGGAGGTACATCATCAGCATACCAAGCTAAAAACATCTGTGTGGGCATATAGTGGGGGCATCTTTCGTCACGAAACTTAACCATTTCCGTTTTTGTGCTACATAACGGACAATAATAATCAAGATTGGCTTTACCACCTATACTTACGTCACTGTTTCGCTGATACCTTAGCTGTGAATGGATAGGATGGGAGTCTTCCACAGCAGCGTAAAGAGTAACTTGATAATATCCCTCGCGCATCAGTATTTTACGGTCGTACTCATTGTTTGATTTTTGTAAGAGATAGTCCATCATAGCATTGTCCACTGTGGGATAATGCCATAATTCAGCATCAAAAATCATGCCCATGCTATTGTGAGAGTTACCCCATGTGTGATCAAGTAGCAAATCCTGCCCACCTTGACCATAAGAGGCTGTAATAAGCTCTAGCGTCTCTAGAGACCATTTACCATTTGAGCCGTGAATTAGATTATTGGAAGCAGCAATAGGGACTACTATTAACTCTTCCAAGGCATAGTCAGGTTGATTGATGGGCTTTAATTTATTGATTTTTTCTAGTTGCTCTGACGATGGGTTGTACCGTTTTAGAGACTCAAGTAGATCCATGGGATTTTATTTTAATTATACAGTTCTGCCTGTTATGTTAGATGAATTTGCTGTACGTTCCTGTTCAAAAACTTCTATTTGAGCTTTAAGGATTTTATTCTCAAGTTTTAGCTCCTCAACTTTCTTTTCTAGTGACGCGACTTTATCCTTGTAGTAACTACCAGAGTTACGAGCAAACTTCTGATCAAATAAAATCTTTACGCCTTTTTCTATTTGTGCTGGACTCGGGGTTTCTGTTAAACAATAAGAAGTGATAGTTTCCCATTTTTCTCTAACTTTTTCAACTTGTTCTAAGTCGCAAGTAACCCCTTGTCTAATCTGTTCCGATAAATTATTATTAAGTTTGTTTATACGACGACGTGCGTTAGGAGTGGGACTGGCTATAACCTTCATCCTTAAACCTTTTAATTCATTGAAGGCGTAAGTTCCTGGCTCTATTCCTAGTAAAAGTTCGAGATTAACACAGTTAATCATTGCCTGGAAATAGGTTTGAGTATAAAACTTTTCTGACTTTAGATTTTCGTTAAAAAACTTATTAAAATGCTTGTAACCACATACTAAATGCCCACCACTTTCAATAAATTCTATTATTAAATTAGCTTTTTGTTTTCTACCTTTCCTATCAATAGTAGAAACTTTACTCAAAGTATTTAATTGTCGCTCGACTGCCTCTTGGTTGATTTTAATCTGGTTACGCATGATTATTTAGTTTTTAATCTTTGTTTTTTTAGCAATACCAAGTCCACCTACTCCAGAGAAGAAACATACAGACCACCAGTTGTTATTTCTTTCTCTATTCAGGGAAGCGGATGGGGTTTCCCCTATGTGACTTGAGGGAGGAAAATAGGTGGTAGTTACGAATCCAGCAATAGAAGCAATCACCAAAAAAGCCGAAATAAATAAGACGACATTGAATTTTACAGTTTCACATCTATCATCGATTCCGTTTTGATTTAAGTCGTGTTTTTCCATTAAGCAATCCACCCGAAACTATTTTGTAGCATATTAGTTACCGGCCTAGTAAGACTTTTTGAATACTCAAAAAAGCATTTATCGTTGGGCCCACATTGACATTGAGTGGTGATGGCTGGTAATGAACCAATGGACTGCCAACTCAAAGCAGCATAACGGGGACAGTCGGGGCAGTGTTCTGCAATAGCTAGTACCCTTCTTTCCCATAAATAGCCATTGGACTTGTGCGCTTCTCGCTTCCCTTCCTCAAAATAAAAGCGCGACGCTGAAATATACATATCCATTCTGGCGTTTATCTGTGCCTGGCTTTGGGTTTCATCGGCTATGTCGCGAGAGAAACCCCTGAGATAACCGTACTGTGTTCTGAGGCGGTTTCCTATCATTCCATAATAACGATTATCTAGGAAATGATCACCAAGCTCTGGGTGTCCAATTTTGAATAGTTGTACTGCTAAATTCTTGAGGAACTTAGCCTGGCTTTCTTCCCATTGAGCTAAGGTGATTTTGTCCTCAAATAATCGTTGGTTGGTTTTTCTTGCGATTGCCTTTTGTGACTCTAGGTAGTCCCCGACTATCTCTTTAATCTTGTTTTTCGACAAGAATCTACCGGTCGATTGACGATGATATCTTTGGGTCGAAGGGTTAAAGTAGAAGTCAACCATAAAGCATATACAAAAGCACGAGATAAGGGATACAGCAAACCAGAAAACCGATTGATTTGAGGTACAAACCCTTGTGATAACTTTCAAGAAAAAAGTGGACTAGGAAGACAAGAGTAGACCAAAGGGCGATAAAATAAATAAATCCATAACTTTGATCTATTCCTATGGGTTAGTTTTGAATTACTAAGGTAGTGGTTTCAGGTAATCTCATCTTGGGGTAAGCTAACCGCCATGCGTCGTGTAAGTACAAATTTTTGGTGACAAAGCGAGGGCATGGCACTTTCTTCACTTCTAACCCCAACTGTTTTGATGCTGCTTTTAAAGCGCGCCAGTTAAAGTTAGTCTCGCAAACTTTGTTGTATTTAGCCACCCTAATAATTGACGAGTAATCAAACAACTCATCGACCGTTTCAGAAAGTTGTTCGTTTTCTTCTTCGAGAAGTTCGTTTTGGACTTCCAAGAGTTGCTTTTCTTTTTCTAGCCTCTCCATCTCTTCCAGAAGTTTAACCTGTTCCTTGGCTAACTCAAGGGCGGTTTTAGGTTGGACGGAATATTGTCCTGTTTTTCGGATTGATGGAAGGACATTCTCAAACACCCATTGCTGAAATTCCTGCGCTGTCTCTAATTTACTAGAAAAGATCAGTTGGTATATACCAGCCTCCTCTAACACAGTCACAGACTGCATTCCACCAGGGGTTTCCATTTTGGTAAGACCTTTATTTTTACTAGAAACCTTAGTCGAAACTGTTTTTGCTGGATGTGCGTAGCCCAATACCTTGGCTACGTCATTGGCAATTGGTTTTCCATCGATAAAGCGAATCTCATTGTTATTGAATCGAAAAACTGTCAAACTATTACTAAGCATAGTACCTCGTAGTTATTGTGTTTTTAGCAGTGGGTTCAGTCCACTGCTTTGTTTTTATTATACAGACATATCTGTATGTTCACGAGATTCTCGCTGCTTTTTCCTGAAGCCCTCCAAATGTTCTTTTTGTCTTTGTTCTAGTGCCTCCATCTGTTCTTGAGACCGTCTTCTTTGCTCTCTAAAAGCCTTGAGGTCATTGATGCGTACCTGACGAGCAGCCTCCTGTTGTCGTAGGTTGTGAGCGTCTTTAAACTTACTTGGAATATGAATACCTTGGCTTTTCATGATCGACTCCATTGGTTTTACTGAAGATCATACAGACAGTTATGCGTGTTCACAAGGTCTTTGCTTTAATCCCGGTGTGGATATGGGTGTCATGCCCACGAACAAACTGGCATAGCCCTAGTTTAATACATTCTGGATCATTAAAATAAACTTGGTTAACCATGGGGTGAGCATTAATGGCTTTTAATTGAGCAATGCAGGTCGCTCGATCATAAGCAGAACTACGCCAAGTCCCTACAATAGTTCTACCTCCACCCGACTTGGAAGGTAATCTTAAGTCGGCATTCAAACCGGTTTCGTGAGTAGCATGATCGGGTGTGTCTCCCCCGTGAGTAACAGAAACGTCATTAACCTGGATTAAGCTAATGTTGTCCAATCCCTTACGATAATTATCTTCGTAGTTAGAGGCAATCTGTGTTAAGGCTTCGTCTAACCAATCGGTTCCAAAGTCGTGGTTGTCCCATTGCTCTAACGCCTCGACATTAATAAACCCCTTGCCTTTTTGGGACATGGTAATCCAACGAGGCGCGTCAGGAGAGTTTAGCCAACGATGAGTGAAGCCATTAACATCTATCCTAGCGTCTCCTCTGATCTGAGTGTGTCCAGCGATAATGGACTGGAATAACCGAATAGCGTTTATTAATTTTTGATCGACGGTGGATATGTTCTTGTCAACGTTATACCCCAGATCACCGAAAACCTGTCTAACCTGAACCACATCAAATATATTGTTTTTACCCCCAACGCCAACGCTGCTAGCAAGGCTTAAATGAGAGTTATATTCCTTGAAAGAAGGGGTAGGAGGCAGCGCACTTGTCCTGGGAATAGATTTTATAACTTCAGAAACAATATTGAACCACTTAATTCTATCAGCTAAGCCATTAATTCCCCCGTTTACCCGTCTGGTGACCCTTTCAACAGTAGGGTTGCGATCGCACAAGAAATTCATATTATTTTCTTCCCACCAAACACCAGCACTGGTAAAGGGATATTTTTCGGCAACATAATCAACCCCTTCCATTACCCGCGAATCACCAGTGTGTGCCTCTAGTAAACTGTAGTTATAACGCCCCGTTAGTTGAATTACACCTGCACCCTTGAACCTACGTCCGTCTCCTGGTTCGGTGTTTCCTAAGTCTTTGCGCCCCTCGTAAGCACTACCAGAGGCTAGTTCTTTAAGCCATTTAAGTCCACCTGATTCGTGTGCGCATTGACTTAAAAAGTGCCTAATCCTAGAAACGGTATTGATTTGAAAATCATTCAGGCATCTATTTAAGTCAATATGAATTTCGCTTGTGTAGCGTTCATAGCCAAAAATAACTATCCCTTCTTGCAACGAAACAAGTTCTCTGTCAATTGATTCCCCATATATTTTCCAGTGAAGTTCAAACAAATACCACTTACCCTGACCATAAGCCAAATCGACGTAAAGATGTCCCCCAACATTCTCTATAATTCTCTCGACCTTTATAATCGCCTTTGGAGGATAATATTTCTTTTGGTTTTCAGGCAACTCAGAAGATTGCTTTATACCCTTCTTGATATAAGTTTCAGTCTTAGCTACAAATTCAATCATTGCACTTACACGCATATCTGTTTGTAATATTGTAGTCCTTAAAGGTTAAAGTAAAGATAACTGATTGTGCAATAATCAGACGGAATACACCTTTGTAATTGATTTTCCAAAAAATTTTATGTCACTTGAGGGGTCACGCCCTCTTTTTTGTTGGAATGATGAGTTTGTACAAAAAATGATGATCCCACCTTTCTCAGTGCATAGTTGGCTCTAGGTAAGGGTTTACGGAGTTTTGCACCAACTTAAATAAATCTACCCCTTAATACCTCTCTAGACACCCAGTTATAAATAAACGTAGGTAACATAAAAGTAACTTATATACTACAAAAAGCGCGAGTAAGTAAGTATTTATATTTATTTTCCTTTCTTTTGGCGTTTTTAACTCATAATCGTTATGACTTTATGCAAAGGGTTATTCTTATATATAGGTAAATGGGTAGTAGATTTTTTATTTTTGTACAAAAGTTTGTGCAGTATTGATTGTGACTGCGTTTCAAGCTGAGAAAGGGGTGATCATCTTTTTATCAAAAACATCTTTCTAGAAAATCTTGACATACGTTTATGTGTGTGAGATATTGAGAGTAAGAAGGTTCGCTTGGGTTTTCAATCCGCTTTCTCTTCTTCTATCCTCATAAATAAGATTATAAATACAAAATTTAGTTTACTTTTTAATGGGGGTTCCGGTTGACCCCCATTATTTATGATTAATTTTAATCCATTGAATAGTATTATTGACGACGGTTTTGCTATCTTGGTTGATGAGTTTAGCCAGCAACAGCAAGAAGAAATCAAATCCGAGAAATGGGATTGGCCTCGCGTCACTCATCGTATCCAAGGTGTTGGTAGAACTGGTCAAGTTGCTAGTTCCCCTCGGGACATAGTGGATACTGGTGAGTTATTGGACTCACTGGAAATAAACTTTATTAACCCTCATCACGCGATTTATTACTGGCAGTCCCAACACGCCATATTTGTTCTGATGGGGCAACGCTACAGCAACGGGACGGAGACCCCGGGGCGCAATTGGATAGAAAGCGCAATGGAAGAATACAGCCTACTAGAAAATTTTGCAGACATACTAAGGAGTTCGCTATGAGTTACAGACCATACCCCACTAGAAGACAAAAGTTTACACCTAAGCCGTCCAATCTTAAGCCACCTGAGATGACGAGCCAGGAATCTGAGGAATGCGCTCGACAAGTAATTAACTATTACGCTTCTACCAGTGAAGATGAGGTTACTCAACCTATTATTGTTGATTATGCTGCCCAATCAAAAGCTGATAGGAAGGCTGTAGAGGATTGGTGGAATACCTACGCGCCTGATGAAGAGAGATAACACACAGATATGTCTGTTGCGATCATGAATTGTGGGAGGCTAGGGTCTAAAGGTTTACTACCTTAGCCTCATTAAGCGCAACTGGATAACTGCTAAGCTGCCAGATTCGCACATCAACGCTACTTTGAGCCGAACCAAAATCATTTACTTGTTGCGCTTCTGTGTAGGTGTAGGCCTCACTGTCGGTGACGGTGACTGTCCTAACCGTGTTAAGCCCATTCAGTATTTCAAGCTGATATTGCCTTAATTCACCACCGGCGAAACCAATTTCGGCATAGTCAACTAAACCCCCGGAAACCCTTGTGCGTCTATACCAAGTGATAATCAGGTCATTGCCACTGCGATCCCCAACAACGGGAAACGGTGGGTAAGGTTTAATGGAATTTCCTTGAACCATAATTGAACTAGAATTAGTCACATTGGGTTCTACCTGTCCACTACCAACGGCTTTAAAGTTGAGAGTCCTATTGACTAGGTTTTGAGAACTGGCCACTCTAGCTGTGAACTCAGAAAGAATTATCAAGGTTTCGTTGGTGGTGTGCTGATCAGTGTAGTATTCAGTCCCTCTATGTCCCCGTTTTAGGTAAGAAATATCATAGGTCAGGGGATCGCTAGATACCACTTCCACATCTCGGAAAGCTATTATCTCTGACCCCAATATTAGATATGATTGCCCTTTCAAAAATTGCTCATTAGTGGCCGTCGGGATAGTTGAGGTATTATCGGTCATGGCCACTCGAATAGTATTTGTCCGGTCAAAAACTGCTGTGGCATGGTCAGGTAATGCGATCGCAACAGTCCCCACTAATGATCTAAAGAATAAATTTCTGGCAAAGTCGTATGTGGATTCGTTATCATCTGACGAGTATAGAATTCCCGTATTCCAGTTTTCAATGGATTGCACAGCCACGTATAACAAAGGGGCTACGTCGCTATCATTGATTAAGGGAATATCCAAAGGGATTGTAAGCGCACTGCCATAATTACTGGTTTCTTCTGGGGGGGTGGTAGGCTGGATAGTTTCACTAGGTTCAAATGCTGCCACGTCGGGAACCTTGATCGAAGTGTAGGTCGCGACCGGGATAGGAGGACTACTTGATGGTAACGGGTTGTTATCAAAAGGAATATCATTAATCTGTTCAACAACGATGGCTCCTTTATACCTAACCGCTTGAATATTTACTAAAAAATTAACACCCCTTGTTCTTTGAGTGATCTGATAAATTTGGCTAATAGTGTCTTCGTTTTCTTTAACCAAAACAAATAAGTCACCCACGTTTAAAGTTGACCAGGTTGGCAATAAGGTGATGTTCTCTAAAACTATGTTTTGGGTTTCGCTTTCGGATAAAATCCTGTCTGCAACATCACTAGCTTGTCCAGAAGTTAGACTTGCTGGCGTTTGTAGATCAAGAGAATTGTTGTGTGTGTAACTGGGGTTATAAAAAGTAACAGAATTTTCACGAAAAGCCCGTCCAACGTCCAAAAAATCAATATTGGCAGAAGAGTACACACTTTCTGGGTTTAACATTTTTTGAATATACCCTACCCGATTATCTTCTACACCGCCCCCTAAAAACCTTTCTAAAATAATATTATCTTCTTGTAAAACCATCTCCCTTTGATGGTAGAAGCGTACTTTATCCTCTGATTCAATAACAATTAAAAAGAATAACTGTTGTAGTTCCTCTAATACACTTCTCCATGTTTTGCCTGATGATAGAATATAGCCGGGCAAATTGAGATTAACATTTTCTATTCCTAACAAAGATGTGTCAATTCTTGATTCAGGTAAGCCTGCTTTTGACAACAGATCAGGTAAAACATCGTATATATAACACCATTGTTGATCGCCTTGGGGGTTGTTAGCCTCTTCTCCTATTAACTCAATATCTACCAATGGGAACCCATTACCGTCAAACTCGGACAAGGGATAGTCATCAAAAACAATATAAGACTTCCCTCTTAGTGCTGGTACTTCTCCCTCAAAAGATTGAATAGTTGAATCTACACCTTGAGTCATGGTTCCAGTATAAATCGCGATCTTATCTAAAAAAGTTTGACTCGTATCCGTTGCTTCTGAGTTAAACGAATAAACTAAAATCCCGTTCAACCAAACCCGGCGTATTTCCTGTATTTCTCCACCTATCAAAAACGCAGCCGTGAGGTAATAATTAAAAGTAACCTCTGTGGTAATAGTGGTAGTTTTTTGGCTACCTTGTCCTTTTCCTGCACTAGCAGAAGACGAGGTTTCAACCCTTTCTGTTTCAATTTTTTCCTGTCTCAACGGTTGCGCCCACATTGTTGGACAAGCATTCTTCTTCACTGTGCCGTAAAAAATATCAACACTACTGCCAAATTCAGCCGTAGGGGTCGCTGTGTCTATTTTGGAACCCTCCACAGTATTCCTAACAGTATTAGACCTACCTTTAGAGGTAATTAATGAATTCAAGCCAACAAAAGCTAGTCCTATCGCAACAGGGGCAATTTGTCCCATAGTTCAAATACCTTTTTAATTTTACGTTTTAAAGCTTGGTCAACATTAACCTTAACCACTCCCATCTTTCTGTGAGAGTGAATTATTAGATTTTCGGAATAAATTATCCCTACATGAGTTAGTTGGTTTCCATACTCAATGACAACAATATCCCCAACAATAAAGCTATCTTTGGTGCGATCTGTTAACTTTAAATGCTTTTCTAAAATTTTTACCAAACTATCTCCTCTCGCGGTTTGATAGTAGTTTGGTTCCTTGTAATCTCCTGGTAAATATCCGATTTCTTTTGCTACTCCTATTAGTAGCCCAACGCAATCACACCCAACTTGTTTTTTACATTGACCGTCCATCCTTGGTGTTCCCACCCATTCATCCGCTTCTTTTAGAAACTTGTTTACTAACATTTCTTTTCCTCAAAATCTTTGATATTCTTCAGTCTTTCGTGTTGTCGCTGCCCTATCTCCTGTTTCCGCATCAAGTCTCTTACCCCCTCCTTGTTATCTTCCACTACTTTCTTGAGATATTCATAAGCTTCTGCTGATGCCCGATTTTTTAATGCTAACTGTTCAGATACTTTTTCTATGGTTTTTATTTTAACAGTTAGCTCATCTTCTAGTTTTTGGAGTTTAAAATCAAGCTCCTTTCTATTTTTTTCTAATTCTTTGAAAAAGGTATATATGGCTGCCCCAAGTGCTGCTACTAAGGCTACTACAACGCCTACAAACGCTATAACAAGGGAGAGTGTGTCTATCGAGTTTTTACCAGGACTCGCTATTGCTATAGCTGGAACACTAAGGCTATACAGAACTATCAAAAAAACTATTATATTTAGGGGTTTTTTCATTTCTCTATAAAACTATCTCTAATAATATAACCTAAACACACAGGTCTGTCTAAACCTGTCTTGGAGCATTGATTAAAACATTGTCCCCTGGCATCCAGCCCCCGTCGGTAGGTATACCACCAAAATTAATAAAGTTGTTGTACGCTTTGCACGCCTGAACAGTCTTTAGGCAACCCGGTTCAATCTTGACTGTATCGCCTACAGCCGGCGACTTTAACACGAAATTGTTTAAAACAAATTTGTCACTTTCCTCTATCTTGTTTATAGCGAAAGAAGTTCCCTTAAGCTCTCCAGAAGTAAAAGTAATTCGACCATTACGCAGTTGACCGGCATTGTATCCCCCTGATATACGTATCCAGTTGGCTGATACAGTATCCTCAACCGTCCCCGTCCATTCCGTGGCAGGGTAGCCACACTCTTCACTCATGAACCGATAAGGACAGTTTGATTGAGTCTTCCTGACAAAGGTTTGATTTAGCTTAGAAGCCGCAAACGAGAGGAATTCTATTGAGTAGTATTCCCCACTGTGAGAGGTAATTTCTCCCACTATTCCTTTCTGGTAATCGACAATCTTGGGATCGCTTCCATTGAGGTTATCCGGTGGATCTATCCAATCAACCACAGCTATCTCTAGGGTTGCGTTTTTTAATACTCCTGAAAAAATCAAAGTTTCCTCAAAGTCAACAAAAAGACATTCATTTCTAACCGAATCAAAAGCCAAACTAGATTTGGCTGAGTAAGCAGTGGGGGATAAAGCCCCAGAAGCCTTATAGGTTACTCCGTTAATTACTATATTTTTGTCATGAGAAGTGTAGGCATAAACGTCGTTTAGTTGGGTGGTTATTTTCAACACATAGCATAAATATAATTCAGGGCTACAAGTCTTGTCATTGCCCTTTCTGTTCCTTTCTCCTATTAACCTACTCCTGATCTTAGAAAGAAGTAAAGCTTCTACATCTGCCTGTGCTGTTGGACTGGTAAAATCAATAATTGATATATCCATTCCAAGCCCACTTAAAGGAGTATTGTAACCATTCCCTCCATTAACCGCGTCTGTAATATGATCTAAATAACCGTAAGGATTCGCTGCATCTGCTAAAAATGTACAGTTAAAAATTGCGTAATCGTTATTGTATTTTGTTTCAAAGCTAGATAAATCGGTGTTGTAGATTTCTTCGGGTTCCTCCCCAGGGTTTCTAGGTCTACTGTGATATCCAAACTCAGATTCATTTAAGTAATACAAGTATAGATACTTTTCGGGAACATTAGTGTTAGGTCTTCTATCCGCTTGCATAATATCTAAATACCGAATTGAAGCGTTTGTCCCTATAAGCCTTAAAAAATAATCGTCAGCCAAAGCCTGATCGTTGTTGTATATCTCTGAAAGCATAATATTTTTGACATTTTCTGAAGCGTTCCAGATAATATTGAATATCTCACTACTCCTACTATTATCAACTATTACAACAATGATTGTTTTATCAAATTCGAGGTGAAACCGATCAACTATTTGTCCATTGTTAAATAACTTTATAGTAGTTTGTTGTAATTCCCATATATAGTTAGCTGATTGATTTGTAAAAGATAAACTACCTGTATCAAAACGCGCATCAAAAAGTGTATCGGACACCGCATCTCTATATTTAAAAGCTCTTCCATTCCCCTTTATATTTAGCCATAAATACAACAAATACTGTGCTTGTTGTTGTGATAATATTTGTTTAGACTGTAAATCTAAAAATAGTTCGGCGTTTACCTGCTTTTGTGTTCGGTTTTCAATGTTAGAAATACTGGTTTTTATATTTGTTTTGCGCTGTGTTTGGAATGTTTGTCCCCATCTTAAGTTTACAGCTATTTCATTACTTAAAGTAGAAAAAGAAGACTCTGGATAGATATCAAATTCTTGTTTGACTTCGACTATCTCTAGGTTATTGAGTCCATAAATTTTATTATCATTATCAGTTCTAGTAACTATCTTATCCTCTAGAACATCTGTCTTGAAACGGCAAGGGTAATAGAAATCAAAACTAGCTGTTATTGATAAAATATCAAAGGGATTACCGGGAATAAAAGCGATTGGAGGTGTATCAAAAACAATCTTTCCTTTGTCTTGTGTAAACCCTGAAAAAATTTCTGTTCCGTCTTGATAAAGCCTTAAGTTATAGGGGTAATAAATAGGTTGCCGATAAACACTGGATTCCATCCGGTATTCCTTAATGACTTGAAACTCAGTCCTAACACCGTCTGGATCTGGATATAACCGCCCTTGTTCAGAGCAATCTGAATTTAGAATATTTACAATGTTTTCCGTTACGGAATTATCAAGAGGATCTTTGAACAAAAAACCCTTGAAACTTCCTTTTGTTGTTTCAAAAAAAGTTCTTAATAAAGTTAAGTCTTGTGGGGTTACAATGTTTTTGAATAACGAATACTCCCTAGTGGGATACTCATTTTGAATGATGCGCTGTTCAGATAGATTATTATTTTTGGTAATTATATTATCGAAAGTAATATTGACTCCAATCCTAACATTGTATTCAATGGGAAAAGTTTGATCTAAAATCATAATTCTAAAGACTACTTAGATTAATTCCGTCGTTATTATTCCAAATTACTGCCATATCGGCTGGAGTTTTTCTCTCCTTGAAAATGATTAATTGATCAACTACTTCGGTATTAAAATCAGTTAAATGCAGAGTCGGGTTGGTGGGATTAGAGGGAACCGAAAGAACAGAAGAAGTCGTGTAACTTGTTCCAGCGTCATCGTTTGTTCCAAAAATAAGATTATAGGGTGGATCACCTAGTGGACTGTCTAATGAACTATCATGAATTACCCAAATAAAATCAGGTGAGCTTGAAATAGTGTGATCAATACTCGCATTCCCTATATAGAATCTTATTTTTGTTTTGTTAAGAGTCCGCCAAAATCCCCAGAGTCTATTACTTTCGTTGTTTTCGTTGCAATTAAGACGAAGTTGAGCCGAACTACCAGCAAGCGTCCAGCAACAGATAGCCCAATCTTCTTCCCAATTTAGAAAAAGATTATTTACAACAAAAGAACTTTGAATTTTTAACCCTGGATTTTGAACTGCATTTCCTATTTTTCCAAAAGAATTGATATTCCCTGAACCCGAAAAATTAGCTCCTGAAGTTGAGTTATACTCCTCCCAGTTAGTATCTTCAAATTCCCAGGCGTAAAAATCGCTATTGGAAGAGGGAGGGGGGTTTTGAGCTATTTTTCTATTTCCCGTAGAAAAAGGTTTCCTAAAAGACTGAGGGTTGTTAGTTTTATAAAACACTACTCTGGTACAGTTGGGGGCTGAAAGGTTCTAGCAAAAATACCTAATCCTCTTATGTTTTGTATGTCTTCTACTAAGGAGGAAAGGTCTGCTGCTTCAATTAAGGGAATAAAATTGTTGACATTAAAATCAGCTATGGAAATTGTTTTTACCTCTTTATTCTGATTAACGAGACAGATAAATTCTTGATCTAAGCTATCAGATAAAATGGAGATAATATAAACTAATTGGTTATTGTACTGATAAACATATCGATTATATTCTTCCCTATTTACTGGAAAAGGTATCATTAAGTTGTCTCCGTTTCTAAGCCATAAACAAGATAATCACAATCCGTAACACTGGTAGTATTTCCTTCTAATTTGTCACCAGGGGAAAGCATTAAATCAAAAATGTCCTCATAACTGTTAGCACTAATAGGAAAAGAAGATAATAGATTATGTCCGGTTGTTCCGTCATGATGTTTTAATGTAACCGTCGCTGCTGTTGTGGCCGTAATTCTTAAATGAGTCACTCGAACCGTAGTGGGATTTGTGGACGGAACAACGTACAGGTCACTGAGTGTAGTGGTCAATGTTCCAGCCGCCAGTCTTTTGGCTGTTGTGGTTTCAGGCATAAAAATACAGTTCCTTCCATTGTTCTTTGATATTTAGCCCACTGGTGTTATCGTTCCATCCGTAATCACTATCGGTATCGGAGTTCTTGCTTAAAATTTGTCCAGTAGTACCTCCCACCGGAACACCGCCAAGGGTTTGGGCTGCCCAGTTAGTCCCGTTGTAGGTATAAGGGATACCTTCGTCTGCAACCCTAAGGGTTAAATCTGTAAACGGGTCAAAGTATTCCCAGGAGTCCGTAACCACTGAATTATTGCCATCCAAGGTGGGATAAACAATCTTATTGTCTTGTCCTGACCACGCGCCAGTAGCAGAAGGGGCCACAATATAAAAGTCATCTGGGTTAGGAGAGGTAGGTGGAACAGTTAAGTCTTTATCCAGAATCGGTTTTGTTAGCAACAGGAGAACCCTAATACTTTGATTGATGAGTTGCTCCTTAAACGCTTGGCTCGACTCTAGAAGGGTAATAGAATCGTTTAATAGAGTAGTCATGTCACTATAATACCAGACAAACAGATATGTATAAGAAAACCCTGGTAAAACTTGTTAAAACACCAAGGAAAGCTTGCTAAGCATACACTGTCTAGCTTTATTGTAAAGACTTTTTGACAATTTTACACACAGACCTGTATAGTATAAGTAAGTTATTAAGTGTTTGTTGATACGGAGGTATTAACAAAACAAAAAACGACCACCATGTTCCGTGGTCGTTTTTTGCATGAGTGTAGAAGTGATGGATACTCTTCTAATTGAATTATACACACATTTATGTGTTAGAATTCGTCTGCATAAAACAGGTCTAACTGCATGGGGTCAACCGCAGGTCGTCCTTTTATCTTGATAACTCTGTTTGTGTCATATTTGAACCCAAATTCAATCTTAAACCACCTTTGACACCAATCATCATCAAACTTAGTTTTGCGCTTAGGAGGGGAGTTCTCCTGTCTTTCAGCTAACTTGTCTTTAAGTTTTTGTAAATGGTTCCAGTATTGCGTCTGCAAAAAATTGTCTGTCTTCTCAGAAAAAATAGCACCGCGTCCCCAAATTTTTCTAGGAAATTTACCGTCAAACTTTTTAGCACACTGCATTTGGGCCCAACTAGGATTATATTCAAGTTGATAAGCTCGTTTCAGCAGATGACGATATTGGTCATAAATGGGTTTTTCGTTTTCCTTAAGGATGATAACTAGATCACCAACTGGTATCCGTTTTTCTCCCTCTACCCGTTCATCAGGAAAATGATACCCACAGGTACAATTTACCTCAAAAGATGATGCGACGCGACCACACTCGGGACAGACTTTAGTGGGTGTTTCGTCAAGGATAAAAGTGTTGTCGTTAATATCTTTAGGGTAGGTTAGATTCTCTAGAAAACCAAACTTCTCAAGGTTCCCTGATTGATCAATATAAACACAATCTTCTTTACCCTCGGACAGCCTGATCCCTCGCGACACTTGCTGGATATGTAGTGACAATGATTTTGTTGGCCTACAGCCTATAATACAGGAAACCTCGGGGACATTGAATCCTACGGATAAACATCCTACCGAGACTAACCCCTGTAAAGGATCGGATAGGTCACCCAATCTATCAAACAAAGGTTTTCGATCCCTGTAAGGCATATTCCCTTGGATTAACTCTGCATTCACCCCTTGTTCGGTAAACTCTTCTGTTAATAGTTTTGCATGATTGATATCAACAGCAAAGCAAATAAATTTTCGAGTAGGGCAAAGACTTTTGTACTTACTAACTATATCAGTAATAGCTTTTGGGTCACTGACTTTCACAGATAGTTGTTTTTGATTATAGTCTCCTGTACTTGTAAGCCTTACTCCTTCTATCTTTGGTTTTTTAATTTGATAGTAATTAATCGGAGTTGTCCACCCCTTATCAAGTAAATCACCAGGAGTTTCACAGTTAATTAAATGGGAGAAAAAGTCCCCCATAAACTCAGTCTTTTTCAGTCGCCAAGGTGAACCAGTTAGTCCTATTAAAGAGACAGTGTTAGGGGTAAGAAGTTTTAAATTGCTATCAAGACACAGAGGTTGTCTTTCAATAACACTACTGTATTTCTTTAGATAAGCCCAAGCGGTTTTTTTCTCAGGCGTGTTATAGCCTTCCGAGTTTTTAACCTCTTTCCACCAAGCTTTTAAACCTTTCCAGGAAGAATTTATCGAAGCCCCTAATACTTCGTAAAGAAAGAGTAAATCATCTTTTCTGGTTACTTCGTGTCCCTCTAACAACACAGGGAACTTGCTTTTAACCCAACTAGAAAACGCGGTCTCGTGTGCTTCATCTAACACAACAATGTCTGGTTTAAACCAGTCTAGCTTACCATTTTTGTTTCTTCTTGTTAACGCTTGGATACTGGCTACTTGTGTTTTCCAGTTACTGTGTTTAAACCCACCTGCAATAATTCCTACACCTAATCCTGCCCCGTCTCTTAATTCGATTTTAGCTTGTTGAACTAGGGTTTGATAAGGAACTACGAACAAGACCTTTTTCTTTTCAACCTGTGTCCAATAGTGACACAAATCGGCTACCAACTTGGTTTTTCCCCAACTACAAGGGGCGTTGACCAAGATTCTTTTTTCTTGGTTTTCTAAAGCTTCAAGTATCCTGTTTTTCGCCTCCAATTGATGGAGACGTAACTCGATCTTATTTTGTCTTAACATTTGCTTGGATTTTGATTAATTAACAGTTATCGTTTAACATAAATGTCTTTATGGTTATAGACACTTATGTATGTTTAGTGAATAAAGTTACTCCGGCGGTTTGTAACAGTAATGTTCACGATTTGAAGGTTGATGCCAAGTCCCCCCTTGTGGTGGAAACTCAAAAACTTTCTCCGTTCTATTTATCGGAATAGCAAATACCTTCGTCACTCTTCTTGCGATTTCGTCAAAAATCACCCCAATAGCTTCTGACTCACTTAGTATTTTAGTGATAACAAAGATGTCACGATCTGCTTCTAGCCTTATCTTTTCTCCTGTCCTAACTTCCTCAACTACCGTGGCTGTGTTCACCTGGTAGATAGAACCTATTAACTCTTCTTGTTGTGATACAGATATGTCTGTTTCCAATCTAGATCCAACAGAGATAGTCTCTTCTTCTATCTCTTTAACCTGGGATTGCAAAGTATCCCCTGATAGTTCTTTTTTGGGTGGTTCTTTCCAGTGAAGTGTTTTCCTCTCGATGGTTCCATAGCCACGTTCTGCTAAGTATTCCAGAATTTCCATCGCAAACTTAGCATTCATCTTGCGTCCATCAATTTTGCGGCGGTAAGAGGTGTAAATTTCACGAGTGGTAATTTTACCATTCTGTTTGAGAACCTTATAAACCTCATGGTAGATACCATCCAAGGTATTGTGGCGTAGGGCTTCTGTTGTCTCCTGAATACCCATAAATTGGCCTAAGTAGAATTGAAGTACCTTAAAAGCTTTTTGGGCTGTGTCCTTATCAACCGTAAACTCATCCAGGCAGTTCTCTGGTTCATAAACCCATTTAGAATAGTGGAGCAATAAGCAGAAAACTAAATAATAAGAGCGCAATTTACCACAGTAGGCAGATAAACCAGGGTTTAGATAAGCGTAGCGATTCATAAGCTTAGTTAAATATTTCCACACCCCAATCCACTCAATGTATCCGTGGGTATCAAACTCAAAGCCTTTAGGAATGATAAAGCCGTTTTCATCTTTATTACAGGTGACTGCATCCGCTTGTTCAAATACCTTGGTGAACAAATCAATATCTTGGGCCCGATCAGTAAATTTAATTTCAGTGTCAGGTTCCGATTGGCAGAAGAGGAAGCGAGAGGCCATCCCGTCCGGGTCATTTTTGATGTCAAGATGATTCTTGAGAATATGAGGTTGAATACCACCAACAAGGTTAAATGTTTGACCGGTGAGCATAATATGTTCTTTTGTGGCGTAAAGAACGTTCCACTCATTTCGTCCGTTCCACATCTGTAGATAGTATTGCCGATCAGCACCCTTGCCAGACTTATATTGATTCTGAGAGTTGAAATAAGAGGATAATTCGTCTTTTACTAAGCAAAACCCTTTATCCTCTGGGTGCTTGCCCATTTCTGTCAAGGTCGCTTCGATTGTCCCGTTGTGAAAAACGTGGGATCTTAGGTAACAATTTTTCTCCTTATATATAGAGGGGTTGTCTTCCGAGTGACGGCGTTCTACTTGCTCATCCTCGTCTAACTCATCCCATAGCTTTTCGACTAACTTCAAATCCTCTTGGGCGCGTTTGTACCTAGCATTCTCTTTTTTCTGCTTGTCGTTCAGGTATTTCAGGCAAGCATTTATCACCTGAGATTTGGCGTTAGACGGTGGCGCAACATCACAATAATAAATCCTAGGGAACTCCTCCCACTTATCGTTGCGCTTGCCGTTTATAAAAATTTTCGATCCGAGAGTGGCCGATAATCCGGCAAAGTAATAGCCCAAAAATCTTTCTGGTCTAGCTCTTAAATTGTCCGCTTTCTTCTCGATCTCCTCAGCCACACTCCGTGGTAAAACTTCCTTAAGGTCTAGTTTGCTGTTGGATAGCTCTACTAACTCGTTCAGCCTTACGAAGGCTTCCTCCTCATTAACCTTTTTGTCAATATCTTCCGAAAGTGCCTTGTAGAGTTGTTGTAATTCTCGAGAGTCGTAAACTGGTGTCCGCGCTTGCAGTTTCTTCAGTTCCGTTAATGTTTCGGCTGAATCAAGTTGTTTCTCGTGAAGTTTTATTAATTCCTCTAGAGTGGTGTCATGGTTAAGCTGTCTAGTATCACACGTACCGATTCTCTCATCGTAAACGCAATCAAAGATGTTTTTCTTGGTGTGTCCATCTGCTATGTAGTCACCCAGATCCACCCCGTTCTTATCTGGCACATCATTCCATAAACCCAGAGTAAAGGGATAGCACCATTGGATATTTTCCCCTTCCATCTGAGAGGCGATCGCGTCCATGTGCTTGAGTCCGGGCTTATCCCTATCTGGACACAGAATAATTTTAACCGCCCCTTCCAAGTCTTTGGTGTCTGACTCCCTCCATTTTCCAGACCCACCAAGGTTAGTGGTAGCCGCTAAGCCTAATTCCCAAAGTGCATCTGCTGTGGTTTCCCCTTCTACCACCCAGATAGTCTCACCTTTTGCGATCGCCTCTTGAATTTCCTTGTATCGATAAATGGGAATATCTTCCCGTTGAATTGGCTTGACCCCGTTCACCCAGGCGATCTGACTCCACCTTTCCTGAAAAATGTCTTTAGTCTTAGGTTTACCCGTTTTGGGATCAACAGTTCCCTCTGGGTAGTCAATCCGCTTAACCCTTATTAATCGGTTCCCATCGCGCCCTGGATAGTTGAAGTACCTTGTTTGCGCTATGCGTTGGGCTTTCTTGGGTTCCACTATTTTATTGTCCTTATTGTTGATTTTTAGATAGTAGGGTTTTCCGTTAGCATCGTGAGTTTTCCCATTTCTTACGGGAACCCACCCAGGAGCCGGTGGAGCATCCCTGTTGCAAACGGACAAAATATTCCCATCAGGTAAAACTTCCTGGTAACAGTAGTTGTTAGCATTCGGCTTGTCGCTGCCCTTGTTGCAATGTGGGCAAATTTGATTTACAATTAAATTGTTTGAAGTAGGCATAATGCCACCCTGCACACAGAAATGTGTGCTATTTTTTTACCCCTCTATCTTACTACAGGTATACCTGTCTGAGCAACATTTTTAATCAACCCTTTTTTAGTATTTGTTTCTTTTTTAGGTTTGCAGTGTTCTTTGTAATACTTCAAAGCGGTTCTATTCAGTATTTCTGTAGTAGTTTTATTCATAATTTAATATTCCAATAAAATACAGTTGTGTGTGTACAAAACCCTCTTGACATCTTAGGTTTTGAGAAATAAACTGTCAGGTATGAGTGCGTCAATAAAGAAATGTATGCGTAAATCCGAAGTTGAATCCACAAAAAAATCTCCAAAACCTGATTACAAAAGAGCTAGAAGACTTTTAGCTAAACTACTTTTTGAAGATAGAAAAGAAAAGGGTCTAAATCAAGTAGATTATTGCGAACAAGTGTTGAATAAACATGGGATTTCCGTAACCTACGGCTTTTTGCAACAATGGGAAAAAGAAGATTCCCGTAAAGGAGCGGACAACAAAAGCCTTCCAGATATCGTTAACTTTGCTGGTGTGGCTAAGTGTTTTGGCTACACTCTAACTGAGTTTTTCGATTACCTTACAGGGACGGAAACTTTTGTCACCCCTGAATACGACAAGGTTTACAGACAAGTTTCCTCCTTGCCGTGGGATGACAGAGTTAGGATGGTCAGGGAATTGCAAGATGCTCTGTTGCTTAGTGCTAATCCCGAAAAAAACACCCAGGGGGCAAAAACTCCGTAACAAGTTCTTCTCCTATCTTTTCCCCTGGCACATAACCAGACAAAATCTCTTTTACCTCTTTTCTCACAGATTCCTTGAAAACAGTTTGATTGGATTTTGTTATTTGGTCTATTTTGCTGGAAATAGACTTAAGTTGCTCTTGTGATAATCCGGCGAATACTTGTTGTTTTCCAGACATAAACTTCTATTTTTTACGTTACCCAATTATACACAGATAATTGGTAACAGGCAACTATGTATGTTTAGAAAATAGATGATAGGTATTGGCTTTTCTAGATGGATCTATTGTAAACTGGTAACATGAA
>JAAUYK010067293.1_pt1 | contig 37841 bp, 27 predicted proteins | sample 7278021 | NCBI WGS metagenome assembly JAAUYK01 (sample SAMN14350223, study PRJNA611818) | marine sediment metagenome | isolation source: surface marine sediment (1.8m) | place: French Polynesia: Moorea | collected 2018-08
ACTGGCTGTGGCGACGCTGCTGGCCTACGACAGCCTCCTCATGCCCCCCGATTTCTGGGGGGCTGCGGCTACCCATAAAAAAACGCCCTGGAGTGTGGACCGGCCGCCCAGCCAGGCCCAGCTGATCATCTTTTACGAAATGATCCATGTTTGGAAATGGTTTTTTATGCCCTCCCTGGCGCTGGCCCTGGCGAGCATCGTCTGTTTCCTGCTTGTGCTGGCCGGACAGAAATATGCCGACATCAACCTGGCCATCGTTGGGATGGCGAGCGCGTTTGCCATTGCTTACTACTTATATCTAAAGCCCCGCATGGGCGCTGAGGATTGAATTGTCTTCGGACCCGGCTATCCAGGTGTTTTGATTTCGGGCTTCTTACGAGACCGCATAAAGGAGGTGCAAGGATGGACCCTTCAACTGGAGTTGATCCGCGGACCGCCGGGGCGATCTGGTACCATGTGGTCACCGTGGGCGGCCTGATCCTCTTCAAACTGGCCGTTCTGGTGGTGGGTTATCTGATTGCGCGGCTGGGCCACGATCTGCTGATCAAAGGGGTCAGCGGCGATTTCAAATTCAGCACGGAGTTCAAAGGGAGCAAGGCCGATCTGGTGAGTGCCTCCCCGGGGATTTTCTTCATTCTGATGGCCACCATTCTGATCGCCATCGGGGTCATCAAGGACAAGCCCTTTGGCACGCGCGTGACCGAGCGGACCATCACGACCCAGGCCGAAAGCCCGGCGACGAGCGGCGAAACGGCCGTCAAACCCAAACTGCCTTGAGCGCAGAGGAGGGCGTCATGTGGAAGAAAATGCATTGCGGGGGCGTTGCCTTTCTGTGGTTATGCTTCTGGCTGGCAATGCCGATTCAAATCCCGGTGATGGCCGGACCGACCGACAGCTACTACCAGAAGGGCAAGCAGTCTTACGAAAAGGGCAACTATCTGGATGCGGCCCAGAACCTGTTCGCCTTTCTGCAGCTTGCCGGCGACGGGCTGGATTCGTCGACCCGCAATGCCGTGCAGAAGGCCTTGCATTTTTCCGAAGACCAGATTCAGGTGGCCCTCGATACCAAGCGCCAGTTGGATGCCACCGGCAAGGTGGTCGAGGTGGTCGTGGAAACCGGCGGCAAGGCCGATCAGGGCCAACGAACCACCAAACGCAAGACCTTCCGCCCCCCCCGGCCGCCAGGCGGCGCCAAACCGAAATTGCCCAAGGCCCCCAAGATCGCTAAACCCACGGCCAAGCATGCCGCCGTCAAACCCGTGGTTGTCGCGCCGAAGGCTGACAAACCGGATGTGCTGCCCCCGAAAGCGGATAAAAAATGCGCCGCCCTGGAAAAGAAAGTCGAATTGCTCATCGAAGAAAATGAACAATTGGCCAAAAGGTCAAGCCGCATGGAAATGCGCTACCGTCGGCTGGAGCAGAAATACAAGGAGCTGACAAGCAACTGACGAACTCGCCTGCCGCGTTTTATCAAGGCTGTTGCAAAACAATTGCGCTTGCCCATACGGTGTAAAATACTCCTCAAAATGCTCATTTATTGAACATAAACGGCGCTTTTTCGTCAGGTTTGGCCTTGTCTGGCCTGCGCTCATGACGTTTTTCAACAGCCTGTTAAACGGCGCCATCGTAGCCTCGGTGCTGATCGTGGTCCTTGTGGCAGGATCGAGCAGAAGAACGAAGCTATCCCTGATAAGTTATCGAAACCAAATTAATTTTATCAATCTTGGTACCTTGTAAACATCCGACGCGATAAACAGATTGTAAAGAAGATTGAGGTTTTTTAAATGTTTAGAGGCTGATTTAAAATTAAAGATGGGGGTTCCTGGCAAGGCGTGAAACGGCGAGAAAGCGGAGCATACACGCAGTATGCATGCAGGTTCGTAGGGCAGGGACCCTACGGTTCTGGCAAGAGCCGGTTCACAATGCACCGCAATTCATTTATGATCGATTCTGATCCAGCAGCGCTGGGAACACCGCCAGGGGCACTTAGATTTTTTTTGAGATAGCTTCTAATGGTAATTAACCGTTCAGATGCATCAGCTTCAAGCGTTCAGGCAGGGTAAATCAACTTGGAATATCAAAGAACTGGTCTTGGGATATATTCTCCGATCCCTCAAATAAGTATTAAAATTGATGCGTTCAAAATAAAGATGATATTCACCCATCTGGTCTTTTATAGCAACTGCAAGATCCAAATTCTTCTCCTATTTACAATTCGCCGAACAATAGCTGCCGAATACCGATCAGAGATCCCGGATCACCCATAAGCGAGAGGTAGGCAACAGTAGCAGCACGACACACTTGACTGGTCCCCATCCGGTCGCTTTGCGGGAGAGCTGTGTGTCAGTAAACAAAAAATGCGGCTGAGATGAAATTCTCAGCCGCATTTCCCAGAGAGCCCGGCAGGCGATGCCGAGCACTCACTGGTTCTTCGCTTAGCTTTTTGATGTTTTCTTGCTAGCGGTTTGTTTTGTTTTCCTTCGAGTGACCGTACGTTTGCGTTTTCTGTCGTCGGTCTGTTGCTTAAGCTCTTTCTCCAAACGTTTGATCTCGGCTTGCCCGGTCTTGATTTTTAAGTCGAATGCTTTGACGGCGGCACGTTTTTCCTTTTCCAGGTCAGCGATCCGCGACTTGAAACGCTGAAGGGTTTCTTTCGTCAGCTTCAAGGGAAGCTTGGTGTCGGGCGGTTTGATACGTGCCGCTTCCAACTCTTCCTTGGCTTTATTGAACCGCTCTCTTTGCTCGGCCAGTAGCTTGACAATCGTCACGGCTGCCACCTCCTTTCGAAATGATGAACGTATTAAAGGTTATAATCCGTTTCAGGATTGGGGAAATCGGTGAAATTGACGGCTCCGCCGTGGGTGATATTGCCCATGAAGATCCCTGGCGTATCCTGAAAATCGACAGAGGGTTGCTGGGTAAAGGCTGCGATATGATTGCCCATGACAATGGCATAACGGGCAGCGAGTTTCACTGTAGCCTGTAATCTATCCGGTATGGGGGAAAAGTGGGTCACAACATTGTTTTGGATCGATACGCGGTTGAACCGTGCGAAAGTCCTTTCGGCCAGAGGCAATTGGGGGATTTCGATCATGGCCAGCCGGCCGGTGCCCACAAATTTGTTGTCCAGTACGCGGGCACTGAAACCGGACGTTATGGGCGGTATATTATCGCTTAGCGGCGGCAGATCAAGCAAACCCCTCAGCCATAGGCTGCGATCTTCCAATTGGGTATTGAGCAGAGCCGGATCAGCGATGTTGATTAGATTACTCTGAATCCTGCAATCGAGAATATTGACGCCGAACAGGGCCCAGTGGGGTTGACTGACCGTCGCGCCATCCGGGCTTATACCGGTGTTCAATATCTGACAAGACTCCACAACGAGTTCTCCGAAAACATTGGCAAGGGCAACGCCAATGGCCGGGACCTGTTCAAAACCGCAGGCGATGAAACGGTTTTCAGCGAGGGCGGTTTTGGAAATGAACTGCAATCCGATAAAACCCCAATTGCGCATCTCCTCCACGTGATTCATGCGAAACGCACAATCGTTTTGGGATTGCATCGTCATACCGGCGGCCCCGCGACGCAGGTCGTTTCCGTCGAAACGATTCCCGCTGCCCTGGGTGGCCGAAAGACCTAAAAACGCATTTTCGATCCGGTTTTGGTTGACCCGGGCGCGATCCGCTTCGGCCAGGAATATGCCAAATCCCACCTGGTCAACGGTGCTGCTAATGCGGTTATCAGAGATGTCCTCACCTTCATTGCGGTAAACGATGATGGCATTCTGGGGGCCGTAAAGACGGTTGCCGATGATGCAACCGTCCGATACAACGCGGTCGCTAGTTTCGGCGAGAAAACCGGCCAGGATGCCTTGGGCCGGAGCGTCAGTCAATTCTCTCCCATTAAAGCGGATGATATTGTCCGTCACCCGGTGTCTGTTTCCGGTAACGCGGATGCCCCCATAAAGCGGATCGGCAAAGTTGATGGTGTTCTCGGCAATCAAACAATCCGCAGCCGCCACATCAATGGCAAAGGCCTTCGTATCCGCCTCTTCCAGGACCGAATCGGTCCGAAAGATCCGATTGCGACAAATCGTACTCCCTGCGGCTCCGGAACTGGGGTAGGCATCGGGTAGGAAGAAATTGCTGTTCAGGGCAATCCCAAAGATATATCCGGTGATCCGATTATCCTTGATTTGAGAGGGCCCAAACGCATCTTCCAGATAGATGGCAACGAGGCCCTCATCCCCTGTTTCTCCCCGCGCCACAGCAAAACGGACTTCTTTGATGCAAAGTGCTGTGGAGTCGGCATAGACCCAAATTCCGATAAGTACCATCCGGAATTCACAGCGTTCGATGCAGACGCGTTCACAGCGTCCGATGATCACACCCATCAGAATTTCTGGACGCTGGTAGATAAAGCGACAGTCACGGACGACCAGATCCTCGCAGCGGTCCAGCATAAGCAAGGAGGACATTGAACTGCCGTCGATCTCGCTGTTATCGAACTCGAACTGGATATTGGTGATGGATATGTCGGAGAGCAAAAGCCCGGCTGGGTGCCTCACCATCAGCGCGGTCACACCATCGGTGGTCCGTCGGATGCGGGTTCCCGGCGTCTCGCCATGCAGGTGAACATTGGAAGATTCGATGCGCAACGCATCATCGATAAGGTGCAGTCCCGTCTTCAGACAGACGCATCCCCCGATGGGCGGCAGGATGTCGATGGCCGCCTGGATATCTTCCCCGGGCTGGACCACCACGGTGCAGCAGCTTTCACCCTCTCTATCCTGCAATCCGCAGAGGGAGGGAAAATGGTGGCGGCAATCTTCAATTGATTCGGGATCCACTTCACCGCCGACGACATTCACGTAGGCGATACGACAATAGCGACGCTCCACCCCATGCGGTGGCTGCGCCACATGCAGGCCGCTGACCTCATCCACAGGCCAGATGATGGTACCGATCTCTTCTCCGCCAAACGTGCGCGCCGGAATGAACCAGTGGTCGCCGGCACGGTAAAACCCGTCCGCGAAGGTGACTTCAATTCCTCCCTCCAAGGGAACGGGCGTACCGGCCACGATTTCGATAGCACCGCTGTTTGGATCGCTGCCGTCATCCTGGTCCCAGCGTCGAATCTTGGGCTGGGAGAGGGTTTGGGCATCCGGTACGCTCTGGCCATGGGCATCGATGCGCAGACGATACCGTCCGTCGGCATCCGGGGTACGTTCGATGACCTCTACCAGCGGGCCGGGTTCGCCGCTAAAGTCGGTTTGGTCATGCTCCAGTTCGATCCAGCGATTTTCATAGAGCCCCACGACCTCATCCCGCCCCAGGTCCGTAACCACCAGTTCGTCCCCGTCGGTTTCCAGCCACCGCACCAGGGGCCATGCGTTTTCCCGGGACCATTTGAAGGTTGGCGGATCAGCGCTGCCGACCGTACCGGAATGGTGCACTTCCACCCGGTAGAGTTGATTTTCCAGGCGCGTGTACCCGGAACCGGTGGGCACGACACAGGGGCCCTCGTTGGGGTCCGCCGCTGTTCCGGCTGTTAACTCACCGGTGGTCTGGTCCGGCGGATTCCAAGCGCTGCTGCAGTCGGCGCCGGCCGCAACAGGATCAAAACCCACCCGCCAGATGGTCTCGGTTCGGGTGGTGGTGTCCGCGCCGCCCAAGGCGACCTCTCCGATGTCGGGGTCTTCGACGATGGTGACGTGGCGCTGCCGCACCTCCATATACACGGCGTAGCGCCCATCGGTTTCCGGTAGATCGGGAATGTAGGGCGCTTCACTCTGGCACAGCAGCCCGTCGATCCAGATCCGGCCCCGCCGGAGGCCGAATGGGCCTTCAGGGGTAAAGCCGGCCCGGAAGCTCAGGGGCTCCGATTGCGGTACACAGCAGTGGCCGATGATATCACCCAATGCCGCTCGCCGCAGACGCTCGGAGATTTCCACCTGTTCATTCCAATCGGCATCGAGCTGCACGCGGCCCTGTTGCATGCGGACGCTGCTGTATCGACTGGCGGATTCGGAAACGTTTCGAGAGAAGTCGCCTTTCATGGTCTACACCTCATCGTTAGGGCTAGAATAATAACCCGCTTTTCACGCGTTTGGGTTGATCATAGATTCCAAAGGAACGATTCCCTATTCATGGGGGCCAATGGAGCGGTTAGGTCACGAATAAAATGCCGGCCTCGAGCCCCACCGGCAAGTACTCGCTCAACCGCAGGCGCAGTCCGGCTTCTCGCTGGGGGTGCTTCAGACGTGAAAACACACCCATCTCCGACTCGTCTTCTGCCCCCTGAAGGATCTCGGTGGGCCCACGCCAGTCGAGTTGACAGTATGCCGCCTCGCCGTATGCAAGACTGACAAAGCGCGGCGCCAGTTTGGCGGTCAATCGCTGCACCTCGTCCGGGTCGGCATCTTCGGGCACATCAGGCTGACAGTGGTACCGGCGTGGAACGCGGGATGCCGGCAGCACCCAGCTGTAGCGCACGCAGCCCTGCTGCCGCCGCTCAGCTGTAACCATCCCCAGAAAAAGGCTGTTCTCGCCCAGGGTCATTTCACGGGTGTCGATAGTACCGATTACCGTAGTACGGGCCATGGTCACGGCCCCGCCAAAAGGTTCCCCGGCTGGAGCCGTGTACGCCGCATTGGTCGGATCATGGGCGTCGATAATGGTATCGGATATCTCCACGGTGGCCGCTGTGGCCGCGGCAATACCCCCCAAGATGGACGCGGTGATGAAAACTTCTGCTGTATCGCTTTCGACCACGAGGCTTACCGCTCCCGGCGTAACCGGATCACCGGTCGGATCAAGTTCGCGTCCCGGCAAAAACGTGCAATGTCCCACAGCGAGACGGTTGAGCTCTCCGCCAACGGACACGGATTGTCCGGATATCCAAATGCCGTTGAGTTCAAAGGCGCTGCCAGCGGCACCGCTGACACTCCATGCGGCGGGCAAACGGATCACCGCCCGCTGCTCGTTAGCGGAGCGAATCACGAGACTGCCGTTTTCGGGAATGCTGACAGCCGGCAGGGCATCGGTGTAGACGGCGCTGTCAAGGATTTCGATGATCCGCGCCTCTCCCGGATTCCAATCGCTCTGAGCGTCAACCAGGGCATCGGCTAGGTTATCGAAGATGGCCGTGTTATCGCCGGGATCGCCTTGAATGGATAAAATAACCGCGTTTACCAAGGGGTCATCGGGATCACCGACAATGGCGGTGCGGTCTCCGGTGATTTCCATTCCCCGTTCATACTGCCCACCACCTAAAAGATCGGCCAAACCGCTGTAATAGCTGACACGGAATACCTCGGGACGTGCACCGGGATCTTCCCAGCGCAGGCGACCCCGACGGGCGTCGATGGCAATGGTGTTGGGCGCCAAAGGACGATTCCAGTCCGCCAGGTCGCAGGCCACCATGTTATCGGCAGGCAGTGCTGCCCAGCCGTCCCCGTCCGGCACCATGATGGCAATGCTTCGCCCTGCACCGTAATAACTGCCGCTTAACGCCTCCAAGTCAGCGTGCAAGGCCCGGGGGCGAATGGGGGCGGGAACATTGAGCTCTTCGGCGATGTGATGCGGCCCCGTTTCAGTCAAGGGGTGATGAAAAAGCGCAATGGGATTTTCAAAGGGACTGAATGTGTAGTGGGCCTGGACGTCATCGACCAGTCCGGGCACAGCCAGCAGATTGGGCAGGGCTAAAATCCGCCAGACGTACAAACCGATATTTTTGATGTTGTGACGGCCCCGGCGTGAGGCAATGCGTCTCACATCCACAGTGTGGGCGGCCCCATCAAAGGGTCCGTCCAGGAGTTCCAAGGCATTGGCATCGCGCAGGTCCGGTGATGCCAGACTGTGCGGCCGCAAATGATTCAAATACTGGGTCCATCCCAGCAGTTCGAAAAACTCCACCACCCGTGCCGGCCAACCGGTCACATCGCGGGCCAATTGTTCCAGCACCGCCGCGGTGCCCTTTTTGCGCCGATTGCCGATCTCGTGGGCCACCTGGGATCGAGCGGTATCCAAAACCGGATGGACCGGCCGCGCGCCAATGAGATCCCCGATGTAGGGAACCACCCAGTCATCACACGTTTCGATGAAAAGGTTATCGTACAGCCGCCAGATATCATCTTCGACAATCGTTGCCTGCCCGGCCAGAATAGCGATCAGATCCCTTAACGGGTAGCCCTGTTGGGCATCCCGTTTGCGATAGACTGCCGGTAGAAGATCATAGAGTCGATCGGCATCGTAACGGCTCATAGCATCTCCTCCAGTGCCAGGGGGGTGGCCGTCAAGAGCAGCAGCTGGGCCGGCAGAATTTCCTCCGCGTCCGGATCATAGCGTGCCTGAAAAGCGGGCAGACCAAAGGCATCCGGATGGTTTTCAGGGCCGGTGGTGACATAGGAAAGGCTGTCCAGATCCAAGGCCTCCACACCGTCCACGGCCTGGATGACGGCCTGGACTTCACTATTGGCCACCCGTTGGCCGAAGCCGCGCACCTCAAAGGCAAAGGCGTTCCGCAGGGCCTGCTCCACCTGATCAAAGAGTTTATCGCGATCATAATCAGGATGCCGTTTGATCTTGGCCGTCAAGGTAAAGAAAAGCTTGTCAAAGGGTGCGACCTCACTGGGCTGGTGGGGCACGCGCGCGTCGTTCATGGCCTCGGTCAGGTCCACCAACGTTTCGTCGGGGACATCATTTCCATTGGGACCGGCCACGGTGATATGCACAATACGTCGTCCATGGCTCCATACCCAGGCGGCCTGGGCCTTGCCGATACCGCCGAAGGCACGGGCAAAATCCTCAAAATCCTGTAAAGAGACGATTCGATCCAGGGTCAACACGGTGAGCGGCGCGTTTTGGCGGGCGTCGTCCAATTGTTCCGGGTCCTGGGCGCCCCCGCTGGCCAGCGGATTGGTCACACCGCGCACACCCAGCGGTTTCACAGGCAGCAGGCTTATGCGCCCGGCATCCACCAGCCCGGGCGAACCGATACCGGAGCGGTAGCGGGCGCTGATGTTCTCCGCCCCGCTGGGCAGGCGGGCCCCTCGGATCCCGTCACCAAAATTCACATAGGTATGGCCTTCGTTATCGAGACGCAATCCATAGGCACGGTCCTCGGGCCCGAGCAGCAACGGATTGTCGTTTTCATGCCAGAGGATATCGTTGACACGAACCTCCAGGGTGCTCTCACCGCCACTAGGCACCGGCGCGGAAACATAGGTCAACGGGGGTTTTTTGAGTTTAAACGTCTGGTGGGCCGCTGCGGCGTCGCCGCTTCCCAGCACCTCCTTCTCCACCGTCTCGCCGTGGCTGGCATCGACCACGTTGGCGTAGATCTTGACGGTAGCGCGTTTGTAGCCGAAGGTCAGGGGACCGTCAAAAATCAGCAGGGTGTAGGCTCCCTGGACCACATCCGCCAGGCCAACGGCCTCGGCGCCGTGGACACCTTCGTAGTCGCCGGTGCGAATGCCGCTGACAATGATGGTGTGCCCGGGTAGAAGATCAGGGGCAATCTCTTCCAACTCCAGAGTCTCGCTGCTGGCTTCGAGTTCGTCAATGGGTAGCGGGGCCAGTGGCAGGAGCTCGCTGGCCGTGTGTATAGCGGTATTGCGCAACAGATAATCCGAAACCTCCGAAGTATCGGGACCGCCTGGCGCTGCCCCTAAAGAGACCCTTGTGGCCTTGCCGCTCAGCCCAAAGTCGGCCACCGACTCCTGGGAAGCGCTCTGGACCAGATAGACATTGTCGCCGGGCGCCCCCTCGAGAACCGCCCAACTGTCCGACATAATCTCGGGGAAATATTGCTCCAGTCGAATAGTGCCCCCAGGTGTCAGATCTCCGTCAGCCGCCGAGGAGGTAATGGGCCAGCCTTCGGACTGATCCCAGTCCTTACCGTAAAATATATCACCCGATGCACCTCGCCACTCTATCGGGGTGGTTCCATAGGCCGGTGCGTTATGGCCGAAGGGCGCGCTGGTAACCCGCAGGGCATAGAGCCCCGGTCCGCCCGGTGTCGGGGGTTCGCCTAAATTGAGGCGTAATCCGAACAACGCATCGGTCAGTTCGCCCAGGGTAAAGCCTCCCATTTCCACCAGGGGTCCCAGCACCTGGGTGCTGACCTGACCTGCGGCGACCTCCTCGGTGAGCCCGTTTAAGGTGGCTTCCGAATCATAGTCCATGGTCAGAATACCGATGGGTTTCAGCGGGGCGATATAGCCCGATGGGGGTGGATCGGGCTGGACACCCAGATTCACTTCGGTCCAGCCATTGGCGGCGTCCGGACGAATGCTGACCACCCGCAAGAACGTTTGTGTCTGGGTGTCGTCGGCCTCTCCGACGACCAGCAGCATGGGATCGCCGGGAGCCAGACCGGTGCTCAGTCCCGCCACAAAAAATTGCCGCATGTCGGCCGATAGCGGATGGGTATACGTTAGCCGGGGCTGGAGCACATTCCATCCCGGACGGGCAACGAACTCCGTTTCGGTTTCAAAGGTCTGCGGGGTCTCTTCTTCGACAGGGATGCTCTGGGCACGGGTTCGTGTGGAAAGAACGACCTCCAAGGGGGAACCTTCGGCGGTGGCGGTGTCCAGTTCAAAGGCCAGCAGGGCACTGGCGGCCACCCCGGGATTGAGTTCGTAGCCCAGCAGACGGGCCAGCATCAAGACCGATTCCCTCAAGGTCGCGGTCCGCAGAAAGGCCTCGTTAGCGATGCGCTCCTGGTAAAAAGTAAGCACATCGAGGACCACCGACCAGGCATCCAGCAGGGCGATGGAAAAATCGTCCTGCCTGCGGGTGGTCAGGGCTGAGAACGCATCGGTCGGGGAGATGTCGGCCAGCATGCTGTTTTTAAAGCGGGCGTGGGTGCCCACCCGGTAAGCGAGTTCGGGAAGTCCGGGACGGTTGAAAAGATCCGCCGGTGTCAGTCGGGTGATCCCCGTGCAGCATTGGCAGGCGGTGATCAGATCGTTTAACGCGCTCATAGGCCACCCTCCAATTCCAGTTCCAACCGTCCATTTTCGCGCAGACTGGGATCGTTATCCAAGCGGGCGATCTCGAAACGCCCGATGGGCAGCACCCCGTCGTCGATTTCTGTTCCCGCCTCCCGGGCCCAGCGTTGGAAACGCTCTACGTTGATCGACGCAACACCGGGGACGGCCGCGGCGGCCGCATAGATCCGACTCAGATAAACCGGCTGGGCGAACGTCCAGTTGTCGGGGTGAAAGAATCCCAGAGCGCCGTCCGGTAAACGTCGATTGCTGAAGATGTCCAGAAGCATACGGCGGACCTGGTCGCGAAAGTACTCGGCGGCCACACAAACCTTTAAGCGTATATCCAGAGAAACAAACCGCGGGCCGTTGATCTCAAGATCGAAACCGGCCATGCGAAAACGGTTGAGATGGCGGCGCACCCGCTCTTCAAACGCATCATCTACCGCCAGTCCGTTGACGCGATCAATGCTGACAAACACCGTATGCCAGCTTCCGGTCCAGCGAAACCGCGCCGCAGCGCGTTGCACCTCAGGCATGCGTTCGGCCATCTGCGCATAATCCGTCTCGGTGACGGCACGCTCCTGGATGCGAAAAGCATAAGGGGCGTCCCGGCGGGCTTCGGCCGGGGTTTCGGGCGCCACGCCACCGGCGGCGGCCAGGGGGTTGCGGATGCGGGTGATATCGTTGGGAGCGTCGACCAGATGGGCGATGACATCGCGACCCACATTGCCGGCGGTGGCGTTGCCGATGCGATAAAAGGCCTCAAAGCGGGTGCCCGCCGCAGGCAGCTTGCCATTGAATTCGTCCCCGAAACGCAGCCGCGCGCGACCGTTATTTCCGATCTCAGCAACAAATTCGGCGGCGAATCGATCGCTGGACAGCAGATCCCCCACGGCCTCCCAGGGTTCACCACCATCGCTCACCAAACGCACCACCGGGCCTGCGTCTTTCGGCGTGTAATCCAATAACTGCGCCGCGGGCAGCCATTGATCGGGCACCTCTCCTGCGGCCGGGAAGTAGTCGGCCGCAAGCCCGGCGGCATGGGTGAGCGGCCCCATATCAAGCAAGGGGCGGAAACTGCGAGGCTCTCCAGTGGCGGGAGGCAACTCCTCCCCGGCAATGGTGAGGCCATGATCGACGGCCACCACGTTGCCCCGCGCGACACTTACCGCCGGCAGGAATTGTTCTCCATGTTCCTCGTCGGTGGTTGCCGATATGCAGAGCGCAAACGGCAGAGCATCGGCCGCATCCCAGTGGATTTCCACCACCGGAATCGGTGGGTCGCCGGGGTTGGCCACCAGCGGATCATCACCGGGTTCGATGGCGGTGATGCGCACGATGTGACGGTGAGCGGGATCGGCATCGGCCGCCGCACCCGTGTTCGGGCCCAGGATCTCTTCGAACAGAAGGAAAGCCCCCTCTTCCAGATCCGGCAGCGGCCCTTGAAGGGTGGCGCGGGTGGCCCCCACGGGCAGGCAGCACTCCCGGTCGCTCCAGGTATAAAAGGGTATTTCATTGAGGGCGGCGCGCAGGGTGATGCCGTGCAGGGTTTCGTATACTTCGGCGCCGGCCCGCAGACAGTCGTCCAACTCGCTGCCATCGACACGGACCGTTCGGCCTGGCAGGCGGGTGAGCAACATGGCACCTGGCCGGTATTGGGACGGGTCTGGTCCCGCCAGCAGGGCACCGTCGGCGCCGCCCGCCGGTTCAACCTCAAGGTTGATCCAGGTTCGGGCGTTGACCCCCTCACCCAGACGATAGTCCATCAACCGCACCAACCGCCGCAGGGATATGCGCTGCCGCGCCTTCTCCAGATAGCCTTCCGTGGCCACTGCATCCTGAAGATAGCTGAGCTGGTCGCCGACATAGGCCAACATCTCCACCAGGGCCATGCCCAGATCGGCGGGCGACCGTTCCTGCCAATCCGGTGCGATGGTACTCAAGCGGTCGAGCATGAGACGGCGAAAGCTGGCGTAATCCTTGGCGAGATAATCGATGACCGGTTCATCAAGCTGCGGCGGAGGGCAATGCTCGGGCGACTTGCAGTCAAACTCACTGGGGCATTCCACCTTAAAATTAAAGTCCACCGACGCCAGCCGCGGGTCGAAGCCGGCAAGCGGGATTGTGGTGTCGGCCTCTACCAGCTGGATATGGTATTGGGAGTAATCACCGTAAGCATCCGTACCCAAAGCCAGGATGCGATCACGAGGTATCTCGCCCATCCGATAGGTGGATAGAAAAGCCCGTTCAGCCGCGGGAATTTCCGTGGGTGCGGCCGCCGTGATGGTATCCAGTAGATGCAGCCAGCGCACCCCCACATCCGTGACCCGCACACCCCCTTCCAATCGGATATTGTCCGTCGTCAGCGTCCCCAGTCCGGTGGCCGCGTAACACTGGATCAGCAAGATCCGCTGTCGACTGGACTCGGCCGGCGTGTCGATAAGCTCCATATCGATGACTTCGAGAAAATCGATGCCATTGATGACGACACCGCTGGCCAGGGCCTGTTCCAGGGCGGCGCGGCGCTCTTCATCACCACAATAGTAGCGCGTGGTGTCTCCTTGTGCCATCTCACACTCCCTGCTGGAAGGTATCGACGACCCGTTCCGCGGTCTGCCGGATGCGATACGCCACAGTGACCTCCAAGGTGGCCTCGTGGTGGGTGATGGCCACCGTCTCCAGCTCGATGCGATCCCCCAGCCACTGCTGCAGCGCCCCCTGGACGGTGAATTGAGTGGTGGCCTCCAGGATATCGCCATTGGGTTCAAACGCGAGCCGGAGAAGGCCGCTGCCGAAATCGGGACGGTTGACCCGCTCCCCCGGCGCGGTGAACAACACCTGTTCGATGAGGTCACGCACATGCTGTTTTTCATCGGTACCGGCGGTGCGGCCGCGCCGATCCAATTCAAAGGGATAGGCCAACTCAAAGGGTGCGGTCATCATATTCCCCTTACCCGCGATTGAACCACGGTCACCACAGGCGCCCCCTGGGGAATCTGCTCAGCGCTGTGGGCCAGGCCCGTGCTGGTGTTGAGGATTACAGGTTGTCCCATCACCCTTACGCGGGTGGCCGGTACCAGCCAGCGCACGGTGACACAGGGTTGGGCCTTCACCGGTGCAAAGGGACAACCGGCAATCAGGTAGGTGTCGGCCATGGTGGCCACGGGCTGGCCGCCCACCAGAACCCTTGTTTGGGACGGCACCACAGTCATCTGCCCGCCGTGGGGACACATGGCTGCGGCGTTGACATGCAACAGCTGACCCGGCATCAGATCACCTCCAAGGCGCCGTCGTTCACGGACACGCTGGCGGGGGTCAGTTTAATCTTGGCGGCGCCGTTGCTCACTTCGATGCCCCCGGCATCCATCTTGAGCACCAGCTGCATGGGCACCGCCGGCGGACCGGCTTCGATGGTGATGCCGCCGGCGCCGGGGGTGTCGTCCAGAATAATGGTCAGTCCGTCGGTTTTCAGCATTTTGATCTGCGCAAGGGCCGGCGCCGCCGGCACCTCGCCGGTGCCCCAGAAACAGCCGGCCCAGATGGGATAGTCGGGATCCCCGCCTTCAAACTCCACCCAGACGTTGGCATTGACCGGAGGGATGGTAAAAAAGCCTACCCCGGCACCGGCGTATGGGGCATTGGGCATGGCCCAGCTCAACCGTCCGTCACCGAGCACCGCCGGGCAGCTGATCTGAATCCGTCCCTGCTGCAGCGGGTCGACATTGTTCTCCACCTTGCCGCGATATTTGCCGAAATAGGAGGTCATGTGGGCACCACCGGAACCGTGGAGCCGGTGCCCTCGCGGGTGGCTGAAAATTTCTGCACAAAACTGCCCCGTGATATCACCGAGGTTACCGAACTCACGTAGTAAAGGCCGTCATAGGTGTACCCGACACCGCGCAACCCCACCAAGCCCCGGGACCACAACAGGCGCCCATAGCGCCCGATGTCCAGCTCGCCCTCCACCGTGACGATATCGGTGGAGGCGTCTGTTTCCCCCTGGGCCTCGGCCATGGCCTGGGTGACCGACCGGCCGCCCCCGGCCTGGTAGGCGCGGGTTCCGGCCAGCAAGGGATGCGCCAAACCGGGAAAGGCCGCCAGGGGCGGCCGGAGCCCCACTGCCGTGCGGATGGGCACCGCCGTGTTGGTTTGACGGTCCTGGACAACCCCCTGGACATTCGTGGCATCGGCGGCGTTGTTCTGAAAGCTGATGCTGTTGACATTGGTGTCCGGCCCCATATCCACCGAGAGGGCGGGCTGGGGCAGGCTCAGGCGCGGCGGCGGCCCCCAGTATGCCTTGTTCATCCCGGGTGTCGGGCCGGGGGTGATAAAAAAGGTGTGGGCATAGCGTTCGGCCATCTCGTTCAAGTACTGCAGATCTGTGGCGCGCTGCACCGGGGTGCGCTCCACCGGCACGGGGGGCTCGGATGCTGCAGGCGGAATCACCGTGGGGATCAGGCCGTATTGGGCATAAGCGGCGATGATCTTGAGCGCAATCACCACCTCGGGTTGGGCCGGGTGTTCCACGTTTTTCTCCTCCCGATCCATGGCCACGGAGACATCCTCACCGGTGATGGTGAAGGTGGTATCCCCGGGGGTCTGGCCGGGATTCAATTGCTGGTGGGTGATCAAACCGTCAAAAAGCACCTCCGGCAGGGCGCCCAGGGTGACCACCATGATCAAACGGTTCCCCGGCGAGATGGCCGGATTACCGATGACGGGAAAATCCAAGAAACTGGTTTGGTCCCGGCCGGCGCGAAAGACGATCTGGAAGCCGGAGCGCTCGGCATCGCTGTGCGTGACCTCGATTTTGTCGATGGCCTCCAACAGCATGGGCGGCGCCGGTACGGGTACGGTGGGTCCGAGCAGCAGTGTCAGATGAACACCGAGCAGCATTTGTGTCGTCTCGCTTTGTCAGGGATGAGGCGATCCTACGATCGCGTTCAGGGCTGGGGTATGGGAATGCGCACCCGTGAGCCGGGTTCGTCCGCCAGTTCCCCGGGATCCATCACTGCGTTGGCGTCTGCCACGCGCCAGAACTGAAGCGGATCCCCGAGGCTGCGCGAAGCGATCAGATCGGGCCGGTCGCCACTCTGCACGATCTCTTCGCTCAGGGTCTGCAAGCTCTCCAGGGGCGGTACAAACCGTCGGGCCACATAGGGGATTGGGTCTGCGCCGGCACGGGTCAGAATCAACACCGGCAGGCGGGCGTAGCGGCTGGTTTGATCAAACATGGGCACCTCACAATAGCGGCGTTTCCCCTCCCAGCACATCGGTCAGGGCTTGGGCTTTGGCCACCAGGGCCATGGCCTCTTTGGCCATATGGTGGGCCATGAAAAGGTGGTAGCCCGGGCTGGTCTTGGCCAGATCGTTGGTGCTCAACACGCGCAATTCCAAAGAGACCTTGGCCCGGATGGGGTTGAGGTTGTTGTCGTATTCCTCTTCGCTGATGCTGAACGATCCGATGCGGACCGGTAAAATGCGGTTTTTGCCCCAGATGAAAAGCACGAAGGGGCCCTGGGTGGGAATGATCTCGATGGTGCCGACGGCCAGCAGGACCGTATTGGCCACCACTAGGGCGCTGTGCGGGTAGAGCAGCAATTCCAGCAGGGCCAACTGAGGATGGATACCCATTTCCGCGGCCGCCGGGGAACCGGCGTCCAGCTGATCGGTGGCGTCGATCTCGACATCGATCTTGATCTTCTCCACCGGCACCCCCGTCAGTCGAAAGGCCTCCCCCGGCGCGCCTTCCCCCCCGCCGGTGGTCTGGGGCTCAAAGGAGCGCTCCTGGGTGGCGGGATTGTATTGAAAGGCGATCACCTGCGGGGTGGGATCGGGCAGGCGAAACGCCACCATGGCGCCTTTGAGCAATTTCGGTGCGGATGATAACACGGCCATTGTTGGATATGCCCTCCTTGGCTAGCGATAAAACTGCAGCCAAATTCTGATATGAAGACTTAAATCACGCCTTTTGCGCTGTTGAAGTTATTTTCAAACTCCTCTTTTGCGCTTTGCGCCGTTCGCTGAAGTTCGGCAAAGGCAATGGTGTTGCCGTCGGCCTCGGCTTGCTGGGATGCGTAATACTCGCGGAAAACAGGACTGGGGGCGCTGGTGCCAAGCCAGACGTTGTTGATAAAGAAATCGTTGACCCCGTCCAACACCGCCTGCATACCGCTTGATGAGACAGCATTATTCACATTGGCCGTGAAGACTAGACCCAGTTCCCGGTGCCAGCCGGGGGAGCCCTGGGTCTGCTGGGCCACTTCAGGGGAATCGCCGGCGGCCTTGTCGCGGTAACCGCTTGCCTTTACCGGTGCATAGACAGCCCCGGGATGGCCCTGAAAGACGACCACGCTGCGGTCATTCAGCTTGGCTTTGGTTTGGGGATTCCGCTGAAACGGTACGGTTCTTCGGTACGGATCCCTGGCGGGAAAAATCAACACCTGGGTGGGGCTGCGGAAGGCGTGTTGGAATTCGACCCATTTCGCAGCGGTTTCGATTCCTTCTTGATTGGCGGCCTGCTGGCCGCGGGCGATAACGGCACCAATAAAGTCACGGGGCACCCATTCGTGGCTGCGGGGTTGGGCGTCCAGAAACTTGTCTTTGATATGGGTGCGGTTGGGATTGGGTGTTTCACCCCAGAGCCCTGAAAAATCCGTTGGTTGAATATCGTACATAGCCTGGTTTTTGGCCATGGCAACTAGAAAATCCACCACGGTGGAACCTTTGACATTGTTCTCTAACCGGGGATCGACTTCACTGGGTTCCAGGGCCTTTTGCACCGCCGCATCCGTGGCCGTGGTCTGGGTTCGTGACACCTCTCCCAATTGGATGGCCTGAAGCTCTTGCCGGGCGGCTATATACTCAGCGTCACTACCGGTGTTGATCTGGCGCACCACCGTATGACTCATGAAGTTGCCCAGGTCGTCCGGCAGCGTTGCATCGATCTGGGCCGCCAACGCCGGCAGGCGATCGCGTATGCCTCTCTGGGCATTGGCGCCGAAGGTATGCTCCACCAACAGGGGTCGGGAAAACACCTGTACCTCTTCGCGCAGTCGATCGACGATCTCCTCCCAACTAAGCGACTGCCAGTCTTCGGCATTACTGCGCAGGGCGCGATCAAGATCCGGCAACACATCCGGGTGGGCCCTGCTGGTCTGATCGGCAAATTGGGCCAGCAGCCCCGCCCTATCAACCCCGAGGGCATTGAACAGGCTGCTTAGGGCGTCTCTGAGCTGTCCTTCCAATTGGATAATGGCGGCATCCCCCGCATCAGGCTGCGATGTCTGGTTCGTTGTCGCCGGTTGGGTCTCAGTGGCCTCTTCATCGGCACGGGTATCCAACTGTGTCAGAACCGTACGGGTTTGGTCCAAAAACCCCTGGGCCTCCCCTTTCTTCTCCGCATCCTCCATAGCGGCAATATCGGTCTCAAAGCGCGAAAGCCACCGCATTACGGGTTTTTCTTCGCTGCGCATCATAACGGTGGCATTGGCGCCCTCAACATCAATGAACAGGGTGTGGTCGGGGGCGTCTTGGACGGGGATGGTCATCACCGCACCGATCTGCCCATCGACGGCTGCATCCGCCGCAGGTTCGTCCGCGACCTGCTCGGCTGCGGCCCCTCCGCCGCGAAACGCGCTCAAAACACGTTCGATGAGCCGGTCCACGGCCCGGTCCAGCCGTTCACGCACATCGGCGATGATCCGCCGCACGCGGGCGGCCACACCGGTGAGACCCAGAAGTTTGGCCACCAGGTCGATGGCGATGGGCAGCAGGTTGGCCAGTACCGCTTCGATGCGGGTGGCCGCCCCGTCGATAATGCCCCGGGCGATGTTGCCGATACCCTCGACAACGGTCTGGACCACCTGGATGATGCGGGCCAGCTGATCGCGTAAAAACTGGTAGAGGTTCCAGATCGTGAAAAGCAGTTTCACCAGAGCCCCAACAGGATTGAAGAGACTGGCCAGCCAGGTGATACCGGCGATGATCACCTTTTCCACTAAAAAGCTCTTGATGGCCCCTAGGATGGTGTCCACCAGACCCGACAGATCGTCCATGAGGCGTTGAAACAGGGCGGGAAAACCGCCGTCAATGAGGGTCTGAATATAGCTGTAGATGAACTCCAGGCGCTGGACGTTCTGCTCACCGATAAGCCGTACAGCCTTTTGACGGATCCAGTCCCAGGTGATGCCCAGGATCTGGCGGGCCAGATCCAGCAGGCCGATCAGATCAAAGCGGTCGGGAATCTGGATATCGCCCAGGGCGCCGGTCAGCCAGCCGATGATGCCGGCTTTCAAATGGTTCAAAAAGTTGTCGGCAAATTTCTGAATCCCCAGCACAACGGCGTCCACCAAGTTGCCTAAAAACCCGACCGGATCGTTGATGATCAGATCGATGGTATCTAAAGCCCGACCGATAAATGCGTAGAAGGCCACGGGATCGATTCCCAGCAGGCGCAATGCGGCTTCCAGCACCATGGTGGCCAGTGCGGCCCAGTCACCTGTCAAAGCCGCCTGTAGCACACCGAGGGCAATATTTAGGGCCCCCTGGAAGGCATCCAAAATGGCATCCAGGCCGGACTGCAAAGCATTGACCAAGGCATCCACCCCCGCTTTGAGGGTGTTGGCTACCGCATCCACCGCTGCGTTGGCCAGGTTCACCGCGTCATCAATCGCTTGGGTGAGGGCCGCGGCCAAGCCGGGAAAAATGTCTCCCAGCAAGTGATCCACCAGTCCTTTGAGTAATTCTCCAAAGGCTTCGATCACCCCCTTGATGAAGCTTGCGGCCAGGTCGATCAACCCTTTGGCAAAATCCCGAGCCGCGTCCAGCAACCCCTTAACTGCCGACCGGACGGCATCGAAGATGGTGTTGATCAAAGCGGTGAGGGCGGCAAAGGCCTGTTTGACAAAATTGACCGCCCGATCCCACCAGCTTTGTTCCCGGGCTTCGCGTTCAGCGCGGTCCCGTTCCGCTTCCGCCTCCCGTTCACCCTCCTGCACCCGGGCATCTGCATCCGTTTCAGCCTGGGTGTAGCGATCTGTGATCTGGACCTCATCCTCACGCACCCGCGTCTGGATCTCGCCCTGCCGGCTGGCACGCTCGGATTCGGCCTGGGTTTCAAGATCCCTTACGGCCTGGTCCTGGGCGTCGATGGCGTTCTGACGCTCGCTCTGGATTGTCTGACGCGCCTCGAGAACCGCCGCGCGCTGATCATCATCGGCCGTGGTTTCAAGTTGTTCCCGTTCGCTTTCGGCCTCCCGGACCGCCTGCTCACGCTGCTGGTCGCGATTGGCTTCGGCCTGCTCCACCTGGGTGCGCGCCTCGGCCATACCGGCCTGCATGCGGGCGCCTTGATCCTGGTCGAATTGGGTCGCCACCTCGGTCGGCAGTTGCATCTGGTTGAACCGCTCGGCGCCCTCGACCGGCGGCACCTCCTGGACCTGGGGTTGCACCAATTCCGGCAACGGGACGGCTTCGTCCATCTGGTGCAGTTGCGCCTGCTCGGGTCCCGGGCCCTCGATCACCGCCTGATTGGCCTGCCGACGCTGCGCCGCCGCCTGCTCGCCGGCGGCGGCGTTTTGATTTTCGATGCGCTCGGGATCGTTTTCTCCCTCTAAAGGGACCTGCGGCGGGTCACCAGGAGACGTATCGACATTGTCGGTGGTGCGTACCTCACTAAGGGAGCGGCCCACCGCATCTGCCGGATCACTGTCGAACAGACGCGATATGGAACCAACCACGCCTTCATTGCCCCGGTAAGGGGCCGGGGTTTCCACAGGCGGCAGCGCGACTTCCGGCGCCGGTGGTGGGGGGGCCTCCTCCAGTACCGTTGGTACCTCCTCCGGGGCCTGAACCACTGATACGGCACCCGCCTCGATCTCTCCGCCCATGGTGGCTTTGAATTCAGGCAGCCCCTCCTCAAACTGCTGTTGGTCACTGCGCACCACACCATCCATGCGCTCGCCGAGGGCTGCTTGATGAGCCGCCTTGACACTGGGCGGCGCGTCGGCAAATGCCCCCATCAACCCCCCGGCATCCTCGGCCTGTTCGATGGCGGCTTCAGTGGCTTCCAGCTCTGCCTGGCGGGCAGCCGCCTCCTCAGGCGACAACTCGGTCTCGGGCAAAGCCGCCGGTTCAAAGGTGGGCTGGGGCTCCAATTCGCCGTTCTCAGCAGCCTCGGTTAGTGCGCCGTCCAGGTCCTCGGTCGGGCCTTCCTGTGCTGACGCCTCACCCGCATCCGCCGCAAGTTCAATCTGTTCCTCAGCTGGGGCCGGTTGTGCTGCGGCCGCTTCGGTGGTCGCCTGCTCGAATCGTTCTTCGTCTGTGGGGGGACCGGGTGACGGCGTAATGGGCGGTGTATCCGCGATGCGGCGCAGGGCCAGGGTATCGGGGGACAGACGTTCGGTGATCTCGGCCTCCTGGTCCGGGGCATGGTCCAGGCTGATCGCTCCGGTCAATCGGACGGCTTCCTTTTCAGCCGGCTCCGACGGTTCCAACACCTTGAGCGCCTCGGGTCCGCTTGTGCCCTGATTTTGCAGTGCGTGGATTACTTCATGAGCAACCAGGGTTTCGGACACAACCGGTGTGGCCAGGAAGATCACCTCTCCAAGGCTGGCGGCTTGAGCACCCAACACTGCCAGGGCATCCGCCACCATGGGCCCTGAGATCACATCGATATGATCCAGTGGTTTGCCAAACCACGCCTGCAGATGGTCACCGTGGGGCAGGTCGATGCGGTCCGCTGTCTTCTCGTGCGCCATATCAAGCAGCCGGTACGGTGCCTCGCCCACCGTGAGCTTTTCCGGTAACGTCAGGTGCAAAGCCCCATGCTCGTCACCGTAAGCTGTTGCGCCCGCTGGGGTGGTCAGCCGCACCTCCTCCAGCCGGTGCAGGCAGCGAGGCCCCACTTGGTCCAACCGGCCTTCTTGTGACCGTGGGGAGCGCCGCCGCTGCGCGTTGCGGCTACGGGCGTCCTGAGATCGGTCCTTGCGGCGGGTTTTGCGTGCAGTTTTACGCATCCTGGGGACCCTTTGCCTCTCCCCGTTCTATCCCCCAGTACATGGCCCGGGCCACGTCCCGTCCCACACTCTCGGGGCGGTCACCCGATTTGGCCTCGAATCCATCCACCACCACGTGGGTCTTCCGGGTCCAGTTTTCCAAGGCGGACGGTATGCCCCGCTTCTCCAACAGGTAACGGAATTCTATTATGAACGCCTGCCCGGCCACATTGGCCTGTGCGGCAGCCAAACCTTCGAAAGTCAACCGATCGATGGTGATCGTGATCGGCCCGGCGCTCATACCCACCCCCGGATTTCGGTGTCGCTGAGGGGCTTTTCCATCTTGGCATATTCCGCACCTGCGGATTTCAACAGATGCGCCATGGAGACCGGACAACCCTGCTCCGCCGCCCGAAAGGCGGCATCCAGGGCAATGTTGGCGATGTGTCCGCCGGTGACCGACAATCGCGCGAGCTTTTCAAAATCGAGGTTCTGAACGGGGGTTTGCAGTGGAAAAATGCCCTTCCAGATCGCCTTGCGCTCGGTGGACGAGGGGAATGGAAACTGGACGATAAACCGCAACCGCCTTAAAAAGGCGCTGTCCAGAGCGCTCTTTATATTGGTGGTCAGTAATGCCAGCCCACGGTAGCTTTCCATGCGCTGGAGCAGGTAGCTGATTTCAAGGTTAGCATAGCGGTCATGGCTGTCTTTGACTTCACTGCGTTTACCGAAAAGGGCATCCGACTCATCAAATAAAAGAACGGCGCCGCTCATCTCTGCGGCATCAAACAGCCGGCATAGGTTTTTTTCCGTCTCACCGATGTATTTACTGACCACCGCCGATAGATCGATGCGATACAGATCCAGGCCGAGGTCCTGCGCCAACACCTCTGCGGCCATGGTCTTACCGGCACCGCTGGGACCCCAGAAAAGGGCGCCAATACCGAAACCACGGTTGCGCTTTTCGGCAAAACCCCAGCGCTCGTACACCTTGGATCGCTGCCGAACCTGGATGGCGATGTTCCTCAGGGTTTCCTTCTGGGCCCGGGGCAGAATCAAATCATCCCATTCGGCGCAAGAATCAAGGCGTTGGGCCAGGCTCTCCAGACCGCCGCGGGCTTTACGCCGGCATGTCTTCCACAGTTGGCGGCTGATGGTCTCTGCCGAAGCATCGACGGCGATGGTCTGCAGTTCAGCAGCCACTTCGGCGATGGCCGTAGATGACAACGAAAACTGCTGGACCAGGCGCCCCACCTGACCATTGAGTTGTTGTGCCAGAGGTCCCAGGGCATGGATCCACAGATGGCTCTGCTCTGCCGGTGTGGCCGCCGCCACCGCCAGCGGCAGCACCGGTGCGGCCAATGCCGGCACGGGTCCCTCAGAGGTGAAGGCCACAATCCCCTCAAGACGGTTAAGCATCCAGCGAAGTCGGCTCTCCTCCGATTGGCCAATACCTGCTTGGGCGTCCACCAGAAGGGCAAGATCATGCATCACGGCGTCGCGCTCCCACAGGGATAGAATAGCTTCCAAGGCATCACGGTCGATGGGCAAGTTTGCGGTCTCCAGGGCGTAAGGTGCAAAGCGAATGGATGCACAGGCGGCTGCAAAGACGGCCCGCTGATCGGAGGGGGTGCTCCCGCTTAACAGCACCTTTCGGCGGCGGCCCCCGGCATCATGGTGTTTCCAACCCGACACCATTTGCCGGGCGGTAACGATTTGGCTGTTCGTGACGGCCTGATCCACGGCAAGGGATTCGACATATGGGTGCAGTCGCCGGTCCAGTTGCGGCATGCCGGTCAGATAATGAAGTACCGCCTCCTCGATGTACAACGGACGCGTGACCAAAACCGATCCGCGTCCCAGGGCGAGCAGGCGGCCTCGGCGCAAGGGGCCTTCGGGTGAAAGCGCACGCCAATGCGGGTCTCCCAGTACCGACAGGGCCAGGGAGAATGTGGGGTGTTGCGGGTGTCCCTCGCCCTGAAGGCGCCCCATGAGTTCGGTGAAGCGGGCGTCGAACGCCACCCCTGCGCAAAGGAGCAAAAGGTCGCGTTCGAAATCCGTGAGCCCGAATTTGGCAGCCAGGCGCTGGAGCAGGGTATCATGTCCCACCCCAGCGGATCTTTCCGGACCGGCATCACTGCCGACACGATCCTCACCGGCAGTTTTAGCCGACATGGGTGCGGACGACACCGAGGCTTTTTCCGTCTTATATTTCTCCCTTTCGGTCATCCGATGACGCAGGTCATCCAGCGCCGTGCACAACGCTTGGTGGTGGTTGTGCCGATTTATCTGGGTTGGTGTGGTCATGGTTGAATCAGCAGTTGCGGCTGGTTGTATTGGGTACCATCGAAACCCAGGGCGGTTTCCGCGCCATCGATGCGCACCCGTACCAAATAGGTGGCCTGGTGGACGCCCCGCAGATTGAAATCGAGCTGGGTCACCTCGCTGACATTGGCCGGCGGTCGGACCGCCCGGAAGCCATATTCAAGAGGCCGTCGGTCCGCCGGCGGTTCAAATTCGCTCAGAATAAGGTTGGCCAGTTGATCCCGGCCCACACTGTGGGCGAAATTGATGCGGATAACACCGTTGATGGGACCGGCGGGGTCGCCATCGTCCACCAGCTCGTTATCCGTGAGGGTAATCGCGTTGACTTCGGCCAAGGAGGGACTTAGTACAAACGGCGCCAAGTTGGAGGTTTCGCCGGGCATCTCGCCAATGGACGGACTCTCCTTGGCAATGGTGTGAACCACCTGTACACCGGTGACGCCTGCCAGCAGAGCGGCCGGGATGCCCACCACGATTCGCCGGTCGGTAATATTTTCATCGGTGGGAGACACGGTGACATCCCCCACCCGGACGCGGGTGATCTCACCACGCAGCCCGTGGCCCTCCATAAGGAGTTCATCACCGTGCTGGATGCGGCGATTGAGCTGGGCGGTATCCCCGGGATCGGCCCTTGAAAGCAGGCGCGCAATGCGCGGCCGCTTGAGTTGACGAACATAAATTCCCCGCTGACGCACCGGCAAGGCCGATCGGGTGGATTGCTCACTTTCAATTAAAACCACCGAAGCCTGGTAGAAAACCGATGTACGCAGGGGGGTGTTAATGGCCGTCCAGATTTTGGACAGTTCTTCCAGATCGGTGTAAAAGGGACTGATCTTGATCTGCTCGAACTGGTCCGCCAGATCGGCAGCGGCAAGCTGTTGGAACGCCTGCGGCAGAATCGTCCCATCTACAGGCGCAGGGGGACCCAGGCTCTGGCGAATCAGCTCCCGATCCAATACAGGGGTGTCGTGCAACACCAGCATGGCGTACCCCAGCAGGGTTTCGGCAACCAAATCCTCAGCACCGGTGGTAGATAAGATATAATGCAGATCCAGCGCCAGAAAGGGATTGGTCGTGCGCTCCCCGGTACTCGAACGCGATGGCATGCGCAGATTGGTCCAGCCTGTATTAGGGGTGACCCGGTAGAGATACAGGTTAACCAGATTGGCTGGCAGGCCGTTGGCGGCCAGTCGATCCGGCGGCTGGGTGGTTACCTGAAATTCGAACATGCCATCCAGGTTGTGATTGATCAGCCCGTCGTTCAGCAGGTCGCGAAGAACGGCGGTGACGGCGGCAATACTGAGGGCGTTGGCCATCTTACCTCTTTTTGCGATTGCGGTGTTGGAGATAGTCGTTCAGGGAAATCCGAGGTCCCTGGCGAGATGATTTTTGGGTTGTTTTCTGTAGCGGGGCCGGTTTGGCTGCACGAACCTCGATGCTTCCGATACGCACCTCGATGGGCGTTGATTTTCTTTCCGGCTTCCGACGGGGTTCCATGGTATGAGAGCGTCGGGACTGTTCCCTATCGCTTTCATTCGCGGCGGTATTGCCGGCCGCTGAGGGTGAGGGGGACGCGGGGCCGGGGTCGGAAGCTGCGGTTGGCGTCATCAGTTCGGCCAGCGTCGGTGCCGGCGGTGTTGAAGATGGGACTGCTTGCGGCGATGAAAGGGGCTCATCTTTACCAAGCGCCGCATGTGGATTCAGCACGGACGCCGGTTTCGACGGCAGGGTTGGTGTTGCCTTCATAGGTTTCGGAAGTTCCGGCGGTGGTGGGTGGTCGGTGTCTCGATGATCGTCCGATACGCCTTTAACCTGTGAATTGTTGCCCTTCGCGCGGGGTCGGCGTGTCTGCACCTCGATTGGTGTGGGGGGGCGCACCTCCTTGAAGGCGTGTAATTGTGCCATTGGATTTGGCGACGGAATCGGTTGAGCGATCGATTGCGATGATGGGTCGACGCGAAAATCGGCCGCTTTCTCAGAATCGGTGAAATCCAGGCCCGTGGGTTCAAAGCGCCCCGGCAGTCTCGGACGCACTACCGGAAGCGCACCACGGCTGCGTTCGATCAACTCCGTGAAAAGGTCCCTCACGCCGTCACCATATTCAGATACAATTCCCGCCGAATCGGGCTGAGGGATAAAATTTGCGACTCGCTCCAACCATAGGCTGATGCCAGGGCATGGACCTCCGCCAACAGCCGCTGGGCGACAGCCTCAAGCTCCTGCCAGAAAAAATCGATAATCTCAAGGGGTTCTTCCCATTCTGACTCGCATGCGTCGCAATGAAAGGTCAAGCCCAGGTTCATGAGGGGGTCTATCTCGGAAAGTTTCCGGGCCATGGCCGAGCGGTCGGGCTTATAGTCTCCTTCATGGGGCTCGTCATCCACCGCAACGATGCAACGGGCCAGCAATTCCGTGGCGGCCTGGTCAATGGGCAAAACCGCCAGGGCCAATAGATCTTGGGTAGATGGGCAGCGAAGACTCGCGGTATGACCGTCAATGCTGACCTCAAATTCAGACGGCACTTCATCGGGTGCTGATTTTATGGCCTCACTAAGGTCGAACTGCCCCTCGAGCTCAAGATCACACTGGGGGCAAGAGCATCGTACGACCAGGTTGCTGCCGAATGTCAACGCCCTTAACTGCATGATGGACCGATCACGCATTCCGACGGGTAATTGCCAACGTTGAGATTCGTCCATCTCAGGCAACGCCCAGTTCAGCATGACCATCCCACGCTTCAAAAGGCCGCAGTGCGCGCCGGTTTCGTAAAGGGCAATGACATCTCTGGCATCGAGCCCGCGCATAGTGATTATTCAGCCGGCTCGGTAAATGATGGCTCTTGGGGTTCGGGAACAGCAGTATCGAGTTCCCAGCCCTCGTTTTCCAGCTTTAATGTTTCAATTGCCACCGCGTTGCCGTTGGCGTCCAGTTCCGAAAGAATCTGATGCTCGGACACCCAGCAACGTCTGACATGGTAGGCCAGGGCCAACTGACCGGCTTCATTGTATAGCTCAATGGTGATATCTTTGCGAAAATCGGCCAAAGAGACCTCGGAGCCATTGCGTGCTCCAAAGAGCCATACCTTGTTGGCCCATTTGAGAAACTCACGGTCGTGGCTTTTACCGCGCTCCAGAGTAATCGCCTCGTAGTTGGTCCGCCCGGGGGATTTACGATCCGAAGAAGGATCGCCGCCTTCACGGTGACTGATCACTTCAGTGGTGCGCGTCAGTGCGCTTACCTTGCTCACCCCGGCTACGTAGCGACCGTCCCACTTCACGCGGAACTTGAATGCTTTGTAAGGATCGAATCGCTCTGCATTGACTGTAAATTGAGCCATCTCAACCTCCGTTTATCAAGCGCCCTGGCTGCGCCCGGCCAGCTGTTGGATTTTAATGATGACGAACTCGGCGGGTTTCAGGGGCGCAAAACCCACAACGATGTTGACGATGCCGCGATTGACGTCGTCCTGGGTGGTTGTCTCCGTATCGCATTTTACCAGGTAGGCTTGACGCGGCGTCGAACCTTGGAAAGCACCCTGGAGAAAAAGATTCTGCATGAAAGCCCCCACGTTCAGGCGGATTTGGCCGTAGAGCGGCTCGTCGTTGGGTTCGAATACGGCGAACTGAGTGCCACGGTATAGGCTTTCCTCAATAAAGAGGGCCAAACGGCGCACGGGAATATATTTCCATTCTGAAGCCAGTTGATCGGCGCCGTCCATGGTACGCGCGCCCCAAGAAATATTGCCCGATACGCGAAAGGTCCGTAGCGCGTTCACGGCCAAAGGATTGAGTATACCATTCTCTGCATCGGTGAGTTTATATTCCAATTCCGGTACTCCTCTGAGGCTGGCCTCGATCCCAGCAGGCGCTTTCCAAACCCCCCGCTCTCCGTCGATGCGTGCCCAAAGGCCCGCCATGGTGCCGCTTACCGGCATGCTTCGCAGCCGGAATTCGTCAAGAGAATCCGGTATCCTTATCCTCGGGTAGTAGACCGCCACGTTGCGATGCCGCAGGGAACTACCGTCATCGTCCATCCAGGCCTCGATCTCCACCGGCTCATTGCGTTCGAGATCGGCATGGGGCGGATCAAGGATATACATGGCGCGACGGCCTTCTACGTAGGTTGTGGCATCCGAAGCGACCAAAAACGCTTGATCGTCGGGAAGTTGGTCCGTGCCCGGGATACAAAGGATGTTGAAGATATCGACAGGATCCAATGCGGTAAGTGCCGCCGTCAGTTCAGCGGCGGTGGGCAGGTTGCCGTCATCTGACGTTTGATTGGTAACCTGTTTCCCGGCCGACGCACCTCCCAGCCAGTAACTCTGCACATTCTGCTGTGAAATCCCGGAAAAGCCAAGATCGTCAGCGAAGTCGCCACTGAGATCTACGATATCCGCCACTGCATCCGTACCGGCCTTGACCTGCAGATAAGCGCCGGTGCCCACACTGCCCACGGCCCTGACGGTGACGCGATCCAAGCTGGGATCGGCTGCCCGGATGGCACCCTCGAGTGCAGCTGCCAATGAGGCCATGGTGGTGGGGGTAGAACCCAGGGTCAACGATCCGCCACTGCCGTTAATGTCCACGTTAAGCGTACCGGTGAGGGTTAGCGCGCTGACATCGGTAATTTGCTGACTGACGGTGCCGGTCTGCGCCGGCGGCTCCGCTACGGTACCTGGTGCCACGGAAATCAGCTTGGATTGATCGTTGATCACGTTGACGGCGTACCGGGTGTCGGCAGTGTTCATGGTAAGGTTGAGGAAGGATTCCGTGTTCACTACGGCGCCCTCAACAATCTCGTTCACCGTCAAATTGAAAGCCGTTCCCGGATGGGGGGTTCCCCAATCGATTTCGACATACAGGTTGTCGCCCCAGGCACCCTCATTGGCAGCCTGTACGGTCAGTACGTCGGCAGTATTCGCCGGATTACGCAGAACGATCTCGGGTGCCTGCGGTGTGCCTGCAGCCGTGCGCACGATATACGCCTGAGAACCGCCGTTGAGAAAGAACTGTTCCACACCGTATGAAGCTAGGCTGTCCGATCGCAAGCCGCCGAACTCACGTTCGAAAGCCTCACGGTTAAGGACGCGTACGGCCGTATTCATAGGACCTCGGGTGAAGTTGCCGATAAAAGCAGCAATGGATGTTGCGACACCTATGATGGGCCGCACACCACTGGGAATCTCTTCGATATAAACGCCGGGGTAGGTCGGTAAGATCGGCATAGAAATCCTCCCTTATTTCAATCAGGTTTCAACGGCCGTCAAGCGGTTGCTTGTCGACCCACCAAAATGGTGATGCGGGCGGTAACATCCTCACCCAATCCATTATTGAAAATGATTTTTTGGGGAACTGCCTGCAATAGGCCGACGGCACCATCTCCGATGAAAGTCTGCGGACCGTCAAAGAGTACATCGGCCGCCCCACCGCCATCAACGGTGTAGGTCAGGTTTGGTCCATAATGATCAGACATCAACACTAGCACCTCCAACCGATCGGCTGCTGTGTCAGGCAAAACATCGACGCTGACAGGTGTGGCAGACACCAAGTCGGCAGCACCCGGAAGTTCTACATCGACCTTGTCATAGGCCGTAACCTGCACCGAACGGGATGCCTCGATTTTGGGACCTCCCTCAATCTCCACAGATAGCTTCCATTTGAGTGTTTCCGCCATATTGCCCCCTTGTTTTCGCTAAAGTTGTGTTGAATGGTTAAGAACGCGATACCCGTGTAAACATGTTTTTCGGAAAGCTTGCATTTAAGGCCATGCCGCTAATCAGGAAAAGTTGGCCCAACAGCGAACAGCCGCGAATTAAATACATCGCCTTGGGTATTCCTTCTAAGCAGAGGATCGAAATCGTTTGTGATGGAATTTAAGCTGGAATTGAAAAAATCATTGGCGGTCTAAGTTCAGGCGTTCGCTTCTTTTGCAATCCTTCGCAGAATACATCAATTGACAATTAAAAGCCCTGTGCTCGCAAAGGTATAGCTCCGCATGGCCGATTACAGGCCTGGATAGTGCAAGCTTATTTTTGCTTTATAGAGGACAGTGGAGGAGAAAATTTATACAAAGCTTTGCATTCGCTCTTAGCAAAAAAAATACCTATGTGAATTCCATACGCATTGAATCATTATCCATCTGGAATCATGGTTTTTTTGGATTCGATGGCAAATCTTGAGAGGTGATGAAAAGCGGAAAGCCTGTTACACTATTTTGGGTGTACAGGGAAAGGTACCAGGTAAATGGCACCATGGCGAGGTCGCCGCCAAGTTACACCGTTAGGTTACACTGTTACAGGGGATACGCGCCAACGCCAAAGCAGTCTCGTTCTTACCCGTAATGGGGAAATAGGTGGCTCGAGATTACCTTGTGGGGTGGCGTCTTTCTACAATGTTATATTTATCCATTTTACGATAGAGCGTCATGCGCGACCATTTTAGCTGACGTGCCGCGATTGATTTATTCCATTTCGTTTCAATCAACGTAGAGACAATGGTGCGGCGTTCGTTAGGAGGATGGCTTCCGTTTTCACTTATCTTTTTGACAAAGGGTTTCGGTAAGTGGTCGGCATCAATGTGACTTTGGGGCGGTTTGATATAGACGGCTTCTATGACATTCAGCAGCTCCCTGACGTTTCCAGGCCAATCATAGCGCATAAGACATCTCTTTACATCATCCGACATGCCAGACACATGCGCATTGTATCGGCGGTTTAAATTATCAAGGGCCCAATCCACTATCAGAGGAATATCTTCCTTGCGCTCCTTTAGCGGCGGCATATGAATCCGAACCACATTAAGTCGGTAGTACAGATCTTCTCGGAATAGTCTGTCTTCCACGAGTTTTTCTGGGTCGAGGTTTGTGGCCGCGATCACCCGTACATTGGCGTGGACTTCCGCATTACCCCCCAGCCGCACTATTTCCTTGTTATCGATACTCCGCAATATTTTTGCCTGGGCATAAATACTCATTTCTCCAATCTCATCCAGAAAAAGACTGCCACCGTCTGCCAATTCAAACTTTCCCGGTTTAGAGCCGACGGCACCGGTAAATGCGCCACGATTATATCCAAAGAGTTCGCTCTCCACCAGATTTTCCGGCAATGCCGCACAGTTGATGCAAACAAAAGGTTGTTCTTTGCGAGGACTGTTTTCATGAATAAAACGTGCAGCCAGTTCCTTGCCGGTGCCTGTTTCTCCGGAGATAAGCACGTTACTGTCGATTGTGGCAACATCTTGCAAATACGCCCGAATCTCCTGCATGGTGTGACTATCACCAATCATAGGATGTTCATGCGGTCCATTATTTTTACCCTTTAGCCTTATGCGCTTAAAGGTTCCGTTTAGACTTACATTGATTCTTTCTACCAAATCTCTCTTTCGGAAAGGTATTTTTAAATAGTCCGTCACCCCAGCCCGAAAAGCAGCAATAGCAGAATCCTCCGAACTATGCTGTACGATGATAACAATGGGCAGGGAAGGTTCCATGCTACGAATATCATTAATAAGGGCAAGGGCTTCACTGAAATTCCCGCGCGAACCGCCCAGGAGAACAAGGTGGGGTTTTCGGTCTTGGATTAAACGGAAACTGATCCGACGTCTATTTATTAGCAGTAATTCGCAGGCCAGCAAAGTCTTTAAATAGGTGACATAGTCATAAATGTGGCGATCCACAACAATGCGTAACGCATGGCGAGCATTCATATCGACCTCCAATTAGAATTCCATACATACCCCAAAAATATGATTTCTGAAAAATTGTTTCAAACACTTGGCAATTTGAGATCCAGAGCTGATGCGGTGATCGGCCCAACGATGCCGTCATCGGCGCAGGGCCCGAAATGATTGGCCTAAAACGGCAAGACAGCACGTAAAGTTCTTGGAGCAAAGTCGCCGTCAACGATTCCTTCATCGTAATCTCTATCTCTCTTTTTCATTTTGGTTTGCAACTTTTTAACTAGTGAACCTTTCGAGCCATTGAGTTTTATCTTGGTGGTGAACATAGCGGAAAGCGCAGTCGCGGTGCATTGCACAAATGCGTCGTGACTATGGCGGTTGAACGTAAAGATAAAAAATTGGAGCATGTATGAATGGAAGTATTTGAGCACTATTCGGTGCACGAATTGACACCATTTATCCAAGGCAATATCGAGCCTGAAAACGCCATTGTCACGGACGGATGGAAAGGATTCAATGATTTGAAAAAAGAAGGGTATGACCATCATCAGATTTTCCAAGACAAAGTCACCGATATATAGAGCGTTTCACCTGTTATGCATTTGGTCAGCGCACTGATTAAGCGACTGTTCGTTTGACTGTTTCAAGGCTGTTTAAAGGAAAAGTATCTTCAAGATTATCTGAATGAATATACGTTCCTGTTCAACCGTAGGAACTGCAAATATGTTGGCAAAAATTTTTCCGAATTGTTCAGCAGGCTGTTGTCATTCAACCCAGACCCTATAAACAAATTAAAGATGGGGTTTTTGTGGAGTCGCTGGCCGATTCGTCACCTGGACGAAACGGATAACCAAATAAGAATATTTTAACAATCCCATCAAATCGAATAAGTACACGCGGCGAGAAACAACAATGCAAGAGTCAGCACAAAGGAAGAAAATTTGGATCTAAATGATGACGATTTAAGAAAATGCGGCTGTAATAATCTTTTATAATAACCATCAGAAAGCGTACCGCAAGCCGAAGTTTCCTTAGCCCAAGGGATGACAATTGGTCAGTTATGCCGCCAGTTGTCCATTTCCGAGCAGACCTATTATCGTTGGCGCAAACAATACGGTGGTTAAAAAATCAGCCAGGGAAATACTAGGACATTCCCAACATTTACCGTTTTTATTTACATAACAACGTAAAAAAAAATACATCAGGATCCATCGGGCTGGCCACCACCCTATTTAGAAACATTATCCAAGAACACGACAAATAGATCTCGAATCCACTAAAATAATGGGAGGAAATGATCCAAGAACAACAGGATTAATCTGAAAAATAGGAATAGACAGGCCTATAATCCAGATTCGACACAGCACGCCTTGTGGCTTATTGTGTCAGCGAACCTTTAGGCAAGGATGAGATTTAGTTCCATGTAAATGAAATTCACAGGAAGCCATCATATTGCCTACTTTCTTAACAGATTCAATGGAAAACTTAATACATCGATGAGTCCTTATATCAAGATTATTCCAATAAAAATTAAGCGTTTAATTCAATTTGCCCATCCGCGACCTGGTTGGTACATTTTTTGTTAGGCACGATTAATATAGCGCTCGCACTGTCTTCAAATTCCACTACAAGCTGCTCGTAGTTTCATCCGATTTTATTATTTTCACCCTCTGTTTGGCACTCAACAGCGTATTATTTTGATAGACTCAGGGGTTTTTTCGGGGGGACGATTTCACGTTTTAAAGTCCAAGAATAGTTTCGAAGGGCGATCTTGAAAAAGAAAACAATTTCATTCCATCTTCTGAAATCGAGGGAAAACCATTCGTCGATGCTCCATCAGAGGGAATCACTCCCGGCTAAGTCGAGCTCAACGGTCTAAGGTTTATATCAGATGTAACAGCCGTTGAATAGGTGAAACCTTATGTCAAAGGTGTGCAGGATGAAGAGGGTAACTTTTACCCGGATAAGCCTTACAACATCGTTGGTAATTCAAGTGTTTAACACGATAAAGTAATCAAGACACCATAATGGGAGGGAGCCATGAGCAATGAAATTAATTGGAAGAAACGCCTGACTTTAGCGGAAAGCGAATTGTTCACCAAAGATAAAGTGCCCCGTGGGGATGTTGTAGGAGATCAAACGGTTATCAATTTAGGAGCATTTTCTCGTGAATATAAGCTTTCCAGAGCGTATAGGAGCATTCGCAACTTAGAGTTTCGATCTGAAAGACCTGTAAAGCCGAAAACTTTTAAAGATTACTTAAAAGAACGTGGAGATTTGATCAGGGTGAGATTTTCCGCGGAGACAAAGAGACGACCGCGTTTTCCCCGCGATGAAGGATACCGGAATAGGAAAACGCTGCTCCATTACCCGAACGGAGTTGTGCTCGTACTGGTCGAAAAATCTATCTACGAAGCCGTCTCTGCCAGTATCGATAAATACGTTCTCGACTTAGGACGAGATGGGTACTGGGCGACCATTCATGTTATCAGTGGTGGAACGCCTGCAAATATACGGTCCTATATCAAGCGGCGGAAGCCTGTCGGTGCCGTGCTGGTGGGTTCGATCGCCGCACCATGGTTTGAACTTGATGATGACTTTCATGGCGCGCACTCTGAATTTCCCTGCGATCTTTTTTATATGGACACCAACGGAACCTGGACCGACCCGGACGGAGATGGCAAATTCAGCAACCACACCGGGGACCTGAATCCTGAAATTTGGGTCGCACGAATTTGGACGCCGACTGCCAGTGGTAATGATGCGTCACTAATTAACGATTATTTTTCTCGAAATCATAAGTTCCGCTTAGGCCTGTTGGGAAATGCGCGCTCAGCCCTTGCTTATGTCGATGATGATTGGACCAGCTTTGACGATTGTGCATTTGATGAAATGTTTCCCTCATCCGTAATCACGAAGTACACTGTGCCCACGCAGACAGATGCCGATCTCTATAAGGCTGAAGTAAACTCGCTACGCTCGTGGGTTCAACTGTGCGCCCACTCCTGGGTGCATGGCCACGCTTTGCGGGTTGGGTCGATAAATGAGTATATTCAGACTTCTTATTTTAGGGATACGAACCCTCCGAATGCTCACTTTTATAATTTGTTTTGCTGTGGTCCCGGCAAGTTCACCGAGAGTGATTATCTGGCCGGCTGGTACATATTCGATAAATCGGGAGGCGGAGTTAACCTTGGATTGACTGCCATTGCAAGCGCTAAGTCCGGCTCAATGCTGTTTTTTGAAGACTTTTATCGCCCCATGGGACAAGGTAAGGTCATCGGAGATGCTTTTGTGGACTGGTGGAAAGCCCGAGGTCCAGATCATGAGCTTTGGGAGCGCCGGTGGTTCTACGGACTTGTTTTACTCGGCGATCCAACATTGACATGGTGGAAAGGAGCGGTGCCACAACTTGAACAACCGCAAGAAGAAGATATATTTGACCACTGGCCCAGAAAAATGCAGTTTAGATGGGATCCTGTAAATTTACCCGGTGTGAAATACCATGTGCAGGTCGATGCTTTCGGAGCGGTAACCGCAGGTAAATGGGCTGAGGAAACGGGTGCCTACTGTTATAACTATCACAACATTACTTCGAACAAACTTAACCACACTTTTGTGGGTGCCCAGCGAGGCAGATGGCGCGTGCGTGCCAAGGTAGGCAGCCGAATGTGTTCCTGGTCGCCATGGTCTTATTTTAGGTTTACGGTATGAATTGGCCATTGACAAGTTCAGAGGGAAGTAGTGGGGACATTCCCAACATTTACCGTTTTGTATCTACATAACAACGTATTAAAAAAAAACATCAGGATCCATCGGACTGACCACCGTCCTAATTTAGAAACATTATCCAAGAACACGACATATAGATCTCGAATCCACACAAAGAATGAATAGCATTGATTCAAGGACAGCATGCTTCTTTTTAAGTAAATAAAAAAGGATGTCAGTAAATTTACAAACCCGTATGACGAAACATGGACGGAGGCCATTAGTTTTGAATAGCTCCTGTTCCAGGAAGGATTTAACCTCAATAGGAGGTTGCCATGAATAAAATGGTCGGTTTATTGTTAACTGCAGTGCTAATTATTTGAATGGCGATCGAAAACATAGTAGCGTAGATATTATGACGCTTCCGTCTATCGCCTTTTAAACCTTACGGAGGATCTATGAAGTTATCTACAAATTTTACATTTGATGAAATGACCCGAACCGACCATCGGAAATATTTAGCAGCAAACCGGGAAGAGGCCCAACAACCCCCTATTTTGGATAAATTGAAACGTTTGGCTAACGAGTTGCTACAACCGATACGTAATCACTACAATCGCTCAGTTAACGTCAGTTCGGGTTATCGAGGAACGAAACTGAATCGGGCGGTCAAAGGGTCTCCCAGAAGTCAACATTGTAAGGGTGAAGCCGCTGATTTTCGCGTCACGGACTCTGATCTAAGAGAGGTTTTCGATTGGATTCGCGACCAATCGGGGCTCCAATACGGCCAGTTGATTTTGGAATGTTATGATCCCGAAACCAATTCCGGATGGATTCATATCTCGTTGCCGCGTCCCCAAAGGACTAATTTACAAGATCTTATCGCAACTTGGGATGCCCAAACGGAAAAATGGAACTATCAGCCTGCATAAATTATCGAAAGAATGAGATCTATTCCCTTGTGGGCAAGGGAGGGACATGATCAAATGAAATGAAATGGTTTCAATCCATTTAGTCTAGCGGGCGATCGGAACTCCGATCGCCTTTTTGATGTTGTGAGGCAGTTTGTTGAAAAACTAAGGGATAAAAATCGGTTTTCGAAATCTTTTGGTCGTTTTGGTAGTATTAAGATTAATTTTGTCTGATCCCGACAATCAGCGCGCCATTGACGATCGACTATCAGGCCCCTAGTCTAACAGGCTGGTGAAAAACTATTGCGCTTGGCCATACGGTGTTAAAATCCTCCTCAAAATGCTCATTTATTGCACATAAACTGCGCTTTTTCGTTGGATTTTGCCTTGTCTGGTCTGCGCTCATGGCGTTTTTTAAACAGCCTGTTAACGTATCGAATACCAGCAACGGGGATGTAGCAGCTTAAAAGGAAAACATCCCATGCAAACATTTCTTTACATCGCTACGGCCGCCGGCTTTTTTCTGGCGGCGCATTCCGGCGGCGACTGGGAAATTGTCCGCCATACCCTTGTCGACCAGGCACTCACGAGTGTCGTCGTTGCTGAGGAAGTGGTCCTGGTGGGGGGGCGCGACGGCATCCGGCGGAGTACCGACAGAGGTGACACCTGGAAGGCCGTCGATAAAGGGCTGACCATCCCCTACGTGCGCTGGATGATTGCCGTTCGCGGCCGGCCCGCGGCCATTCTGGTCGGTACCGAGCCGGCGGGGATCTTTGTTTCCCTGGACAGAGGCCTGACCTTTGATGCCAGGCCCGAGGTGATGGCCCTGCGCGACCGGCATGGCTGGCGGCTGCCCTATTCGCCTGAGGCAGGCTGTATTCGCGGGTTTGCCGTGGTGGACGGCGGAAGTCATCCGGCCCGCTTTTACGCCGCGGCCGAGGTGGGAGGTGTGCTGGTTTCCGATGACGGCGGCGGCCGCTGGCGTATGGCGGGGGGCAGCGATGGTGATCCGGATCTCTATCGCGACTTGGGCAATGGGGTGCATCCCGATGTCCACAGTCTTGCCGTATCCCCGCTGAACTCCGATTTGGTTCTGGCCGCCACCGGTGACGGTCTCTACCGCTCCGATGACGGCGGGCAGTCCTGGCATAACATCTACCCCAGCTATGTGCGGGCCGTCTGGATCGATCCCGCCGATGATCGACACCTGGTCGCCGGACCGGCC
>JAAUYK010109812.1_pt1 | contig 37594 bp, 34 predicted proteins | sample 7278021 | NCBI WGS metagenome assembly JAAUYK01 (sample SAMN14350223, study PRJNA611818) | marine sediment metagenome | isolation source: surface marine sediment (1.8m) | place: French Polynesia: Moorea | collected 2018-08
CCCGCCCGACGTCGTCAGCGGCGCTCACCGATGCTTCGGCATCGCTTTCACCCCGCGCGCAGCGCCGGGGCTACGCCCCCCTAGCCGGACAAGCGCCTCGGCAATCAGACGGCGCACCTAATCCTGATAGGGGGTACTAGGGTGGCGCGGGTCTATACCTCGTCGGTGGTCGGGGCGCCGGCCGAGCGGGTCTGGACGGCGATCCGCGACTTCAACGGGCTGCCCGACTGGCACCCGGCGATCGAGGAGAGCCGGATCGAGGGCGGTGCGCCGGCCGATCAGGTCGGCTGCGTGCGCGCCTTCCGGCTGAAGGACGGCGGGTTCATCCGCGAGCGGCTGCTCGCGCTCTCCGACTACGACCTGAGCTGCACCTATTCAATCCTGGAGAGCCCCATGGGGGTCGAGAACTACGTCGCGACCCTCAAGCTGACGCCGGTCACCGACGGCGGCAGGACCTTCGCCGAGTGGTCCGCCGAGTTCGACTGCGCGCCCGAGCGCGAGGCGGAGCTGGTCGAGCTGATCGGCCAGGGAGTCTTCCAGGGCGGCTTCGACTCCCTGAAGGCGCGCTTCGGCGGCTGAGATGGTCACGGTTTCCCGCAGCACGGTAATCGACGCCCCGGTCGCGGCGGTCTGGGAGATCCTGCGGGACTTCAACGGGCACGACCGCTGGCACCCGGCGGTCGAGCGCAGCGACCTGGAAGCCGGCAAACGAACCGACGAGGTGGGCGCCGTGCGCAACTTCGTGCTGACCAGCGGCGAGCGGCTGCGCGAGCAGCTCCTAGCGATCTCCGACAAGGACCGGAGCCTGCGCTACACCATCGTCGAGAGCGAGGTGCCGCTGACCGACTACGTCGCCGAACTGTCGCTCAAGCCGGTGACCGACGGCGACCGCACCTTCTGGTCCTGGTCCTCCCGCTTCCAGGCGCCGGCCGGACGGGAAGGGGAGCTGGCCAAGCTGGTCGCGGAGGGAGTCTATGAGGCCGGCTTCGAAGCGGTCCGCGCCCGCGTCGAACGCCAGCCGGGCGTCTCCGGCGCGCCGCCGCGCGCGACCGCCACGAACGGCGCCCTGGACGGCACGGCCTTGGTGATCGACCGCTACGGCGGTCCGGAAGTGCTGCGGGCGGCGCCCATTTCGGTTCCACCGCCGGGGCCGGGCGAGGTCCGGATCCGCCAGACGGCGATCGGCGTCAACTATATCGACGTCTACTGCCGGACCGGTTATTTCGACCTCGTGACGCCGCCGGGCGCGCTCGGTATGGAAGCGGCGGGCGTCGTGCACGACGTTGGCCCGGGCGTGCGCCACCTGTCGCCAGGCCAACGGGTCGCCTACGCCTGTCCCCCGGTCGGGGCTTATGCGACGCTGAGGACCATCGACGCCGCCCTGGTCGTCCCGCTGCCCGACGGCATCGACGACGAGACGGCCGCGGCCGGTCTGCTGAAGGGCATGACGGCGGAGTTCCTGCTGCACCGCGTGCACCCGCTCCGCCGTGGCGAGACCGTTCTGGTCTATGCGCCGGCCGGCGGCGTCGGGCGGCTGCTCTGCCAGTGGGCGAACTATCTGGGTGCGACCGTGATCGGCGCGACCTCGAGCGAGGAGAAGGCTCGGATCGCGCGCGCGGCGGGCGCGCACCACGTCGTGCTGCCCGGCGCGGCCAGCCTGGAGGAGCAGGTGCGGTCGCTGACCAAGGGGCGCGGCGCCGATCTGATTTTCGACGCCGTCGGCCGCGACAGCTTCGCCCATTCCGTCGCGGCGCTGGCCACCTGCGGGCACCTGGTCAGCTACGGCCAGGCCTCCGGTCCGATCGGCGACTGGGACATCGGGTCGCTTGCAAACAATTCCGCAACCGTTTCGCGGCCCAACTTCGCCCACTACACGGACACGCCCGAGAAGGTCGCGGCGATCACCGAGCGGCTGTTCGACGCCATCGCGCGGCGCATCGTCACCGTCGAGATCGGCCAGCGCTTCCCGCTCGCCGCCGCCGCCGACGCGCACCGCGCCCTGGAGGGGCGGCGGACCACGGCGTCGACCATCCTGGTTCCCGATTGACGAGGTAACTCAGATGAAATTCGCGGTCTTCGATTGGAACGGCGCGCGCCAGCTCGGCCAGATTGACGGCGAGCGGATAACCCCGCTGGCCGCGCCGGCCGAGCGCGTGGCGACCGAGGGGGTCGCCTGCCTGATCGGCGCCGACGTGTCGCCGGCCGGCGAGCCCTTGCCGCTCGACGCGGTCGCATTGGCCGCGCCGATCCCGCGGCCGCGGCGCAACGTCTTCTGCGTCGGCAAGAACTACCACGACCATGCCCAGGAGTTCGCCGCCTCCGGCTTCGACAGCTCCGCCGCCAAGGGCGCGGTGCCTCCGGCGCCGATCATCTTCTCCAAGGTCCCGGAGAGCGTCACCGGTCCAGGCGCGCCGATCCTGATGGACCCGGCGGTCTCGACCGCGGTCGACTACGAGGCGGAGCTGACCGTGATCATCGGCAAGGCAGGGCGCAACATAGCGGCCGCCGAGGCCATGGACCACGTCTGGGGCTACACCATCATCAACGACGTCACCGCCCGCGACCTCCAGGGGCTGCACAGCCAGTGGCTGATCGGCAAGTCGCAGGACAGCTTCTGCCCCATGGGGCCCTGGGCGGTGACCGCCGACGAGCTCGACCTCGCCGACACGCCGGTGCGCTGCTGGGTCAACGACGAGCTGCGCCAGGAGTCGAACACCAGTCTGCTGATCTTCGACGTGCCGGCCATCATCGCCGCGCTGTCGAATGGGATCACGCTGCAGCCCGGCGACGTCATCGCGACCGGCACGCCGGCCGGCGTCGGGATCGGCTTCGAGCCGCCGAAGTACCTCGTGCCGGGCGACCGGGTGCGGATCGAGATCGGCGGCATCGGCGTGCTGGGGAACCGGGTGGAGGCGATCTGACCCGTGGCGGATCTCAGGCTCGGCAGCATGGTCATGGAGGACGCCGGCGAGGGCCCGGCGGTGGTCATGGTGCACGGCCTGGGCGGCAGCTCCAATTCCTTCGAGACGCTGATGGACGTGCTTGGGGGCTACCGCGTGCTGCGTCCCGACCTACCGGGGGCCGGGCGCTCGCCGCTCCGGCCCGGACTGGACGGCCTCAAGGGGCTGGCCGCGTCGCTCTGGGACCTGGTCCGCTCGGCCGGGGTCGAACGCGCCCATCTCGTCGGCCATTCCATGGGCACCCTGATCTGCCAATACCTGGCGGCGGAGCATCCGCGTTTCGTGAACGGCCTGACCCTCTTCGGCCCGATCCTCGAGCCGCCGGCCGCGGCCCGCCAGGCGCTGAAGGAGCGCGCCGAGCGGGCGCAGGCCGAGGGCATGGCGGGGATCGCCGAGGCGGTCGCCACGGCCAGCGTCGCAGCGGCGTCGCGGCGCCGCAATCCGGTCGCCAAGGCCTTCGTGCGCGAAAGTGTCTCGCGTCAGGATCCCCTGGGCTATGCTGCGCACTGCCGGGCCTTGAGCGCCTGCGCCGCGGCCGACCATGCCGCTATCGGCTGCCCGACCCTGCTGGTGGCCGGCGAGGCCGATCCCGTGGCACCGGTCGCCATGGCCGGGGACCTGCAGCAGAGGATTGCCGGGGCCGCGCTCGAAATCATGCCCGCGGTGGCCCACTGGATAATGATCGAGGCGCCGGAACGATCGGCGGAGCTGTTACGCAACCATCTCGAGCAGGCCGCGCGCTAGGCGCGGCGGGAAAGGGAGGCAGATCATGGCGGACACGAGCTTTGGCGGGTGGGGCGGGAGCCCCGGGATGGGCAACGGCGAGCCGGAGCTCGTCTTCAGCAATGTGCGGATACTCGACGGCACGGGCGAGCCGCCCTACAGCGGCGACGTCGGCATCGTCGGCAACCGGATCAAGTCGATCAACCGCTCGACCGGGGGCTACGGCTGGGGCGGCAACGGCGGGCAACGGATCGACGGCCGCGGGATGACCCTCATGCCGGGCCTGATCGACGCGCACCTGCACCTCTCTTGGAACAACGCGCCGGGCATCGATCCGATCCAGATGATGCCGGTCGAGGAGCACGTTCTCTCCTGCGTCGAGATGGCCAAGCTCGTGCTCGATGCCGGCTTCACGGCGGGCCGCGGCGCGGCGGCGGCCAAGCCGCGTCTCGACGTGGTCATCCGCAACGCGATCAACGAGGGGCGCTTTCCGGGTCCTCGCTACACCGCCGCCGGGCCGGAGATCACCGTGATCGGCGGGCTCGGCGACGCCACCCTGCCGCACATCCCCGACGAGGGCCTCAATCTAGGCATCGTGGTCTCGGGGCCGGAAGAGGTGCGCCGCGAGGTGCGCCGCCTGATCAAGTGGGGCGTGGACACGATCAAACTCAACCTCTCGGGCGAGGAGATCACCGGCATGCCGGCGGAGGTAACCCAGATGTCGGAGGAGGAGGTGGCCATCGCGGTCGCCGAGGCCCGGCGGCGCGGCAAGACGCTGGCCGCCCACGCCCGCTCGGCCGGATCGATCCAGCAGTGCGTGCGCCACGGGATCGATTACATCTACCACGCCTCCTTCACCGATACCGAGACCCTCGATATGCTGGAGGCCAACAAGGAAAAGCACTTCGTCGCGCCGGGCATCGCCTGGCTGATCAACACGGCGCGCAACGCCGGCGAATGGGGCATCAAGCCCGGCTCGCCGATCACCATCGCCTACGAGCGCGAGCTGGAGCATGCCATCGAGAGCATGAAGGCCATGCACAAGCGCGGCATTCGGGTGCTGATCGGCGGCGACTACGGCTTCGCCTGGACGCCTCTGGGCACCAACGCCAAGGACCTCGAGTACTTCGTCGACATGATCGGCTTCACGCCGATGCAGGCGATCCAGGCGGGCACGCTCTACGGCGGGCAGATTATGGGCATGGGCGACGAGCTGGGGCTGATCCGCGAGGGCTACTTGGCCGATCTGCTGCTGGTCGACGGCGACCCCTTGACCGACGTGCGCATTCTCCAGGACCAGAAGCGCATCGTCGCCATCATGAAGGACGGCAAGTTCCACAAGGCGCCGGACCTTCAGGGCGCCGGGATGCGGCTGACGGCCTGACGTTTTCTGCGCGCCGATCGTCGGGGGTGTTCATGGCACGATCCGCCCGGTTCTGGGACCGGATCGCCGAGCGCTACGCGCGTAAGCCCGTGGCCGACGAAGCGGCCTACCAGAAGAAGCTCGCGGTCACGCGCGAGTACCTCCGACCCGACATGGTGCTCTTGGAGTTCGGCTGCGGTACCGGGTCCACCGCCATCATCCACGCGCCTCACGTGAAGCATATCCACGCCATCGACATCTCCGCGAAGATGATCGAGATCGCGAGACGCAAGGCGGAGTATGCGAAGGTCGAGAACCTGACCTTCGAGCAGTCGGACATCGCCGGGTTCTCGGCGCCGGACGAGAGCTTCGACGGCGTCCTGGGGCTCAGTATCCTGCACCTGCTGGAAGACCGGGAGGCCGCGATCGAGAAGGTCCACCGCATGCTGAAGCCCGGCGGAATCTTCGTCACCAGCACGGCCTGCCTGGGCGACTCGATGCGGTGGTTCGGGTATGTCGCCCCGCTTGGCAGCGCTCTCGGCATGATTCCCCTTGTGAAGGTCTTCACGGCGCAGGCCCTGCGGGACAGCATGACGCGCGCCGGCTTCGCGATCGCGCGGGATTGGCAGCAGGGCGACGGCAGGACCCTGTTCCTCGTGGCGAGGAAGCCGGCGGCCTGAGCCGGCGCCGCTACGTCACCGACTTGAAGGCCTGGTCGGCGGGGTCGAAGATCTGCAGGTCGCAGTCGCGGATGTCGACGAACCAGCCGTGCAGGCGCAGGCGGCGCGCCTTGACCCCTTCGCGGATCGCCGGGAAGGTCATGAGGTTCTCGAGCGAGACCAGCACGGCGCTTTGCTCGCAGACCCGCGCCTTCTCGGCCAGCGAGGCCTCGGGCATGGTGCCCTCCACCCGCCGATAGGCGGACTCGACCAGACTCATCCATGGCGCGATGAAGCCCTGGTGGCCCTCGCCCTCCGCCGGCCTGTCGAACAGCGCTTTAATGCCGCCGCAGTGCGAGTGGCCCATCACGATGATGTGGCCGACCTTCAGATGCTCGACGGCGAACTCGAGCGCGGCGCTGGTGCCGTGGTAGGCCCCCTCGGTCTCGAACGGGGGGATAAGGTTGGCGACGTTGCGGATGATGAAGAGCTCGCCAGGGTCGGCCTGAAGAAGGAGGGCCGGATCGACCCGCGAGTCCGAGCAGGCGATCAGGGCGACCTTGGGCCGCTGGCCGCGGTCGACCAGCTGCTCGTAGGTCGCCCGCTTGTCCTGGAAGCAACCGTTGCGAAAGGCGCGGAAGCCGGAGGTAAGGGTATCGATCGGGTCCATGGGATTCGTCGGAGTCGAATAGAGCAGTAAGTTTAACGTAAGCTTTCGGGCCGCGCCCTGGCAATTCCGCTATCGACCGAGCGTCGCGAGCGCCTCTGGGACCAGCGCGAGCCGTTCGACCAGGGCGTCGGCGCCGAGCTCCGCCACCGGGACCTGGCTGTAGCCGAAGGTGACCATGATGATTGGGACGCCCGCGGCCCGGGCCAGCTCGAAGTCGGCCGGCGAATCACCGATTACCACGGCGTCGCCCGGCCGGGCGCCGACCTGCGCGAGACAGGCTTCCAGGGGCGCCGGGTGCGGCTTTTTGAAGGGAGTCGTGTCGCCGCCGGCCAAGGCGTCGAAGCTATCGAGGATGCCGAAATGGGCCAGGATTTCCCGTGCGATGGCGGCCGGCTTGTTGGTGCAGAGCGCGTGGCGGTAGCCAGCACCGGACAAGCTGTCGAGCACCGCCGCGGCGCCATCGAACAGGCGCGTCTCGCGCGTCGCCGCCGCCGTGTAGACGGTGAGGAAACGGGCCGCGAGGACGTCCGGATCGGGCCGGGATCCGGAGCATCGGCCGCGTTGAAGCGCCCGCGCGATCAGGGTGGGGACGCCGCCGCCGATCATGGTCCGGACTTGGTCGAGCGTGAAGGTCGTGCAGCCGGTCTCGGCCAGGACCCGGTTCAGGGCGGCCGCGATGTCTGGCGCGCTGTCGATCAGGGTGCCGTCGAGGTCCCAGGCGACGACACCTGGATGGCGGGTCTGGTCTCGGCTGTCCACGGGTGATCCATCCTCCCGGACGGGCCGTAACGGAATTGATAATCATTTTCAACCCGATGGCGATGTCGAGCGCAATAAGAAAATGGCACAGCTAGCACATAATACTACCGTTACTACCAACGCCCTCCGTCTGGACTTGGAGCGCTACTTCGTTGGGCCATTAAAGGCCTGCGGCGTGTTCCAGGACCGCTTCGGACAGCTAAGGCGGCAGTTCGACGTGGATGCCCTCGGCAGCTGGGACGGAAAGACCCTGACGCTGGTCGAGGATTTCACCTACGAAGACGGGGAGACCGAGCGGCGCACCTGGACGATCGACAAGCTCGACGACGGGATCTACCGGGGCCGTGCGGAAGGCGTAATCGGTGAGGCGGTAGGGCGCGTCGTGGACAACACTTTCGCCTGGAACTACAGCTTCGCGCTCCCGGTCGGTGGTCGGGATTGGACGGTGACGTTCAAGGACTGGATGGTCCTGCAGAACGACGGCGTGCTAATCAACCGGGCCGAGGTGACCAAGTGGGGCTTTCGGATCGGGCAGGTCATCTGTGTCTTCCGCAAGCCGGTCCAGCACCTCCGCTTGGTGCAATAGCCGGTCCGGGCGGCTAGCGCCGCTTCCCCCAGACCTTGCCATTGGCAGGCAGTCGTTGTTCCCTCTCCGGGACCCTGGGAGGGGCTTTACGGCCTGTGGAACCTTTGCTGCTCGCTCTGGTCGCCGCGCTCAGCGTATTCGTCGGCCTTTTGATCGGTGGCGTCGGGATCGGCGGTGTGCTCCTGGTGCCCATGCTCACCTATGTCCTCGGGCTCGAGGTGTACCAGGCAATCTCGGCGGCCATGCTCAGCTATCTCTTCAGCGGCGCGGTCGGGGCCTGGGCTTACGCCCGCCGCAAGACGATCCAATGGAGCGCCGCCGCCTGGCTCTTCCTCGGTGCCGCAGCCGGTGCTTTCCTCGGCGCCACCGCCGCGGCCTCGGTCTCGTCCCTGGCGCTCGAGGTTTTCATCGCGGTCCTGATCGTCCTGGCCGGGATCAACGCGTTTCGGGCGCGCCCGGACGGGCAAGCTGCCGAGCGCCGGTTGCCGCCCGTAGCGCTAGCCGCGATCGGCGCGGTCACCGGCGTCGGATCGGCGCTCTCCGGGACGGGCGGACCACTGATCCTCGTACCGCTGCTGGTTTTCCTCAAGGTTCCGGCCCTCGCCGCGGTCGGCTTGAGCCAGGTTATCCAGGTGCCAATCTCGGCCTCCGCGAGCCTCGGCAACTATCTCTATGGCTCCATCGACCTGGCCGTCGCCCTTGCCATTGCCGCGGGACTTATGCTCGGCGTCTTCGCCGGTGCCCGCCTGGCGCACCTGGTCGCTCCGGCGCTGCTCCAACGTCTGGTGGCGGCCGTCTTGGTCGCGGTCGGCCTCTTCATCGCGCTGCGCCTCGGCCTAGAGCAGATCCGCGTGTGAGACTTGAGATCACGCCCCGATCCTAAGTCGGTGCGTGAATCCGCTATTCCGGGAAATGCGGGCTATGACCGCGCAGGTGGAGGTGACAGAATGCGCGAAGGGGGAACCGCCGGAGAAGGGCATGCAGAAGGGGTCGCGCGCGGCAAGCCTGCCCCAGGCCTTGTCGCCCCGGGGCGGCAGACAGGCTGCTTCGGAGACACGGAGCAGGGACTGCCTCCGCGCGTCTGTCGACTGGCAGTGGGAAACTGACCGCGATCTCAATTATGTAAACGTTTCCAATGGTATCCTGCGCGTCCTTGGCACGCCGCCCGATCTCCTCTGCGGGCAGCCGCTCGCGTCGATCTGCGCTGACGCCGAAGAAGAGCTGGTTTCTCGGCTGAACCGACGCAAGCCGTTCCGCGGCCTGGTGCTGCCGCTGGTCTCGGGCGACGGGCGGCGCATTTCGCTGAGCGGCGTGCCCGCGTTCGACGCCGCGGGTGCCTTCGCCGGCTACAGAGGCACCGGTTGTGAACTGCAACGGGACATAGGCGATCCCGAGCGCATGGCCGAGCTGGACCGCGCGATCGGCGAGATCGCCGATCTCGGCCAACTCTGGCATTGGGAGGCTGATCAGGCCTTGCGCCTCACCGCGCTTTCCGACGGCTATACGCAGATCACCGGACGGCGCCGCGAAGACACCCTGGGGTCGGACTTTGCCGAGGCCTGGGGGCTGGACGAAGCGGCGAAGATTGCGGTTCGGGCGCGGGAGGAGTTGCGCGACGCGGCCGTCGATTGGCGCCACGAGGTCGAGGGCCGTCGGCGGTTTCTGATCAGCGGCCGGCCGCTGTTCTCGGCGGACGGCGGCTTTAACGGCTATCGCGGCATCGGCCGCGACGTCACCGACCTGCTGCGGAACGAGGAGTGGGCGCTGTCCGCCCGCGCCGAGGCGGAACAGGCGAGCCGGGCCAAATCAGCCTTTCTGGCCGACATGAGCCACGAGCTGCGCACCTCCCTGAACGCGATCTTAGGCTTCTCCGACGCCATGCGCAGCGGCGTGCTGGGCACGGAGGACACGGAGCGGTACCGAGCCTACGCCAACGACATCCACGAGAGCGGCCAGCACCTTCTCGACCTGGTCAATGCCATGCTCGATCTCTCGCGGATCGAAGCGGGCAAGGAGGACCTGTCCTGCGAGCCGGTCGACATGGCGCAGCTGATCGAAAGCTGTTGTCGCATGCTGAAGCCCGAGATCGACAAGAGAAGGCTGAGGCTGGAGTTGGACGCGGCGCGTGATGCGCCGGAGCTCCATGTCGATCCGCCCAAGATGCGTCAGATCGTGCTCAACCTGCTCGGCAACGCGGTCAAGTTCACGCCCCAAGGCGGCCGGGTCTTCGTCGGCTTTCGTATTGCCGAGAGCGGCGCCGCGGAGCTCGAGGTGCGGGACTCCGGTGTCGGCATCAAGTCGAGCGAGATACCGAAGATCCTCAGCCGTTTCGGGCAGGCGCGGTCCGGCCCGGGAACGGAGGGCACCGGTCTCGGTCTCGCCATCACCAAATCCCTCGCCGAACTCCACGGCGGCGTCCTGGTGGTCGAGAGCAACGAGGGTGCCGGCGCGCGCTTCCTCGTGCGCCTGCCTGAGGAACGGGTCCTCGGCGGCGAGCCGGGGCGCCAGGAAGAGCCCTGGCGCATTTTGTTCTGAGGCCGGATCTACATCATTGAGTTAGAGCAGATTCACCGGGTTTGATTAAGCGCCTGAAGCGGTTCAGTCAAACCCGGATCTGCTCTAGGGCCTGGTCAGCGCTTGAACACCAGGCATTCCTGCTGACGCTCGGCGAAGGCCTGGCACAGCTTTCGCGCCGAGGCCAGGTCGTCGAACAAGCCCGTCTGAACCCGGAAGCGCGTGCCGCTCTGGTCGAGCTGGACCTCCTGGATCATCAGGGTCTTGTCGCCGAGAAGATCGGGATACTTGAGCTGCAGCTCCCGCCAGACGACCTCGGCCGATTGCCGGCTCGTGTTGGACGAGAGCTGTACGCCGTAGGGCGGCAAGGTGCGGGCGATCACGGTCTCTGGCTTGGACCGTGGAACCGGCGGGCTGCCCGGTTCCGACAAGACTTCTTGCGCGCCGCCGGCCTGGTCGAGTGCCGCCAGATCGCCGGCGGCGTTCGGCGCTTCCTGGACAGTCGGCGCGGCTCCCTCGGCGGTGTCGGCGCTCAGCCGTGGATCGCGCAGGATCACTTCGCCCTGGGGCGTGTTCACCACCATGGCGATCTGGTGCTCGCCCGGCGGCAGGGGCTCATCCGGGATGAAGGCCCACTCGCCTTCGGCGTTGGAGCGGGCTGTACCGATCGGTTCGCCGTTGTCGAGGATGATTAGGTCGGTAAAGGGCTCGGCGCGGCCGGCGATGACCGCCTGGCCGTCGGGCTCGATCCGCACAAGGTCGAAGCTGGGCTCGATCCGCGCGGGTTGGCTCGCGTCGGACGGCGCGACCGCCGGGGAGGAAACCACATCGGTGACCTGCGGCGGCGGCGCTTCCATCGTTGCCGGGGCCTCGGTCGTTGCCGGATCCGATAGTGCGACCACCGGTTCGGCGGTTGCGCCGGATGTCCCGGCGGCCGCTGTTTGGGGGGCGAGAGTCTCTGCCGGGGCGGGCTCGGGCCCCGGGGCGGCCGCGGCGGTTTCCGCGGGCGTGGTGCCCTGCGGCTTGTCGACCGCCGCGACGCTCGGACTCTCGGCCTCGTCCCGGGCCGTGCCGAACTGGAACCAGAGGCCCGCGCCGACGGCGGCGAGGGCGATCATGGCCAAGGCGACACCGGCGACGCCGGGGCGGTCGCGGGACGGCTCCGCGTGCGACGGCGGTGGCGAAGGCGGGGCGGCGGGCGGCTCGATACTGACCGTGGGCTCCGGAGCGGTGGGTCCGGGAGTAACGGGCTCCGGAGTCGTGGGCTCCGGAATCGTGGGCTCCGGAGCGTTGTGCACCTCGGCGAAGAGGCCCGGTTCGGCAGGCGACGCCGGCTCGCCCATGCTCAGGGCTTCCGCGTTCGCGACCAGATCGATGCGCTTGCCGGGACGAGGTTCCGCGAACAAGGCCGGCTCGCCGGCATCATCGTCCTGGCCCTGTTTCTGCTCGCCGCCCTTTACCTCGAGCGCCGGAGCTTTCTCCGGGGCGTCCTCCTTGCCTTTGCTTTCCTTGATCGACGACCAGCTGGGCAGAGCGCGCACCGCGTCCTCGCTCTCCTTCGCCTCGTCGCCGAACTCTTCGCGCAGCCGTTTCCATGTCTTGGCCGTGCTTTCGTCCGCGGAAACCGGCGTGTCGAGGGGCAGGTTCCCCTGGCGCAGCAGCAGGCTGGAGAAATCAGACGACGCTAAATCGCCGTTCTGGGCCTCGATCCAGGCGCGGCCCGAATGGTTGCGCATATCGACGGCGAGAAGGCTGCCCGCCGGCGCGACTTCATCCTCGGCCGTTCCCTCTTCGACGCTGGAAACCGGGTCCGCCGGACTCTGACGCCCGGGCTCGCGAACGGCCTCCTGGTAGAGCGAAAGGTGCTCGAGCTCCTGTTCGGTTCCCGGCGAGGGCGTGGCCAGCCCCTTGCGCACGAAGATCTGATCGGGCTTGCGGTTCGGTTTCTGCTCTTTCATCTCGGCGCGGCCTGTGTCTCGTCAAATCCTTGGCGGCATGCGGACCCGATCGAACTCAACCGACCGCCACGGCGTCGCCCCTGGCGGCGGTGAAGGGCAGCAACGGTGCAGGTCTCAGGTTGTTCAGTCTCTGGCGTAGGTAATCCCACAGCCTTGCAATCTCCTCCGCGCCCGCGCCGGGCGTCGGAAGTTCCATTACCGTGCGACCGTCGACCATACTCGAGGCAAAATCAACCCTGTGGTGAATGATCGACGGGGCGAGCGGGCCGTGCTGCGAGAGCAGCGTGACCGTCTCGCAGGTGATTCGGGCATGACGCGTCGCCGAATTGATCACGAAGATAAGCGGCTTGCCGACGTGTTCGACCAGATCCACCGTCGCGCCGATGGAACGCAGGTCATGGGGACTCGGGCGGGTCGGTATCAGGACCAGGTCGGAAAGCTCGATGATCTGGCGGATCGAATCGTTGAGGGCCGGTGGCGTGTCGATGATCAGATAGGCGACGCCGTGGGATCTCATGGCGTCGAGATCATGCTGCAGACCTTCCAGGGAGGAACGAACGAAGAGGGGTGCTTCCGATTCCCGAACGTTCCACCACTCAGCGATGCTGCCTTGCGGATCGAGGTCGATGATCGCAACCGGGCCGTCGCCTTCGCGTTCACACTGAACCGCCAGATGCCCCGCGAGCGTTGTCTTTCCGGACCCGCCCTTGCGCGAAGCGAGCGTCAGTACCTGCATGACCTGGTCTCCCCAGCTGACGAATTCCCCAGAACCCCGTTGCCTGCTCGACTCCGCGTCGATCGGCGACTCAAATTCACCCTACAAGATATACGCTACGAGTAGACGCATCCTACAATATCGTGTGGCCAAGCAAAAGACTCTTCCCGTCGCCGATCGCTCGAACGCGCCGTGTTCGACCGTTCTGTTGCGCGGAAAAAACATGAAAATCAAGTCATTGCTGAAAACAGCTGAGCGTGGATAACTCAGCGGAACGCTGGCTCGTCGAAGCTGCGGAGCTTGCGCGAGTGCAAGGTCTCGACGCCGGCATCGCGCAGACTGCAGAGTGTGTGGATACCGATCTGTAGGTGTTGTCCGACGCGCTCGCGGTAGAAGGCATTGGCCATGCCGGGCAGTTTTATTTCTCCGTGCAAGGGTTTGTCGGAAACGCAGAGCAGCGTCCCGTAGGGCACGCGCAGCCGGAAACCGTTGGCCGCGATGGTGGCCGACTCCATGTCGACGGCAATCGCCCGGGATTGGTTGAACCGCCGCGCCAGGTCGTCGCGGCGCAGCTCCCAGTCGCGGTCATCGGTTGTGTAGATGGTCCCGGTGCGCAGTCGGACCTTGAGCTCGCGTCCGCGCAGGCCGGTGATCTTGGCGACGCTCTCGGTCAAGGCGATCTGGACCTCGGCGATCGGCGGCACGGGTACCCAGTCGGGCAGGTCCTCGTCCAGGACGTGGTCGCCGCGCACGTAGGCGTGGGCCAAGACGTAGTCGCCGAGCTGCTGGGTGCCGCGCAGACCGCCGCAGTGTCCCACCATAAGCCAGCAATGGGGCCTGAGAACGGCGAGGTGATCGGTGATCGTCTTCGCGTTCGAAGGTCCGATCCCGATGTTGACCAGCGTGATGCCGTCGCCGTCCTCGCGCATCAGGTGATAGGCCGGCATCTGCGGCAGGTGTTGCGGCTTGCAGCCGCCGGCCTCCAGGTTCGAGATACGTGCGTTCGGCGTGACCACGTTGCCCGGCTCGACGAAGGCCGCGTACTCCTCGCCTTCGCTCACCTGCGCATGGCCGAAGGTCACGAATTCGTCGACATAGCGCTGGTAGTTGGTGAACAGCACGAAACGCTGAAAGTACAGCGGCGAGGTGCCCGTGTAGTGGAACAGCCGAACCAGAGAGTAATCCACGCGCGGACCCGAAAAGAGCGCCAGAGGCTTCGGCGTTCCCGGTACCGGCACATGGGTGCCGTTCGCCACCGAGTCGCTGATGACGGACAAGTCCGGCAGCGGGAAAGCGGAGCGAAGCTGCTGGATTCGTTCGGCCGACAACCCCTCGGTCGCTTCCTCGACGACGAAGGTCAGCGGGATGGGGCGGGAGCTGACACCGACATGAACCGGTCTTCTATGATTTTTAATAATAAGTTCGATTTGTTCTTTATAGTAATCTTTGAAGAGGTCGGGCCGGGACACCGTGGTCGCGTAGGCGTCGGCACCGGGGAGCTTGCCGTAGGCCAGGGGATCGCCCAGACGCAGCTGTTCGGGACCGATCACGACCCCGACATAGGGATAGCTGGCCTCCTGCGCCGGACCGTCGAGGTCGCCGCGCGTCGCCGCCTCGAAGTCTTTGCGCACCCTCTCCGTGCTGCGGGCATAGATCTCGCAGATCCGCGCGACGGCGCTCTCGGCATCCTTGTAGGCCCGGAGGTCGCGGACCTGGTCCTGGGCGAAGGCGGCCGGCGTCTTGGGTGATCGCATGAGATCAAATCCTTAGCAATTCACCGCTATTGAGGGGGCGGCGGGCCCGCTGGAGGGCAGAACTACCGAAAGCGGGTTCGGCTGGCCAGCACCGATCCGGCTGTTTCCAATGTTTTGCTTGCCAAGGCGGCGGGCTGTGATCAGGTAGTAACACATTAAGGATAGTTTCGCCTGTCAGCGCGCATGATTGGGCGCGAGTGGGTTCAGTCAGAGAGGTTCGACCATGGCCAGCGCGAACACGGGGGCGCGGAAAGGGGGGCAGGGGAACTGGGAAAATCCGATGGGCACCGACGGCTTCGAGTTTATCGAGTATGCCGCCGAGGATCCCGCCGCGCTCGGCGGGCTGTTCGAACAGTTGGGCTTCGTCGCCTCGGCCCGGCACCGCTCGAAGGACGTGACGCTTTATCGCCAGGGCGACGTCAACTTCATCGTGAACGCCGAACCGGCGAGCTTCGCGCAGTCCTTCGCCAGGGTGCACGGCCCCTGCGTCTGCGCTATCGCCATCAGGGTCGCTGACGCCAAGAGCGCCTACGACCGCGCGATCGCACTCGGCGCCAAACCCCATGCCGCACAGGTCGGCCCGATGGAATTGAACATTCCCGCGATCAAGGGCATCGGCGACAGCCTGATATACCTCGTCGACCGCTACGGCGACCGCAGCATCTATGACGTGGACTTCGTTCCCCTTGAGACCGCGTCGGCGCCGCCGGCCAGCCTGACCTATGTCGACCACCTAACGCACAACGTCTATCGTGGCCGCATGGACCTCTGGGCAGAGTTCTATGAGCGCCTGTTCAACTTCCGGGAAATCCGCTTCTTCGATATCGAGGGCAAGCTGACCGGCCTGAAGAGCCGGGCGATGACGAGCCCGTGCGGCAAGATCCGCATTCCGATCAACGAGTCGGCCGACGACAAGTCCCAGATCGAGGAGTATCTGGCGGCCTACAAGGGCGAGGGGATCCAGCACATCGCCCTGGGGACCGACGATATCTTCGGCGCCGTCGAGTCCCTCGCGGAGCGGGGCATCACCTTCATGCCGCCGCCGCCCGCCAGCTACTACGAAGGCGTTGCGGGCCGCCTGCCAGACCACGGTGAGGACCTGGAGCGCATGCGGCGCAACTCGATCCTGATCGACGGCGCGCCCGGCGGCGGTACGCTGCTGCAGATCTTCACCAAGACGGTGATTGGGCCGATCTTCTTCGAGATCATTCAGCGCAAGGGGGACCAGGGTTTCGGCGAAGGCAACTTCCAGGCTCTGTTCGAAGCGATGGAGCAGGACCAGATCGATCGCGGAGTGATCTGATGGCCGCGCCCGCAGAGAACCTGGAGAGCTTCGAGGAGACCTTCGGTTCCTTCCTGGTCGAGCGCGGGGTGCTCGACCCGGCGGCCGTGGCCCGGGCGCGGCGGCTTTCGGTCGAGGGCGGGGACCCGCTCCACGTACTCTTGCCGAAGCTCGGCCTGATCTCGGAACGCGACCTCGCAGAGTCCTTGGCGGAACACCTCGGATTGCCCTTCGTGGGCGCGGGCGACTTTCCCGAGATTCCGGTGCTCGAAGAAAAACTGAGCCCGCGCTTCCTGCGCGAATCGCGCGTCCTGCCGATGTCGCTCGGGGCCGAGGGGCTGGTGCTGGCTATGGCCAACCCGCTGGATTCCTACGCCCAGGATGCACTGCGGCTGACCTCGGGCTGCGAGCTGCTGCCCTGTGTCGCCGAGCCGTCGGAGATCGAGGCCGCGGTCGAGCGGCTCTACGGCCAGGGTTCGTCCGCCATCGGCGGCATGGTCGAGGAGACCGGCGAGGCCGACGACGCCATGGACCTCGACGTCGAACGCCTGAAGGACCTGGCCAGCGAGGCCCCGGTGATCCGCATGGTCAACCATCTGATCGACCGGGCGGTCGAGGCGCGGGCGTCGGACATTCACATCGAGGCCTTCGAGAACCGGACCCGGGTTCGGTACCGCGTGGACGGTGTGCTCCAGGAGGTCGATCCGCCGCCGAACCGCTTCCGCGCCGCTCTGGTTTCGCGCATCAAGATCATGGCGCGCCTCAACATCGCCGAGCGCCGCCTGCCCCAGGACGGCCGCATCAAGCTGGCGATCCGGGGCACGCCGATCGACCTGCGTGTCTCGACCGTGCCGACCATGCACGGCGAGGGGGTCGTGCTGCGCGTGCTCGACCGCCAGGGCGTGAAGCTGGATTTCGGCGCGCTCGGCGTGGCCGGCAAGAACCTCGAGACCTACCTGGAAGTTCTATCGCGGCCGCACGGTATCTTCCTGGTGACCGGGCCGACCGGCAGCGGCAAGACCACGACCCTCTATGCCTCCCTGCTGCGGCTCAACAGCCCGGAGCGCAAGCTGGTTACGGTCGAGGATCCGATCGAGTACCAGCTGGAAGGGGTCAACCAGATACAGGTCCAGCCGGGAATCGGACTGACCTTCGCCAACATCCTGCGGTCGATCCTGCGCCAGGATCCCGACGTGATCATGATCGGCGAGATCCGGGACGTGGAGACCGCCGAGATCGCGGTCCAGGCGGCCCTGACCGGCCACCTCGTCCTGTCGACCCTCCACACCAACGATGCCGTGGGGACGATCAGCCGTCTGCTCGATATGGGGGTCGAGGACTATCTCCTGACCTCGACCTTGAGCGGGGTCGCCGCCCAGCGGCTGGTGCGCACCTTGTGTCCGGCTTGCCGCCGGAAGGAACCCGTGCTTCCCGAACTTGCCCAGCAGCTCGGCCTGGCGCGTTTCGCCAAGGACGACGAGATCGCGCTGTGGCAGCCGACGGGCTGCGAGGAGTGCCGCGGGTCCGGGTATCGCGGGCGGACCGGCCTAGTGGAAACCCTGGTTTTGAACGACGAGGTGCGCCGCCTCATTCTGAGCCGGGCCGAGGCGAAAGAGGTCCAGCGGGCCGCCATGGAGGCGGGCATGATCTCGATGTACGATGACGGCCTCATGAAGGCGCTCGACGGCCAGACCACGGTCGAGGAAGTGTTTCGCGTGACAAGAGACGTCTGACATGCCCTGGTTTGCCTACAAGGCAGTGACCCCGGCGGGCGAGGTCATAGAAGGCGAACTGGAGGCGGTCGATCAGTCGGCCGTGATCGAGCGGCTTCGCGGCCAGGGGAACATCCCGATCCGGGCCGAGGAGCGGCGGCGCGGCGGCGGCGGCGCGCGCCGGGTCGTCATGCGCCGGGGCGCCAGGGTCGCGTCCCGCGACGTCGCCATGCTGACGCGCGAGATGGCGATCCTGCTGCGCGCGGGGCTTCCCCTCGACCGAGTGCTCTCGACCTTGAGCGGCCTGTCGCGCCCCGGCCCGGTACGGGACCTGGTCGACCGGGTCGCGGAGAAGGTGCGCGGCGGCGCCAGTTTCGGCGATGCCCTCGAGGCCGAGGGGGACGTCTTTCCCGGTTTCTATATCGGCATGATCAAGGCCGGCGAGGCCGGCGGCTCGCTCGAAACGGTTCTGGAGCGCCTGGCCGAGACGCTAGAGCGGGCGCAGTCGCTGCGCGAGAGCGTGCGCTCGGCGCTGCAGTATCCGGCGCTGGTGGTGGGCCTCGCGGTGGTTTCGCTGATCGTCCTGATGACCAAGGTCGTGCCGGAGTTCCGGCCCCTGTTCGACGAAGCCGGGGCGGCCCTGCCGATCTCGACCCAGATCATCATCGCGATCTCCGATTTCATGCAGGACTTCTGGTGGGTGCTGCTGGCCGTTCTGGTGCTGGCGTTCTTCGCCATCAGGCGGCACAACGCCACGCTCGAAGGCCGGCTCCGCTGGGACGCCTTCCTGCTTCGGCTGCCGCTGCTCGGCGAGTTGCTGCTGAAGATCGAGGTCGCGCGCATGACCCGGACCTTCGGCACGCTGCTGACCAACCAGGTCAACGTGCTGAATGCCCTGTCGATGACAATCGGGACCCTGGGCAACCGGGCCGTCTCGACCAGCCTGCTGGATCTCCGCAACCGGCTGGCCAAGGGCGAGGGCCTGGCGCAGCCCCTTGCCGAGACGGGGATCTTTCCGATCATGGCCGTGCAGCTGATCCAGGTCGGCGAGGAAAGCGGACAGCTGGAGGCGATGCTCCTGCGGGTCGCCGACATCTACGACGACGAGGTCAAGCGCACCATGAGCCGGCTTCTGGCCCTGCTCGTGCCTGTCGTGACCATCGTTCTCGGCGTGGTCATCGCGCTGATCATCGGCTCGATCCTCGCCGCGATTCTCAGTTCCTACGATCTACCGTTCTGACGAGGAGGGCTTTCGGTGTTCATCGTGCATAGGTCCGTCGCGCTGGGGGCCGGCCCGCGCAAGAAATCGAAACGGCGCGCCGCCCAGCGCGGTTTCACCCTGGTCGAGCTCCTCGTCGTGCTGGTCATCCTCGGACTGATCGCCACCCTGGCGGCGCCTCGGGTGCTCAACTACCTCGGTGGCGCCAAGACCGATACGGCCAAGCTGCAGATCGAACGCCTCGCCACGGCGCTCGATCTCTACCGGCTCCAGGTCGGAGACTATCCCGACGAAACCTTCGGTCTCACGGCGCTGATCGAGCAGCCGTCGAACGCCGACCGCTGGAACGGCCCCTATGTCACCAAGAACGAGGCGATCCAGGACCCGTGGGGGCGCCCCTATGTCTACCGCTACCCTGGGAACCACGGAGAGTTCGACCTCTTCTCCCTCGGCAAGGACGGCCAAGAAGGGGGCGACGGCGAGGACGCAGATATCACGAGCTGGTAGGGAGCGCTTGCCGTGTACGGCCGGACGCCGCAATCGAGACGCCGCGGCTTCACGCTGATCGAGGTTCTGGTCGCCTTCACCATTCTGGCGCTGTCGCTGGCCGCCGTGATGCAGGCCTTCTCCACCGGTCTGACCGGGCTGCGCAAGTCACAGACCCACGTAACGGCGGTGCTGCAGGCCCGCTCCAAGCTCGCCGAGGTCGGGCGCTCCATCCCGCTCGCGGCCGGTGAGAGCGACGGGCGCCTGGCCGACGGCGCCGCCTGGCGGCTGACCATCAGCCGCGTCGAGGACGGCGACGACCCCGCCCTGGGACCGGCCGCCGACCTAGGGCTGGCGCTCTACGACGTGGTGATCGAGATCGAGCGGCCGGACGAGGCCAGGGTCGCGCTGAAGACTCGCAGACTGAACCAGGAACCTCTATGACGCCCGCCTCGCGCCTCCGGAAACCCGCCGCGGCCGGCTTCACGCTCGCAGAGCTTCTGGTCGCCATGACCTTGCTTGGCCTGATCTCGGTGGCCTTGTTCGGCGGGCTAAGGTTCGGCGCCCGGGCCTGGGAGGTCGGCATGCAGAGGGCCGACAATCAGTCGCAGGTCGAGGCGGTCCAGAACGTCCTGCGCCGGCAGCTCGAGCGGGCGGTGTCCTTCGCCTTGGCTGACCAGACCACGAGCTTCTACGGTGATGGCGAAAGGCTTCAGTTCAGCGCCCCGGCCGCATCGCAGTTCGGCCCCGGCGGCTTTTACCGTTTCGAGCTTCTGACCGTTTCGGATCAGGGTCGGGACGACCTTATCCTGCGCTGGAGCGTCGAACGCACGGATCTAGAAGAGAGCGGGATCGAACCCGAGGAACGGGTCCTGCTTGCCGACGTCGCCGGCTTGGAGTTCGGCTACTTCGGCGACCCCGAGCGCTCGTTCGAACCGGATTGGCGGGAAGAATGGCAGGACGTGGATCTGCCGCCGGAACTGATCGCGGTCCGGATCGCGTTCCCCGAGGACGACGATCGGGAGTGGCCGGAGTTGATCGTGGCCCCCCGGCTGAGCCTCAACGCCGTCTTCTGAACCCGGCAACCCAAGGAACTGGAGAGGACAGGAAAACTTGCGCGAGGTTTTGGATAGGCTGCGGGAACCGCTTGCGCGCTTCCTGGCCTGGTGGTTCGGCGAGCTGTCCGCCTGCGTGCCGGCGCGCCTTCGCAGCCTGCTGGAGCGGGGCGGGCAGCGACTTTGGGTCTCGATCGAAGGAACAAAGGTCGTGTTCGAGCAGGTCAAGGGCAAGTCAGTGCAATGGCTCGGCAACCTGGACCTGGCCGAGGGCAATCCCGACGTGCAGCGCGACACCGCGCAGGAGATCGTCGCCGCCTCCAAGCTGCGCAAGGCCTCGGTGGTGCTCCGCCTGCCGCGCCGGAACGCGCTCCGGCGGACGGTCGAGTTGCCGTCGCCGGCGCTGGAGAATCTGCGCGAGGTCCTTACCTTCGAAATGGACCGGCATACGCCTTTCGATGCCGGCGACGTCTACTTCGATTTCCGGGTGGCCGGACACAACAAGCAGCAAAAGCGCATCAGCGTCGATCTCCTGGTCGCCTCGCGCCAGGTGGCGGACGAGGCGCTCGGCCGGCTCGCCGACTGGGGGTTGCACGCCGATCGTCTCGCCCTGATCGAGAGTCCCGAAGAGGACTCCGGCTTCAACCTGCTGGCCTCCTCCAGCGGCGACCGTAGCCAGCCGCGTACCCGGCGCCTGACCAACATCCTTCTGGTTGCCACGGTCTTTGCATTGGGACTGGCGATCTATCTACCGCTCGAAGACAAGCGGGCCTTCCTGCAGAACCAGGAGGCGCGGCTGGCAACCATGCGCAGCGAGGCGCAGGAAACCAGCAACCTCACCAAGCAGGTCGCCGATCTGGGTGAGCGAAGCCGCTTCGTGCTCAATCAGAAGCGGGGCCTGGTGACGATAACCGAAGTCCTGAACGAAGTTACCCAGGTCCTGCCGGATGACACCTGGCTGCTTCAGTTCGGCCGGCGCGGCGGGCGGCTGACCATCTCCGGCTACTCGAGCAACCCGTCGTCCCTGATCAGCCTGCTCGAGGAGTCCGAGCTGCTCTCGGAAGTCAGCTTCAGTTCGCCGGTCACGGCGGACCCGCGCGTCGGGCGCGAACGCTTCAACATCTCGGCGAGAATCGTAACCCGCGAGACCGAATAGACCGGCGGCCCCGGGCCGCATTCCAGGAGAACCCCAGCCGCTCCGGCCTACCCGTTCAGTCTTTAGAGACTGGAAACACCTTCGGTATAGGGTTAACGTTCCTGGTGTTCCCCGCTTTTGCGTTGCGTGAAGGCGATGAAATGGCAGGGAAAATGCCGGGTTTCGGGCCAACCTGACCGGCCATTTGCATGTTTTCGGTCTGAAGATCCGGCAGTTTTGCAGGGCCGCAGGGTCCAGCGGGAGGGGTCATGATCGGTCGCGGAGGCCAGAGCGCGCTCATGCCGATGGCCCTGGTCGTCGTCGGTCTCGGCATCGCGTGGATGCTGTATCAGCAGCTGCAGAGCACGGTCAGGCGCGACTTCTCGGGCGAAGCTGTCGGGACGGACTTGGTGACCCTGCCCCAGGAGATCGCCGACCCGGTCTACCGGATGCCGCCGATGCGCCAGTTCGACGCGATCCTGCAGCGGCCGCTGTTCTCTCAATCGCGGAGGCCGGTCGCCGTCGCCGAGGCGGCGCCCGCCGTGGTGAGCGGGAATCTCGGGCTCGCCCTCCTCGGCATCACGATCGCTTCGGACGAGCGCTTCGCTCTGGTCATACCGGAGGGAGGGGGTGACACCCTAAGGCTGCGCGAAGGACAGGACTACCAGGGCTGGATGCTGTCGGCCATCGAGCCTGACACGATCGTATTCACGCGCGCCGGCGCGGAGGAGCGTCTGGAACTGTCGTATGACGTTGCCCCGCCGCCGCAGCAGCAGCAAAGACGTCGCCGGACGGCCCAACCTTCGCAGAGCGGTCAGAACGAGAATAGCCGCCGCAAGAGGATCACTGGTGCCGATCAGGAAGAGGGGGCAGAGGACTGAGAATGGGGGTTCGGGGCCGGGGCGTGCAAAATTCGACTCGGCATCTGGAAACAAAGAAAAAAATGTCGCTGAATCAGTCACATGAGAGCAACAACGTTTGGGGTAACTTTAACCAATATCTAACGGCTATCCTTAACCATGGGGCCCGAGCGGTACGGCGTCGGCCAACCCGTGCCGCGAATGAGAAGGAAGAAGTATTGCGTATCCGGTTTAGGACAGGGAACGGGGGCCGAGCCAGGTGGATCGCTGCCTGCCTGGTGGCCGGCGCCGTATTGGCGGCCTGCGAGACCGGGGTCAAGCCGACCAACAAGGACCGGCCGCGGGAGTCCCAAGCGGTGATCGCGGCCGCCACCGCCAGGTCGCTCACAGAGCGCGGCGCGTTGCGCGAGCCTTCGATGATCGGCCAACCGGTCCAAGCCAGCCCGGCAGGCCTGTACGGACCGGAGTTCTATCGCGGGACGGGAGAACTGGCCCGGGACACCGACGTCGAACAGCTCGATGCCGGCATCGGATTGAACGGTAAGATCACGCTGAACTTCGCCAACGCCGAGATCCGCGACGTGATCGATATCGTGCTGGGCGACACGCTCAATCTCAATTACGTGATCGATCCCTCGATCCAGGGCACGATCACTGTGCGGACCAGCCAGCCGCTGGATCGGTCGAACGTTCTGCCGGCGCTCGAGAACATTCTTTCGCTCAACGGCGTGGCCATGACCCTGGTCAACGGGACCTACATGGTCGTGCCCAAGGAACTGGCATCGAAGGGACTGGTGACCCCGGCCGTCGCGCCCTCGGACTCCGAGATGGCCCGCGGTTACGGGATTAACATCATTCCCCTGAACTACGCCTCGGCGAACTCCATGGTGGAGGTGCTGGAACCCTTCGTGAATCCGGGCACGCTGCGGGCGGACAACGCCAGGAACCTGCTGGTCTTCACCGGCAGCGGCAACGAGACCCGGGCGCTCATGGACCTGGTCGACATCTTCGATGTGGACTGGATGAGCGGTATGTCCTTCGCGCTTTTCCCGGTCGACGTCGCCGACGTGAACAGCCTGGTCACGGACCTGTCCGCGGTGTTCCTGCAGGACGGGGCGAGCCCCCTGGCAGGCCTGGTGCAGTTCGTGCCGATCGAGCGCCTCAATGCCGTTCTAGCGATCTCTCCGCAGGCCCGCTACCTGGACCGCGCGGAGATCTGGATCAAGCGTCTCGACCGGGGTATCGAGGGGGCCGGTCGGCGGATCTTCGTCTATCCGGTGAAGAACGCCCGCGCCAGCGAACTGGCCGAGATTCTCAGCCAGATCTTCGAGGTCCGCTTCGCGGACGGCACGTCGCCGGCACCGGTGGCCGACGTGGCGCCGAGCTTGACCCCGGTGGAACTCGGTGCTGAAGGCCAGCCGGTCCCGCAGGTCTCCGTCGCGGCCGCGAGCGTGCCCCAAGAGATCGGCGGGCTGGTGCAGGAGACCGGCGATATTCGGATCATCGCGGACGAGGCCATCAACACCCTGCTGGTTCTCGCCACCGCGGGCGAGTACCGCATGATCGAGGCGACGCTCAGAAAGCTCGACGTCGTGCCGCTGCAGGTGCTCATCGAGGCAACGATCGCCGAGGTCCTGCTCAACGACTCCCTCAAGTACGGGATTCAATGGGCCATCGACGCCGGCAACCTGGAGCTCTCGCTGACCACCATCTCGACCGGCGCGATCTCGTCTGTCCTGCCAGGCTTCAACGCACTCTATGCGTCTTCCAACTTCCGCGCGGTCCTGAGCGCCCTGACCGAGATCACCGACGTGAAGATCATCTCTTCGCCCATGCTGATGGTTCTCGATAACCAGACGGCGCGGCTCCAGGTCGGCGACGAGGTGCCGATCGCGACCCAGTCGGCGGTCTCCACCACCGATGCCAACGCGCCAGTGGTGAACTCCATTCAGCTGCGCGATACCGGCGTGATTCTCGAAGTCACCCCGCGGGTCAACCCGGGCGGCCTGGTTCTGCTCGACGTCAGCCAGGAGGTCAGTACCGTCACCGAGACCACGACGTCGGACATTGATTCCCCGACCGTGCAGCAGCGCAAGATCGAGAGCACCGTGGCTGTCCAGAGCGGTGAGACCATCGCCCTGGGCGGCCTGATCCAGGATGACGATCAGGAACGGGTGAGCGGTATTCCGGTCCTCTCGGACATTCCCCTGCTCGGCAACCTGTTCAAGACGACCGACAACGTTTCGGGGCGGCGGGAACTCCTGGTGCTGATCACGCCGCGGGTCGTGCGTAACCAGGTGGAAGCGCGGGAGGTTACCGAGGAACTTCGGAAGCGGCTCAAGTCGCTCGAGCCCCTGGAGGAAAAAATCGTTCCAATTGTGGACGATGACGCTGCCAGTTGATCCCGGGCTGGAAAGTTGGTTAATTCATAGGCGCGAGGCTGGCGTCCGTTTTGGACCTTGGGCCGCTCTTTGGGGCGGTCCTCATCGGCCGGCAAGGGGCCGGCCTGAACCAGCCGGGAGGAGGCGGAGATGGTGTTTTGCATCCTCGGCCGGCATATCGATTGCCACAAAAAAGCGCCACAATCTCCAAGGAAAGTTAATCTCAAAGGGCGAAGATCCTCGAGGAGGGCTCTGTGCCGCGCAAGCGCGGCCGGGCCGCGATTTGGGTAGCCAAGCCGATGTATGAGGAGTTTTTCGGCATAAAGGAGAACCCGTTCTCCATAACGCCGGATCCGCGCTATCTCTACATGAGCAAGGGCCACCAGGAGGCCCTGGCCCACCTGCTCTATGGCATTCGGGAGAATGGCGGCTTCGTCATGCTGACCGGCGAGGTCGGCACCGGCAAGACGTCGGTCTGCCGCTGCTTGCTGGAACAGCTGCCCAATGCCGCCGACGTGGCTCTGGTGCTCAATCCGAAGCTCAACGAGTTGGAGTTCGTCGCCTCGATCTGCGACGAGCTCGGCATCGACTACCCGCGCGAAACCACCAGCCTCAAGGTCCTCATCGACCGCCTGAACCACCATCTGCTCGACATCCACGCCAGGGGCCGTCATGTGGTCGTCATCATCGACGAGGCGCAGAACCTCGGTCCCCAGGTGCTGGAGCAGGTGCGTCTCCTGACCAACCTGGAGACCTCCAAGAAGAAGCTTCTCCAGATGATCCTGATCGGCCAGCCGGAGCTGAACGAGCTGCTCGGGCGCTTCGAAATGCGCCAGCTGGCCCAGCGGGTCACCGCACGCTACCACCTGGAGCCGCTGAGCCGGGCCGACGTCAAGGCTTACATCGACCACCGCCTGTCTGTCGGTGGCCTGCCGCCGACCCTCTTCTCTAATTGGGCGCGCGAAGCGATCTACCGTCGCTCGGGGGGGATTCCCCGGCTGATCAACAGCCTCTGCGACCGCTGCCTGATCGCCTGCTACGCCAAGAACCGATGGGTCGTGGACGGCACGACCGTGCGGGAGGCGGCGAACGAGGTGTTCGGACGCGGTCCGCGCTGGCGTCGGGCGGTTCCCTGGGCGGCGGCCGCTGCCGCCCTGGCGGCGCTGATCGTCTCGGTGCCGCTCGGCCTCGGTTACGTCCGTTGGGATCCAGTCGGCGGCCTGCTGGCGGGTCTCTCCGCTCCCCATGAAGAGGACGAGCCGGCGCCGATCTTCTCAATGGTGAAGCTGCCGCCGGACGCGCCACGCCCTGAAGTGACCTTGATGCCGGCTGCCGTTCCGCCGTTAGCCGAACCCGTGGACGAGGCGGCGGGTCCGCGTATCGGTCCCTCGACCAGCCCCGCCGCCGACGACGGCGAGGTTTCGCTCTACCAGGTTTTCGACCCGCTGAGCTTCGCCAACGATCCGGAAACCGCCATGGCGGGCCTGTTCCAACTCTGGGGCCTTGATTACGCCACGGTCGATCGCTCGGTGCCCTGTGCGGCATGGAGCAGCAACGGGGTCCAGTGCTACAAGGGCCGGGATAGCTGGAACGTTTTGGTCGGGCTCGATCGTCCCGCGGTCATCACCCTGCAGGACTCGGAGCGCAACCAGGCCCACGCCCTGCTTGTCGCGAGCGGTGAGGGGCGCATCGTCTTGCAGTTCGGCGACCAGCGTGTGGCGACCTCCCGTGCCGCCCTCGAGCCTCTTTGGACCGGCCAATACCTTGTGCTGTGGCGAGCGCCCGAATGGTATCGGCGGGTCTTGAGCAGCGGTCTGGAAGGTCGCGACGTCGCCTGGCTCTATAATCGCCTTTCCCGGGTCGACGGCATGCCCAAGGTAGAGGTCGTGCGGACGCGTTTCGATGCCGAGTTGCGGGCCCGAGTCATGCACTTTCAGAAAAGCCGGGGGCTTGAGCCTGACGGCATTGTCGGACCGCAGACCATCATCCACCTGGACAACTTCGTGCCGGAGACCCGCGTCCAGGGCGAACCGGACTCGGCTTCCTAGGATCGCGGGCCATGTCCTCGATTCTCAAGGCATTGCGTCGGTCGGAGGAAGCGCGGGCGAAGGACGGCGTGCCCCAGCTGATGACCCGGCACGAAAGGGTTGTCCGGCCGCGCCGGAGAAACTGGCCCTGGATCGTCACTGCGGCCCTGGTCCTGAACGCGCTGATCGTCGCTCTGGCTGTCTGGCCGGCGCCGCAATCCTCGCCTGGACGGGCCGGCCTGAACCTAGAGAGCCGGGTCGAGACGAACGGAACCCGCGCGACCGTTTCGGTTCCCCGGACGCGCGATCCCCGGCTCGAGGGCATCGGCCGGGCGCGCGAGTCGGCCGAGATCGAGCTCGATGTCCAAGCGTCGGTCGAGGGAACGGGGCAACAGGCGGCTCTGCCCGAGTCCCGGCAGCCGACCTGGCTCGAAGACCGGCCGAAACCCAAGCCGGTGCCGAAAAAGGCGCCGCCGGTCCGGGCGCCCAAGGACCTGACTCGCGTTCACCGGGAGCTGAATGCAACCGACTTCGGCCAACAGGCGCTGATGGATTGGGTCCGGGACTATGTCTATGCCCAGGAACCGGCGGTCGAGGAGAAAACCATCAAGCTGGCCTCGGTGGACCCGGTAAAAGCGCTGCCGGCCGAGCCAGTCGAGCCGGTCGAGCAGGAAACCCTTCCCCTGGTCGAACCTGAGCTGCCGGGGCAATCCGAGCCGGCGGCGGTGTCTTACGGCGACGTTCCCCCGCTGTGGAAGCTGCCCCACGCAATCCGCTCGCAGGTGCCCGAAGTCAGCCTCAGCGTCCACGTCTATACGCCGGGCGATTCCAACAGCTTCGTGATCATCGATCGCAAGCGCTACCGCGCCGGGGACTTGGTCGACGGGCGGGTGCAACTGGAAGCCATCATCCCGACCGGCGTCGTGATGGCCTTCGACGGCCACCGCTTCAAGCTCGGCAACCAATAGCCCAGTGGCCGGGCCCTCAGTCCGGCTCTTCCCCTCGATTGCGCAAGGCACGGCTCAGGGGCCAGGCGGCCAGGCTGAGCAGGACCATGGCGAAATAGGCCTTGGCTTCGAATCCGGCATAGAGCTGCCCCGCGGCGAAAACCGCCAGGCCCATGATCACGCCGCCCGATATCGCCGAATAGAGGCCCTGGGCTGTCGCCGAGAGCCGGCGGGGGGCCCGGCGGGCCAGCAGATGAACGGTCGCCAGATGGGCGGCGCCGAAGGTCAGCCCGTGCAGGCACTGCGCGACGGTCAGCACGACGAGATCGGCCGTCACCGCCAGGACGGTCCAGCGGACGGCCCCAGCGAGCGCGGCCGCTCCGAGCAGCCGGGCCGGCCCGTAGCGGCCGACCAGCCGGTCGCCGACGGTGAACAAGAGGATCTCGGCCACTACGCCGACGGCCCACAGCCAGCCGATGGCGAGACCCGAAATATCCGCCGCTTGCCAGGAGATCGCGGAGAACCCGTAGTAGACGGCGTGGCTCGCCTGGAGCAGGCCGGCACAGACCAGCAGCAATGCGAAGGTCGGGTCCGTCAGCAGCGCCAGCGCGCGTCGGGGGCTGGGCGCCGTTTCCTTCGGCGGCGCGGCCAGCGGCGGAAGCGCGAGCGCGGCCAGCAGACCGAGAAACAGCGCGCCGATCAGCGCCCAGAGCAGGCCGCCGGTCAGATCGCGAGAGACCAGGAATCCGCCCAGGAGAGATCCGGCGATGAAGGAGAGCGAGCCCCAGAGGCGGACGCGGCCGTAGTTCAGGCCCAGTCTCGGCACCGCGCGCAGGGTGTGGCTCTCGCCGAGGGGAATCAGGGCCTGGAAGGAGAGGGCCGCGAGGACCTGGATGAAGAGGATCGCCGCGAAGCCCTCGGCCGCGAAGAAGCCGGCAAAGGCCGCGATGCTCAGCCCGGCGCAGACCGCCATGGCCTGGGTCGTCCGGCCCCAGGAATCGGCCAACCAGGCGACTGCTGGCAGGCCCAGCACCTTGGTCCAGAGCGTAACGGCGACGAGCAGGCCGACCTGGGCGGCGTCTAGGCCCTGCGCGCTCAGCCATACCGGCCAGAACGGCAGATAGACGCCCAGCATGAGGAAGACGGCGCCGTAGAACCCCGAGAAGCGGATTGCTGGACCGGTCACGGGCGAGACGCCGGGTGCCGTGCTAGCGCGGACCCCGGGGCCCGCGCCGGCGTGGCGAGCGCTACATCTTGCAGTCGCCGGCGTAGGCGTCTGCGTGGTCGGTGAAGGCCGTGGTCACGATCTTGTTGGTCAGGACGTCGCCTTCCTTAACCACTTGACGAACGTAGATGTCCTGGATCGGGTGGTGGTTGGGGCCGAAGCGGAACTTGCCGCGCACCGAGTCGAACTTCGCCGCCTCGAGCGCGGTGCGAAAGGCCTCGGCATCCGTAGCGTCGCCGCCGGTGGACCGGAGCGCGCTGCCGATCAGTCTGGCCGCGTCATAGCCCTGACTGGCATAGAGCGAGGGCAGGCGGCCGTACTTGGCCTGGAAGTCCTTGACGAAAGTGGCGTTGGCCGGGTTGTCGATGTCCTTGTTCCACTGCGAGGAATTGATCACGCCCAGCGCCGCGTCTCCGACCGCCTTGAGGATGGTCTGGTCGAAGGAGAAGGCCGGGCCGAAGACCGGCGTCTTACCGGCCAGCCCCGATTGGCTGTACTGCTTGAGGAAGGAAATCCCCATGCCGCCGGGCAGGAAGAAGAAGACCGCGTCGGGATCCGCGGCGCGCAGGGCGGCGATCTCGGCGGCATAGTCCTTCTGGCCAAGCTTGGTGTAGACCTCGCCGACCACCTCGCCCTTGTAGTAGCGCTTGAAGCCCTTGAGCGCGTCCTTACCGGCCGGGTAGTTGGGCGCCAGGATGTAGAGCCTCTGGAAGCCCTGGTCGTTGACGTACTGGCCTACCGCCTCGTGCAGATTGTCGTTCTGCCAGGCGACGTTGAAGTAGTTGGCGTGGCAGCCCTTGCCCGCGAGCAGCGACGGGCCCGCGTTGGGGCTGACGTAGAACACCCCGGCCTTGGTCACCTTGGGCACGACGGCAATCGCCAGGTTCGACCAGACGATACCGGTGAGGATCGGCACCTTGTCCCGTTTGACCATGCGGTCGGCCAACTCGCGTGCCTTGTCGGGCTTGCGGGCGTCGTCCTCGACGATCAGCTCGACCGCCTGACCGCCCAGCATGCCGCCTTCCTGCTCGATCGCCAGCTGAAAGCCGTCGCGGATATCGATCCCGAGGGCGCTGCCGCCGCCCGAGAGGGTGGTGATCATGCCGATCTTTACCGGATCGGCAGCGGCCGCGGGCGCGGCCAGCAGCCCGGCGCCCAGCAGCGCCAAGAGGGTTCTTTTCATTGGCTTCGTCTCCCTGTTCCCCCTGAGAAAATCCGGGCGGGATGCTAGCGCAATCAAATGCTTGCCGCCAGGTCCCCGTAGCTCGGATAGGGCTTAACCGCTGCTTAACCCTATCGGGCCCTATCCTAGAGGCGCCCTCGACCCCATTCTGGTGTGCGATGCCCGTAGCGCGCTTGCTTCTCTTTGTCGCCCTCGCACTAGGGGTGCCGGGCGGCGCCAGCGCCTTTGAGCGGGTTGTCGCGTTGCCGCTGATTTTCCCGGCCGATAGCCGCGACGACTTGAAGATCTCCGCCTGTCTGAGGGTCAAAGAAAACGCCTATCCGACCGAGCGCGCTGCCTGGGAAAGCTTCAGAGCTCATGTCGAGCCCGGCCCGGAACGGGCTTTCGCTGACACGCTCGGCGCCATGCTGGCCAAGGACCATGACCGCCTAAGGGGCCAGCTGGCGACGCGGCTGGATGCGAACCCTCAATGGTTCGAGAAACAGGCATCTATGTTTTTCACGCAGTTGGAGAATTTGAGACTGGGTGATATCTGGAGCCGCTACGAATTCGACGATCTGGTCGCGTTCTTCTTTGAATTGAGAAAGAAGAATGGATCATTCCCAGCGAGCTTTCGCTTCGTCCGTGAAGAGACCGGAAGATTTGGATTCCTGCCTCAAGGGAGCCGGAGTCTGGCGTCGCAATTCGTGCGTACTTGGTTCTTCTCGCCCTGGGGCCCGGTGAACAGCCGATCGCCCGCCTACTGTTCGCCCGAACTGCTCGCGCGCATGACCCACAAGACCCTGCTGCAGGATCCGGACCGCTATGCCGGATCGGCAACCGAATTCCTGTTCTCCGGTGGCGACCCGGCGAACGAACGCTTCGCACCCTTAACAGGTGCGATCTCGAGCCTGGCTCATGCCTTGGCGTCCGGCCGGATGGAAGAGTACTTCGACGGCATGACCGCCCATGGAAGGAAGTGGGCCGAGGGCTGGTATGTCAGCGCCGAGGACTCAGAGCGCCGCAGGTTCGTCGAGCACAATCAGAGAATTCTCGAAGCGATGCCGGTGTTTGTAATCGATGCCGAACCTGTCTTCGTCGTCTACTTGCGCGTCACCTCATCCTACATCGAGGCGCTCTACTTTCTGCGTCAAGAAACCGGCCGTTTCCGTTGGACGAACGCAGGTTACGCGACGGTTGCAGACAGCGTCTTCAAGGGCCGTCATTTCAAGGACGCTGCGAGCGAGGAAAGCCCTTTTGAGAGCTGGAAGCTGGAATGAGTCGATCCGCTTCAGGTGAAGGCCTTATAGGCCACCAGGGTAAAGGTGTCCTTCACGCCGGGCAGGGTCTGCATCTTCTCGGTCACGAAGTGGCCGATGTCGGCGCCCTCGGCGAGGTAGCACTTGACCAGAAGGTCGTACTGGCCGGAGGTGGAATAGACCTCGGACACCTGCTCGATGGTCTGGACCGCGGCGTCGGCCACTTCGTAGGCCTTGCCGAGGTCGCACTTGATCATGATGAAAATGGTCTGCATGACCGCTCCAACACGCCGCGAGACCCTGGGATGATAGCCGATTTAGAACGCGGGCACAGGCCCCATGGGATCGACCCGCGCTGTTAAGCGCTCGCGGCCGCGATCTTTACCGGTCTGAGCAGGAAGGCCGGGGTATGGTCCCCGAAAGGCGAACCGCCGGCCTTGGCCGGAGCCTTGGGTTCCTCGCGCGCCGCGCTCACGGTTTCCTCAGCGGCGCCGTGCTCTCTCGCATCGGAACCTTTGCGGCCGCGCGAGCGCCTGCCTCGCTTCCTTTCCGGCGCGGCGGGCTGCGCCGCTTCCTCGGCCTCGGCGATTTCGGGCGCGCCCCCGATCCTGACTTCCTGGATCTGTCCGCCGAGCATCTTCACCACAGCGGCCAGCAGCTTGCTGTCCGCGGGCGCGGCCAGGGTGAAGGCCTTGCCGGAGCGGCCGGCCCGGCCGGTCCGGCCGATCCGATGGATGTAGTCCTCGGCGTTGACCGGCACGTCGAAGTTGATCACGTGGGAGACCTCGGGAATGTCGAGACCGCGGGCTGCCACGTCTGAGCAGACCAGGAGTTGGACCTCGCCGTCCTTGAAGCGCTTCAGGGTCGCCATGCGGAGCGGCTGAGCCATGTCGCCGTGCAGTTCCGCCGCCGAGTAGCCGTGGCGCGCCAGCGAGCGGTAAAGAATCCCGACATCACGCTTGCGGTTGCAGAAGATGAGGCCGCTCTTGATGTCCTCCTGGTCCAGCAACCCGCGCAGAGTCTCGCGCTTGGTCTTCGGAAGGTTGCTGGCCCGGATCAGCGCCTGGGTGACGGTCTCGGCCGGCGAGGCCGGCGGCGCGACGGCCACTTCCTTGGGGTTCATCAGGAAGGCGTCGGCGAGCCGGCGAATCTCGGGCGGCATGGTGGCCGAGAAGAAGAGGGTCTGGCGGATCCTCGGCAGCAGGCTGACGATCCGCTCGACATCGGGAATGAAGCCCATGTCGAGCATGCGGTCGGCCTCGTCGATCACCAGGATCTTGACGTCGGCCAGCAGGATCTTGCCGCGCTCGAAGAGGTCGAGCAGGCGGCCCGGCGTCGCGATCAGCACGTCGACACCGCGGTCGAGCCGCTTCTCCTGGTCGCCGAAGGCTTCGCCGCCGATCAGCAACGCCATGGAGAGCTTGTTGTACTTGCCGTATTTCTCGAAGTTCTCGGAAACCTGCGCCGCCAGTTCCCGGGTCGGCTCTATGATCAGGGACCGCGGCATCCGCGCGCGGGCGCGACCGCTGGCCAAGATATCGATCATCGGCAGGGTGAACGACGCCGTCTTGCCGGTGCCGGTCTGGGCGCATCCCAACACGTCGCGACCCATCAGGACGTAGGGGACGGCTTGCTCCTGGATCGGCGTTGGCTCGCTGTATCCCGCGTCCGCAATCGCCTTCAGGACCTCTGGACTTAGTCCAAGATCGTCGAAGCTCATAGAGTCCTTTTTATGCTGAAAGAGTGAGTATCTTGCCTGCTTCCGAGCGGCCCGGCGCGTCGCGCCTTTTCTCGCGGCGCATCATAGTTTTGTGAAAGGTAATGTCAACATGGTCTCAACGCGGTTGGTTGCAAATCGAGCGCGGCGTCGAAACGTAACCATGTAATATGCATCAGCACTTTTTATTGCTTTGCTTTCATTTTTATACAATTTGATGAAATTATATTCCCGTTAAGAGCGAAAGCCCAACTGGAGTAGCCGTGACGTTCCCTCTGGTGTTCCTCCCGGGTCTTCTATGCGACGAAGACCTCTGGCGCGACCAGGTGTCGGCGCTCGGCGCCTTGACGGACTGCCGCGTCGCCGATTTCTCGACCCAGGACAGTATCGTCGACATGGCGGCCTCGGTGCTGGATAGCATGCCCGGGCGCTTTGCGGTCGCGGCGCTTTCCATGGGCGGCTACGTCGCCTTCGAGATCATGCGCCGGGCACCGGAGCGGATCGACAGGTTGGCTTTGCTGAACACCAAGGCGCGACTCGATACCGCGGAGCAGACTCAGCGCCGAAAAGACCTCATCGACCTGGCGCGCCGAGGCGCTTTCAAGGGCGTGACCCAACGCGTCCTGCCCCAGTTCATCCACAAGGACCGCTTGGCGGACGGGGCGCTGACCGATCGGGTCCAGCAGATGGCCCTGCGGATCGGCCGCGACGGCTTCCTGCGCCAGCAGAAGGCGATCATGGCGCGCGCCGACAGCCTTCCGACTCTCGTGGCGATCCGCTGTCCCACGACCGTCATCGGCGGCCGCCAGGACCAGCTCACGCCGGTCGACTGTCACCGCGAGATGGCGGCGGGAATCGCCGACGCCAGGCTGACCGTTATCGATGACTGCGGCCACCTGTCGCCCATGGAGCGCCCCGACGCGGTGAACGAGGCGCTCCGGAGATGGCTGGTCGCGGAATAGCCGGCGCTGCCCTCAGGTCTCGAAGTCCCGGTCGTTCCGGTCGTACGGGCTGCGCGGCGGGAAGAGCTCCAGCGCGAGCTGCCTCATCAGCCGCTTGAAGGCCGGATCGTCGGGCGAGGAGACCCCCGTCACCGACCCGGTGGCAGAGGTGACGCGGGTATCGGTCGAGCAGAAGGCGGCCAGGACGGCGACCCGGTCCGGAACGGGCTCCTGGGGGCGGGCCGGGGTCTCGCAGAGCCGGGCGGGGTTGGCGTTGGTCGCAGGATTGAACAGGACGACGACGCGGAAGGCCTCGCGCTCCTCTCCCGTCGCCACATCCGAGGGCGTCGCGATGAAGTCGAGCTCCGGGCCGAAATGGTGGTCGCGGAACGTGTCCGTTACGGACCGGTCGACCTCTTCCTTGTTCACGGTGAAGGGATTTCCAACGATTTCGGTCATCATGCCGCCGCGCTTGGCAGCGTAGCTGAGCAGGTAGGGGCTGTAGGCGTCCGACACGTAGCTGTTGTCGAGAACCGCCATATCGGCGCAGCCGGTGAGCAGGAAGGCCGCCGCGCCGGCGATCATGCAGCTCGATCTCTTCGCTCTCATGGGGTGCCCTCTCCCGATTCCAAAACCCGGTTTCTCAGATGTCGGTAACGGAGGGGCAAACCGCAAGTCTTGGTTATGGATCGACGGGGCGGTTTAAACGTCCAGATCGCTGGTTTCGACGAAGCGGGCGTTTTCCTGGATGAATTGGAAGCGTAGCTCGGGCCGCCGCCCCATAAGCTGCTCGACGGTCTTGCTGCTGCGCTTCTGTTCGGCGCGCGGATCGGGGTCCTCGTGGTCGGCGATCGCCACACGGAGCAGGGTGCGTTTGCCCGGATCCATTGTCGTTTCCTTGAGCTGGCCCGAAGGCATCTCGCCCAAGCCTTTAAAACGACTGACTTCAACCTGCCCCCGTCCCGTGAAGACCTCGCTCAGCAGTTCCTCCTTGTGACGCTCGTCGCGGGCGTAGGCGGTCTTGCCGCCCTGGGACAGGCGGTAGAGCGGCGGCTGGGCGAGGTAGAGATAGCCCTGCTCGATCAATCCCGGCATCTGGCGATAGAAGAAGGTCATCAGCAGGGAGGCAATGTGGGCGCCGTCGACGTCGGCGTCGGTCATGATGATGATCCGCTCGTAACGCAGCTTGTCGGCGTCGAACTGCCCGCCGGTGCCGCAGCCGAGCGCCTGCACGATGTTGGCGATCTCCTGGTTGCTCTTCAGCTTGTCTTCCGAGGCGCTGGCGACGTTCAGGATCTTGCCGCGCAGCGGCAGGATCGCCTGGCTCTCTCGGTTGCGCGCCTGCTTCGCCGAGCCGCCGGCGGAATCGCCCTCGACCAGGAAGATCTCCGTGCCCTCGGCCCGCGACGAGGTGCAGTCCGAGAGCTTGCCCGGCAGGCGCAGTTTGCGCGTCGCGTTCTTCCGCTTGAGGTCCTTCTCCTGGCGCCGCCGCAGGCGCTCTTCGGCCCGCTCGACGACCCTTTCCAGCAGCGTGCGGGAGCGTTCGGGGTGGCCGCTCAGCCAGTGGTCGAAGTGATCCTTGATCGTCGATTCGACCAGCTTCGCGGCGATCGGCGAGGCGAGGCGGTCCTTGGTCTGTCCCTGGAATTGTGGGTCGTGGATGAAGATCGACAGCACGGTCATGCCGCCGCCCAGCAGGTCGTCGGCGGTCAGCTGGCCGGTCTTGCGGTTGCCGATCAGCTCGCCGTAGGCCTTCATGCTGCGCAGTAGGCCGCTCCTGAGGCCTTGCTCGTGGCTGCCGCCGTCGCCGGTCGGCACCGTGTTGCAGTAGGAGCTGACGAAGCCCTCCTCGTCCATCGGCCAGGTGATCGCCCACTCGATGCGGCCCTCCTCGCCGGGAAACTCGGCCTGGCCGAAAAAGGGTTCCGGGGTCAGGGTCTTGCGGCTGCCCAGGCTGGCCTCGAGGAAGTCGCGCAGTCCGTTGGGGAAGTGCAGCGTGTCGCTGGCCGGGGTGTCGCCGTCCTTGTGCAGCAGGCTCTCGTCGCACTTCCAGCGGATCTCGACGCCGCGAAACAGATAGGCTTTCGAGCGGGCCATGCGGTAGAGCCGCTCGGGCCGGAAGTGGGCCGAGGCGCCGAAGATTTCGGCGTCCGGCACGATGGTGATGGTCGTGCCGCGACGGTTCTGGGCGGTGCCGACCGCCTCGAGTTTGCCCTGCGGCTTGCCGCGCTTGTACTCCTGGCGCCAGACCTTGCGGTCGCGCGCGACCTCGACGCTGAGCGAGGTGGTCAGGGCATTGACCACGGAGAGCCCGACGCCGTGCAGGCCGCCCGAGGTGGAGTAGGCCTTGTCCGAGAACTTGGCGCCGGAGTGGAGCGTCGTCAGGATGACCTCGAGAGCGGACTTCTTGCCGAACTTCGGGTGGGAGTCGACGGGGATGCCGCGGCCGTTGTCCGCGACCGTGATCCTGTTGCCCGCCGCCAGTTCGATCTCGATACGGGTCGCGAAGCCGGCAACGGCCTCGTCCATGGCATTGTCGATCAGTTCAGCGACGAGGTGGTGCAGGGCCCGCTCGTCCGTGCCGCCGATGTACATGCCCGGGCGACGGCGCACCGGCTCGAGGCCCTCGAGGACCTCGATATCCTTGGCCGAGTAGTCCTCGCCCCGCGGCTGGGCCTTCTGGAAGAGATCTTTCATTCCCTGCATGACCACATCAGGTTACGACCGTCAGGTTAAGGATGTATCCTCTCCGAGTCTGCCTTATACAGTGGGATTCCGAGCGAACACCACAAAATATGGGTGGAGCCGCCCTGTCATGAAGGATCGAGGCCTCAAACCGCGGGGCGATCTGGCGACCCGGACGCTGGCGATGCCCGCGGACGCCAATCCCAACGGCGACATCTTCGGCGGCTGGGTGATGGCCCAGATGGATATCGCCGGCGGCATCACGGCCGTCCAGCGCGCCGGGGGCCGGGTGGCCACGGTTGCGGTCGACGCCATGAGCTTTCACCTCCCGGTCTACGTCGGCGATGTGCTCTGCGTCTACGCCGACCTTGAGAGGGTCGGGCGCACCTCCATGACCTTCTACCTGGAGGCCTGGGCGATGCGGCGCGCCAAGGAGGAGCGGGTCAAGGTGACGGAGGGCCGCTTCACCTTCGTCGCGATCGACGACGAGGGCCGGCCCCGGCCCGTGCCCGAGGAGGGATCATGAGGCTTCCCGCGATCGCGCTGCTGCTGTTCGCGGGGACGGCCGGCGCCTGGGCCGGTCAGGCTGACGTTGTCGACGCCGTCGCCGTTTCCGAAGCTGCCGGGACCTGGCGTTTCGACGTGACCGTGCGCCACGCCGACGCCGGCTGGGAGCACTACGCCGACCGCTGGGAGGTGGTGAATCCGGCCGATGGAACCATCCTCGGGACGCGGGTGCTCTATCACCCCCACGATGACGAGCAGCCCTTTACCCGCAGCCTGAGGGGCGTAGAGATCCCCGAGGGCGTCACCCGCGTCATCCTGCGCGCCCGCGACAGC
>JAAUYK010056521.1_pt1 | contig 37313 bp, 34 predicted proteins | sample 7278021 | NCBI WGS metagenome assembly JAAUYK01 (sample SAMN14350223, study PRJNA611818) | marine sediment metagenome | isolation source: surface marine sediment (1.8m) | place: French Polynesia: Moorea | collected 2018-08
CCACCAGAGCATTAATAGCTATAGGGTTGCCAGGATCTATTTTCCCTAAACTCTCAGCAGCTTGCAGAAGTCTGTACTCATTGTTACTGGTGCGCAATAGTTCCACCAGAGCATCAATAGCTATAGGGTTGCCAGGATCTATTTTCCCTAAACTCTCAGCAGCTTGCAGAAGTCTGTACTCACTGTTACTGGTGCGCAATACTTCAACTAACCTTTTAATTTCTTGCTCTTGCTCTGACATCTTAAAAAATCCGATCGCTTCTTTTTAACCACGCTAAAATAATTATAGACTTTCCCCCTTGAGAAGAATTGAGAAATAATCATGGAATCTTACGAAACTTGGTTTGAAAAAGGTCTAACCTTTCAACAACAGGGACAATATGAAGAATCTCTCAACTGTTTCCAAAAAACCATCGAACTCAACGACAAATTTATCCCTGCTTGGATCTATCAAGGTATTTCCTTAGAAAAATTACAACGTTATAAAGCTGCTATTCTTTGTTACGACGAAGCCATAAAAATAAATCCCAACACTGCTGATCTTTGGTACAACAAAGGAACCATTTACTGCAAAATTAAACAGTATCATAACGCTTTAACTTGTTTTGAGAAAGTGCGTACCATTGAACCAGATCACGCTTTAGCTAGAACTGTACAAAGTTTAATTAGTGCTATTCCTTCCAAGTTCGATCCTTTGCCGAAAAAAGATAAAAAATACAAGGATGATGAAGAGGAAAGAGCAGCAGAAGCAAAACTTTATTATCAGCGATCGCTTGAAGAAAAAGCTTATAAATTAAACAGTGGGGAAGCAGAAATTGATTATTAAATTAAAGTTAGGAGTTAACCCAACCCCATTAGTGTCAACTAGAGTAAACTGTCATTGCGAGGAGGCCAAACTTTTATTTGCAGCTTGTTTAAGACTTAATTCTGTCTCCGAAGCAATCTCTAAAACAACTAAAAAAATAGAGATTGCTTCGGGAGCATGATAAAGACAAATCAGTATCTAATAGTAATTAACCTCCCTCGCAATGACAATCATTCATTATTAATTATTAATTGTTAATTGTCGAAGAGATTCCTCGTTCCTCGGAATGACATAATTAGATGAGTTAGTTTTGCCCATTCTACTTCTGAACTCCGAACTCCGAACTCCGAACTCAAGTTATTTAGGTTAAGCTAAGAGTCAACAAGTTTATCTTTCAGGTTTGTCTAAGTTAATATGAAAAATCATCAGAAAATTGCTATTGTTCTCTTATCCATAAGTTTAACCGGATTATTAGGAAAATCCTCATCTACAGGATCTCCTGCTAATCAATCTTTTCAAGGATGGTTTCTCAACTTAATACAAGATGGAGGAAGAAAACCCCCTCAACTACCCATTAAAACCTCCGCTATTTCCCGTTTTTTTAGCCAAGTAAATGATCAATCAAAAGAAGATTGTGAACCCAAAACATCAGAACCTAATTTTTTAGTAATTGCTGGTGGTGCAAGTCCCGAATCTAATGAAATAGCTTTAGAAAAAAATGTCCTTTATTTCCAAAGAACCCTAAAAAATATGGGTTTTAACTCTCCATCAACCAGCATCTTCTTTGCCAATGGAAATAATGGAGAAGCGAGTATTCGTTATCTTGATCCGCAACGCCAACAACGCTTTAAAATTCCCAATATTCCTGATTTAGATGGTTCAGCAAATCTCAATAATATTAACAGTTGGATTGATAAAAATAATCAAAATAAAGAAGCGCATAAACCCATATTTCTCTATTTTACAGGTCATGGAATTCTCAATGAAAGAAACAGTGATAATAATGCTTTAATGCTCTGGAATAATACCCCCGTAACCGTAGCAAAATTATCAAATACTCTCAATAAATTACCCCAAGATAGTCATATTGTTACCATGATGGCTCAATGTTTTTCAGGATCATTTGCCAATTATATTTATGAAAATGGTGACCCCAATAAACCCTTGACAAAACAGACGAGATGTGGATTTTTTGCTACTATTAAAACATTGCCATCTGTGGGTTGTACTCCTGAAGTTAATGAAGCAGATTATAAAGATTATAGTTCCAGTTTTTTTGCTGGATTAAGTGGAGTTAGTCGTACAGGTCAAAAAGTTGCTTCTGCTGACTATAATAAGGATGGCAGAGTTAGTTATTCAGAAGCACATGGGTTTGCTAAAGTAGATGAAAAAACCACTGATTTACCCGTATCTACCTCCGAAGTTTGGCTACAACAAAAAGCGAGTGAAGAAGATATTAACCAGTTGCTCGATATACCCATTATTGAACTAGAAAAAGTTGCTAATCCTCAACAGAAATATGTCATTAATTCTTTAGTTAAAATATTGGGATTTAATAGCCAAAAATCTTATTTAGAAATATTAGAAACCATCAATCCTTATGAAAGAACAACCCAAGTAGAACAAGCTTATAGAGTTAGACTATTGATGGAACTATTAAACGTGAGAATGGAACAGAAAGTTAGGCAAAGTAATAATCCAGAAGAAATAGCTATTTTAGAACGTTTAATTAACTGTGAATCAAGCTCTTGGAAATAGATATAATCTTGTCCATAAACTAAAGTTAGATTTTAAGCAACTTCTGATGTTATTAGCTATACTATCTTAAGCAATAATCGTAATTAAAGCACAGATGGATTTCAATGACATACCTTACGGCCCAGTCAAAATTATTGCTGGTCCACATATTGGAAGGATTGGTTACTATGATTGTGAGGAGATAGAATTCGATGACGATATTGACTGGTCATCTATGTCTGAGGAACAAGCTGAAACAGTAGAAGGCAAAGACGTTGCTATTGTCTACTTTGGTGATATGTTATTAACCTTAAATAGAGGTTATTATATGATCCCTTTTGAGCATATTCGTCTAGTGACGACAGATGACTTGATGAAACGTAGAGAAGAGTTGTATAGATTATGTGGTGGATTTAAACCCATTGATAACCCTGAGTTAATTGTAGATGAATATGAACAGTTAGATTATTGGGCAGAATTACATTATGTAGATTCAATTTTAGTTGATAGAATGATACAAGCAAGATATTCAAATAAAAAAAATGGTGCCAAGGTATTTATCTCTCATTCATCCAAGGATAAAAAAGTTGCGATCTGGATATCAACTGATTTAACAAATGCTGGACATACTCCTTGGTTTGATCAATGGGATATAACTGTTGGAGAAAGTATACCTCAAAAAATATCTGAAGGAGTTACAGAAGCTAATTTTGTTATTGTACTTTTATCAGAACATTCAGTTAACTCTAATTGGGTAGAACGAGAATGGCAAACTAAATATTGGGATGAAGTGCAAAAAGGAACAATTCAGGTTCTTCCAGTTCTTTTAGAAGATTGTGAAATACCAGCTTTATTAAAAACTAAACGATATGCAGATTTACGCCATGATTATAACAATGGCTTTCAAGACATTTTAATTGCTATTGATCGATTACAAGAAAAAGAGAGTTAATTATCTGAAAAAGATTAAACTTGGCTTCAAATCGTTATAGATATTGATCTTCATCCTCTTTTTTAAAAAAAGTTGCTCACCTATAAATAAAGATAATTATTGGTTCAACCAACTTCTTAAATCTTCTACATTTGCAAAATCAAAAATAGCTTCTCCTAAAGCTTCAATTTCCTCAATTTCTAAACCTTGAATCTGCATTTTTATTTCAGGGTTAATTGCACCTAATTTCCGTTCAATTAAACGAATTACTAGGTTCTTTTCTCTAGTAATACCCTGTTCAATACCCTGTTCAATACCCCGTTCAATACCTTGTTCAATACCCTGTTCAATACCTTGTTCAATACCTTGCTCAATACCTTGTTGCATCCAACTGGTAACAATTTGCATAACGTCCTCCTGTTCTTGGGGTAGAAAAGTGTTTAATTCAGATTGAAAAATGTTTTCTTCTACTGGATTTAAAGTTAGATAAGTATCAATAAATCCAGAAATTAATTGCATTCTAGCTGGATCTAGTTTTAAAGTTACTAATAACCTTAAACATTGCGCTTTGACTTTAGCACGATCTTGAGCCGCTATTTTCATTTTAGCCATTAATGCTGATGCAACTGGATTAGCTTGATTAATAAAATCTCGCCAATTTAATTGATTAAGCTGCACCACACGGTAGTTAAAGTTTAACACTTCTAAATCAGGAAATTCAACCTTGTATTGACTGTCTGCTTCTTTTTGAGGATAATCATAAGAGAAGACAACAATAGGATAAATAGGTAAAGCAAACTTTTCATGAAGACGAGCAAAATAAGAAAACATTCGTCGATTAAAGTTACTTTGTGAACTAGACTGTGCTTCAATATGAATTAAGAAAAAAGAAGGCTTATTTTTAAAATTAACTTGAGCAATTAAATCAGTCTCATATTTGTCTCCTTCAGTAACATCCGTGAAAATTTCTTTATCCAAAAACTTGATAGAAGTCCCATCAAAATAGGTCATAACTTGGGGGAAAAATAAATCGATAAATTCAACAAAAAAGGTTGAAAGTAATTCCTTAAATAAGTGATCGTGATCAATCATTCTTTTTAAATCCCTGTACGATCTTGTAATTCTTGACTCATATAACAGCGATCGCCTAACTTTTTCAACAGAGGACCATGTAACCCAAATTGAACCATACTCACCGATGCTGGTAAAATATCAATACGGTCACGATAGCAACCTAAATCAATGCCTAATAAATGACATAAAATAATTCTAATAGTAGTTTTATGAGAGACAACTAAAACGTTTCCATCGGGATAGTTTGCCTCAATTTCTGATATAATCAACATCGCACGACTTCCCACCTGTACAGCAGTTTCTCCATCAGAAGGAGGATTCCAAGCAGGTTCAGTCATCCAATTAATATAGTCCTCTAAATAATGCTCTTTAACCCAGTCACGGGTGCGATTTTCCCATTGACCAAAATTCATTTCTTTGATTCCATCTTTAAGCTGCATTTCCATCCCTACTGCCTCACAAAGAGGTGTTGCAGTGGCAATAGTCCGCTTCATGGGACTAACATAAATTCCAGACCAATCAATAGATTTGTAACTATCAGCAAACGCTTGGGCCATTTCCTTTCCTTGGGGAGTCAAATCAGGATTAAGAATCCCACAAAAACTATCATTGAGACTATTTTCTGTTTCTCCGTGACGCAAAAAATATAAAGTTAAACTCATAACAATCCTCCTTAATTTTCCTAGATAAAATAATTTTTACTACCATGAATAATAGTAATCAAATCTAAGATAGAATTGATGTATGCTATGTTACTTAAAATAACCATTAACTGCTAAAGTAAGCAATATCTACCTTAACCTAAAAAGATAACCAACGATTCTAATTTAATGATGACCTTTCGAGAAGAATTTGAACTACTGCTGCGAGCTTGTTACCCCTTAATATATATTCCCACCACAGAAGAAGAAAGACTAGAAACTGCGATCGCCCAATGCGGACAAACCCTACAAAACCGCACTATTTATATTTGGGACTTCGTAGACGGCTATCAAGATAACCCCAATAACGAAGGAGTAGGCAGACGCAACCCCCTACAAGCCTTAGAATTTGTCGAAAAAATGCCCAATAACATCGGGGGAATCTTCATTTTAAGAGACTTTCAACGCTTCTTAGAAGATGTCTCCATCTCCCGTAAACTCCGCAACCTCGCCCGTAGCTTAAAATCTCAACCCAAAAATATCATCATCATTGCCCCCCAGGTACAAATTCCCGAAGAACTAAGCGAAGTCCTCACCGTAGTTGACTTTCCCCTACCCACCGGCACAGAAATAAAAAGCGAAATACAACGCCTTCTAGGAGCCACAGGACAGCCCCTATCTGATACCTTAGTAGATGAATTAGTCAGATCCGCCCAAGGACTCTCCTTAGAGAGAATACGCCGTGTTTTAACCCGTTGCATCGCCAGTCATGGACGCATCGAACCAGAAGACGTAGAACTAATTTTAGAAGAAAAACGTCAATCCATCCGTCAAACCCAAATTCTCGACTTCTATCCAGCCACCGAACAAATATCCGATATTGGCGGTTTAGACAACCTTAAAGACTGGTTACTGCGCCGAGGTGGGGCATTTAGCGAAAAAGCCCGTTCTTACGGCTTACCACACCCTCGGGGACTACTATTAGTAGGTATTCAAGGCACAGGAAAATCCCTCACCGCCAAAGCCATTTCCCACCATTGGCACCTACCCTTACTCCGTCTCGATGTAGGCCGACTGTTTGGGGGTTTAGTAGGAGAGTCCGAGTCTCGCACCCGTCAGATGATAAGTTTAGCAGAAGCCTTAGCCCCTTGTGTATTATGGATCGATGAAATAGATAAAGCCTTTGCCGGAGTAGAAGGAAAAGGAGACGGAGGCACCACCAGCCGTGTTTTTGGGACATTTATTACCTGGTTAGCCGAAAAAAAATCCCCGGTGTTTGTAGTCGCAACAGCCAACAATATTAAAGCCTTACCCCCAGAAATGCTACGTAAAGGCCGCTTTGACGAAATTTTCTTTGTAGGTTTACCCAGTCAAGGGGAACGAGAAGCCATTTTTAACGTCCACTTATCCAGACTGCGCCCCCATAATCTCAAGACTTACGAGATCAAGCGACTGGCTTATGAAACCCCAGATTTTTCGGGGGCAGAAATCGAACAAACTTTAATCGAGGCTATGCACATTGGCTTTAGTCAAAACCGTGACTTTAGCACCGATGATATCCTAGAAGCAGCAAGTCAAATTATCCCTTTAGCCCGAACTGCACAAGAAGAAATTGAATTTTTGCAACAGTGGGCTGCTGCTGGAAAAGCACGGTTAGCCTCTCGTCAAAGTGGCTTAAATTCTCTGACTCCCTAACCTTATTATCCAGCAACTGCGACACAATTATAAGTTAGACACTTTTAAGCTGCTGCTTGAGCTTCTGACAGTCCACTTTGCACTCCCGTAGAACTCGCATTGCCAGACCACCACCCGTCGTTTCGCCTTCAAGCAAAATGCCAAGCAGCAGATGTTGTGGGGTTATCTTTTTGTGACCTTGCTGGTTTGCCTGTTCAGCAGTTAGCTCCAGCACCCGGTAGGTACGAGGTGTAAAGGGAATTTCTGCCGGAATATCTGTAGCAGAAACTTTACAGTTAGCTAACCAGTCATCAATGAGGTTTTGTGCAATGACCAAGTCTACGCCCTGGTTCTTCAGAGCCTGTGCGGCTGGGGTTGTTTCCACAGTTAACAGCCCTAAAATTAGCCCTTCTGTGCCGAAAAAGTTGAGGTTTAGCTCTCGCATAGCTTCCTGCCCTCTGTTCAGCACTTCACGGGTTTCGGGGGTGAGGCGATCCCAGGAAAACCCGACCATCTCTTCCCGTACTGACAATAGCGCCACCGCCTTGAGAATATATTCAAGCGTGGGGGCATCTAATGTACCCCAGCTAGCGGCTTCGGCTCCCTCTTGCTGATAGAGTTGGATGAGGGCTTCGTAGAGTTGCAAGTCATCACCAACAAATGACCGAATGTCGGAACGCCACTGCCATGCCATTTGTCGCACCTCTGGATCGTTGAGGTCACGACCTTGGGTGATATGGGATTTTGCCTGTTCCACGAAATGGAGCCACTCGGCCTGCCCCTGATTCAATCGGGCTTCAAGCAAATCATGTTGTTCTTGGGTCAAATATTGTTGAGTCATAGTGAGGTTCTCTATTATCTGCATAATATCGTCAACCGCAATAGATTCGGAGTTTTGGAGGTTTTGGGCAAGGGTGCTGAGCTTGGTAAAAAGCGACTGCGACACTGCTATCTGCTCTTGGAGTCGCGCCAAATGCAGATTGATGACATTCGGTAGTGAGAAGTCCGAATTCTCCAAACACTCGCGAATTTCCTTGAGGGCAAAACCCAATTGTCGCAACGACAAAATTTGCTGAAGTCTAGCAATGTCGGCTTCGCTATACAGTCGATACTCCGCCTCGGTGCGATGCGACGGTACCAGTAAACCAATCTCGTCGTAGTACCGCAAAGTCCGAATGGATAATCCGGTCTGTTTTGCTAATTCCCCGATTTGTAAAAGTTTTGGCATAGGTCGCCTTGACTCCAATTTCTCAGAAGATTACGGTTGATAACTAAATGCTAAAGAATGACGTAACGTGAGAGTCAAGGAGAAGATTAAATCATCGATTTTGACGGGAGATTGTCAATCAAAAGAAAAGCTAATAAATGTAATTTAGTGGGAACAGTGGCTAACTTACCCCGATCAACGTTAATATGCAACCTTAAGTTATCTCATATCCTGTTATCATTATGAATCGTTTATCTGGCGTTTTTCAATTTTTATTAGGATTTTTCCTCGGTATTTTTCTCTTAGTCGGGGGAACTGCCTCCCTTGCTTATGTGGTTTTTGCTCGTATGAGTGCTAACCCGGAAAAACCCACCTTTGCTGAAGAGAAACCCCCAGAAACTACAGCTAAAGCTGACAGTCAACCGGTTTCTAACCAAGAAAGCAAAACTGAAGCCGTTGAGGAAGTGGCGGCCACGGAAACGGTTTTTGAAGAAGAAGAAGAAACCGAAGAATTACCGGACGGGGCCTATCGGGCTAAAGTCACTTGGTCAACCGGTTTAAGTCTGCGATCGCAACCTGCTTCCGATGCCGATAGAATAGGTGGTGTTGGCTACGATGCCGAACTAATCATACTCAAAACCACTGCCGATGGTGATTGGCAGCAAGTCCGTCTCCCAGGCAGTCAAAGAGAAGGTTGGGTTAAAGCCGGTAATGTAGAAAAAATAGAAGAATAAGACAAATTTAGGGTGGGCAATGCCCACCTTAAATATTATGATGAGCAGCTATAGTGAGATACGCCACCAGCATCAAAAAACTGCTTAGGTTTTAGACGATAGTATTTATCTTCTATTTCCTGTGATTGCTCATCATAGGGGTTGCTAAACACTTCTTGTAACTCTTTGACTAAGGTGTAGTCACCTTGCATGGCTTGTTGGTAGGCTGGAACAATCAACCACTCTCGCCATGTATATTTTGGTTAGTCTCTTTCATATTTTTTGATATCTCAGCCAGATTGCCCTCGTTAACGACGAGTTCGCGCCAGCTTAAGAGCCAAGATTGCCATTGTTCATCGAGTTGTTCTGAAGTTTTAACATAGAAGCTCTTTTTCAATGGTTCAACATCCTCTGGTATATGGGATAACTCGCGGAAGAAAATGGTGTAATCTACCTCTGAGTCCGTCATTAACTGCATTAGTTTCTCAAATAACTCTGGGTGATATTCAGAGAAGCCAAGTTTGGCAGCCCACATTTTTTGGATTTGTTCTTGCATTGCCAGGTCAAAGTCACGGCCTACTTGATCAAACTGTTCTAAAGCTTCAGCATCTTCTGCGAGTAGGGATCTGACAGCTTTCCAAAACATATAATAATTCGCTTTTGCTGCAACTGGCTGATTGAAGAATGAAAAGTGTTGGCCGCCGCCAGTCCAAGGTTGAAACCAAGGGTCAAAATTTTCACAAAACCCAAATGGTCCATAGTCTAGGGTAAAGCCACCAGCAGCGCAGTTGTCGCTGTTAAAATTACCCTGGCAATAACCAACACGTAGCCAATTAGCCACCAGTGAAGTGAGATGTTGGCGAAATTGCTTAGCCAACTCAACCAATTGATCTGAAAAACCAAGGTTTTGATTAATCTCGCTTTTGTATTCTCGCTCAATTAAATGGGACACTATCATGGTCAATTCTTCTAATGCTCTTGGATGAGCATTACTGCCAACGCGGCGGGCAAATAACTCTAGCTGACCAACGCGCAAAAACGATGGTGCAACGCGAGTTGAAATAGCCACAGGATTGTCCACCAAAATATCAGGGTCGGTGGAATGGGAGTCTTGAGAATACCAAGGCCGGGTAACGGTCTCAGATTTAGAAACATACAGTGTCAAAGAGCGCGATGTGGGAACACCTAAAGCGTGCATATATTCTTGTGCCAGAAACTCACGCACACTTGAACGTAGGACTGCACGCCCGTCAGCACCACGGCAATAAGGGGTTGGTCCGCCACCCTTCAACTGCATTTCCCAGCGCTGGCCATTGATTATTCCTTCAAATACAGATATGGCGCGACCATCCCCATAACCATTACCCGTACCGAATGGACAATTTTGGATATATTCGGTGCCATAAATCGACAGTGCATAACCTGTCGCCCAGCCAAACGGACGCATAGGCTCACGGGTAGCAGAGATATCACCAGAAAATATCTTGCTAAATTGTTCATTAAACGCAAGCTCGTCACTCAACCCAAGTTCTTTAAAGAAGGTGCTGCTATGGGTTACATATTCTGGTTCTGCAAGGGGCGTAGGTGTCACAGGTACGAAATGACCAGAGAAAACCTGGCGGGCATAGTGATCATCTCCATCCACCGTGGCCTTAGGGTCGGCACTTAAGGTATCCATCAGAGAATAATCCGCCAGTCGCACAAACTCATCGAAAGTATTTACAGAAGGCTCAGCAGATGATCTAGATTTATACGACATTGTTGTTAACTTATAATTATATAGTGGTTGGTTTATAACTATCTTAAATAGTTTTTTCTAAATTGGTTAGAAACAGAAAGAAGATTAGGTGATTCTGGCGACATCAGGATAAGATAAAATATTATCAATTCCTAATCCTTAAATCTAATTAAATACCTACCTTTTTTCTGCTAATTATTTTGAAAATAATCCATCATCACTGCTTCAACCACGGGAACACTAACAGAATTTCCTAATTGTTTATAAGTAGCCCTATGATCAGGATGTAATTTAAAATTATCAGGAAAACCCTGCAATCTTGCACATTCTCTAGGGGTAAGTCTGCGAGGTTTATTATTAATAACAATTCCTAATCTATGAGCATCAGCACTGGTTAAAGTAATAGAGATGCTATCAGGATCTAAAAATTTAAACACTTAAAATAACAAGATGTTTGAGAAAAAGATTAGCCGAAAATTTAGCAGCATTAATAACTTCAAAAACCTGTTCAGGACTTTGATCACAAAGGGTTAAAATAGAGATAAATTGCTCTTGTGTTTTTAACAGTATTGGAATAATACTAGCTGTTGCACTTTCTAGTAATAATTCTTCTGGCCACCAAATTGCTGCCAATTCTTTAAGGTCGTTAATATTTCTCTGATATTTCTTGAGTTTTTTATTGGTCATTAACCTAATAGAATCTAATTCGTTTCTTAATAAGCTTTACCATAATAATACAGTTTAGTCTTTGATCATAACATTGTTTATGGTTTAAATGAATAAGTTAGCAGATAAATTAAAATAATCAGCTAATGCTTTAGCTTGAGCTTTACTAATAGATCGTTTACCATTAACGACTTCAGAAACTACTCCACTTGAGCCAAGTATACCTATCAAATCGGCTTGACGAGTGCCACTAACTTCCATTAAATGTTGTAATATTTCATAAGGTTCACAATCTTCTATGGGATAGTTTTCTGTTTCGTAAGCTTCAATTAATGTAACTAATAATCGATAAATTTTAGTTTCTTCTACTGTTCTATTTTTCTTAAAAGTTAATCTTTCAGTAATGGTTAATAATTGTTTATATTCTGCTTCTGATTCAATTACTTTTGGAGCAATTTCAACCAGAAGATTACGATAAGCTTCTTCATTAAAAGTAGGGGTCATTTTTCCAGTTGTTTTTGTCATATTCGCTATGGGTTAAGAAGTATTTGTAATAGATAACTTGGGATTCATAATCAATGCCAACAATCAAACGGTAATTATTTCCTTTGAGATTAAAAACAGTAAAGTTTCCAACTGCTTCGGCAGTCTTATATATTTTCTTGACTTCTTCTAAGTTATTCCATTTAGCATTTTTAACAACTTTGTACCAATTTTCAACTTGTTTTTTAACGCCAGGATAACGGTTTGCATCTTGACGTAAGCGAGAAATTGCAATAAGTTTCATTTAGATAATTAATAATTTTTCTAGTTTGACAAAGATTAGTGTTCATCATGATTACAATTCGATTGACATCGTTATATTCTCTCAAAATGAGAGTATGTTGTCAAGTAAAATTCCACATTGTAAAACAATGGTCAAGATGACTAACTAAAAAAATGACTAAATGGTTAAAATTAATTCCTAACCCTTAAATTTAATTAAATAACCACAATTATGTTCCCCTTCATTAATCCAGTGGGTTCTTTCTATAATACAATCGGGCAGAATATCAGCAAACATTTCTAACTCATGACCACACACCGTCGGATAAGATTCAGCCACATCAGAAATGGCACAATTATGCTCAGCCAAGAGATAACCCTCTTCTTGACTTTTTAAGCCATTTTTTACATTTGCCCTATGTATTTCAGCCATATAACCCTCTTCCTGGCGCATTTTAACCAGCCGATCTATCCTATCTTTTAAAGAACCTTGGCCAATACGTCGCCGATATTCCTCTGCTTTGCGTTGCCATTGTTTACGTAGAACCTCTTTAACCTGAGTTTCTCCCACTGTGTCCATTAATGTCTCCAAAAAAGACACGGCAAACTCCCCATATTGATTAGGAAAGCGATCGCGACCCTGTTTACTGAGAGAATAGACATATTGTGGTCGTCCTAACCCTTCCTGTAAGGGATGATGTTCCAGCAACCCTTCTGCTTCTAGGTCTTTCAAATGACGGCGAGTAGCTTGAGGAGTGATATCAAGAGTTTCAGCGAGTTCATGGGCGGTTGCTTTACCTTGTTTGAGTAAATGCTGTAAAATGTCGTCTTTTGTGGAAGGGGGCTGTATAGTAGTCATTTTTTAAACTTAAAAGTCAGATATATTAAAAATGCCGCGATCGCACTTGAGAAAAAGTTACAGAAAATTTTAGGGTAATGTGACTTTGACAACAATTGAGTTGTTAATCTATTGTAAGCTATAATAAGGAAACAAAAATGTTGTTTTATTAACGCGATCCGAGAAACGCGGGTTTTGTGGGGTTAACGACTCATTCCCTGTCAAAATGCCACCTTGAAATTACTCAACTCTCCCTCTATTGGGGAAACATCTTGAACTGAAACGGAGAACACAAAATCTAATGAGTGCAACCACCGTCAAAAACCTAGTCAACCAACCTTATAAATATGGCTTTGTTACTGACATTGAAGCTGATACCATTCCTCGTGGTTTAAATGAAGATGTCATTCGTCTTATTTCTGCTAAAAAGAACGAACCAGAGTTTATGTTAGAGTTTCGTCTCAAAGCTTATAAACAATGGTTAAAAATGACGGAACCTACTTGGCCTCATGTTAACTATCCCCAAATTAATTATCAAGATATTATTTACTATTCTGCCCCCAAACAGAAGAAAGAAAAACTCAACAATTTAGACGAAGTTGACCCTGCTTTATTAGAAACTTTTGAAAAGTTGGGCATTCCTTTATCGGAACAAAAACGTCTTAGTAATGTAGCGGTAGATGCTATTTTTGATAGTGTTTCGGTTGCCACAACTTTTAAAGAAAAATTAGCCGAAGATGGTGTTATTTTTTGTTCTATTTCTGAAGCATTAGAAGAACATCCTGAGTTAGTTAAAAAGTATCTTGGGAGTGTGGTTCCCGTTGCTGATAATTTCTTTGCGGCCTTAAATTCTGCTGTGTTTAGTGATGGTTCTTTTGTGTTTATTCCCAAAGGGGTAAAATGTCCTATGGAACTATCAACTTATTTCCGTATTAATAGTGGAGATACTGGACAGTTTGAACGGACATTAATCGTAGCAGAAGAAGGGGCATCAGTCAGCTATTTAGAAGGTTGTACTGCCCCCATGTATGATAGTAATCAACTCCACGCTGCGGTGGTGGAATTAGTGGCATTAGATGATGCAGATATTAAATATTCTACGGTGCAAAATTGGTACGCCGGCGATGAAAAAGGAAAGGGCGGAATTTACAATTTTGTGACCAAAAGAGGACTCTGTAAAGGAGTTAATTCCAAGATTTCTTGGACCCAGGTAGAAACTGGTTCTGCTATTACTTGGAAATATCCAAGTTGTGTCTTAGTAGGAGATAATTCTGTGGGAGAATTTTACTCTATTGCTTTAACGAATAATATGCAGCAAGCTGATACGGGAACCAAGATGATTCATATTGGAAAAAATACCCGTAGCACCATTATTTCTAAGGGTATTTCTGCTGGTAACTCTAAAAATAGTTATCGCGGTTTAGTGCAAATGGGACCCAAAGCAAAAGGGGCAAGAAATTACTCCCAATGTGATTCAATGTTAATTGGAGATAATGCGGAAGCTAATACATTTCCTTACATTCAAGTTGATAATAATTCAGCAAAAGTTGAACACGAAGCCTCTACTTCTAAAATTGGAGAAGATCAACTATTTTACTTTGCTCAACGGGGTATTTCTGAAGAAGATGCTGTCTCAATGTTAGTCAGTGGTTTCTGTAAAGATGTCTTGAGTGAGTTACCCATGGAATTTGCTTCTGAAGCCGATAAATTATTGAGTTTGAAGTTAGAAGGAACCGTAGGTTAGACAGTTATTAGTGACCAGTTATCAGTTATCAGTTTTACAAGATGATGACTGGTATTATCAACAATTAACAATCAAGAAAAAAACATGAGCGACGTTATCTTATCCGTTAAAAATTTGACTGCCAATGTAGAAGGAACTCCTATTTTAAAAGGTGTTAACTTAGAAATAAAAGCAGGTGAAATTCATGCTATTATGGGCAGAAATGGATCAGGAAAAAGCACTTTATCCAAGGTTTTAGCAGGACATCCTGACTACGAAATTACAGGTGGTGAGGTACTTTATAAAGGAAATAACATCCTAGATAAAAGCCCCGATGAAAGAGCTTTAGAAGGTATATTTTTGGCCTTTCAATACCCTTTAGAAATTCCTGGTGTCAGTAACTTAGACTTCTTAAGAGTAGCCTATAATGCGCGTCGTAAACATTTAGGTTTAGAGGAAATCGATACCTTTGATTTTGAAGATTTAGTAGAGGAAAAACTAGATGTTGTTAAAATGGACTCTGCTTTCTTAGAAAGAAGCTTAAATGAAGGTTTTTCTGGGGGTGAAAAAAAGCGTAATGAAATCCTACAAATGGCCTTATTAGAACCAACATTAGGTATTTTAGATGAAATTGATTCTGGGTTAGATATTGATGCTTTAAGGATTGTTTCTAATGGGGTTAATCAGTTAGCAACTCCTGATAATGCTTTCTTATTAATCACTCATTATCAACGGTTATTAAACTATATTGAACCCCATCATATTCATGTTATGTATGATGGTCAAATTGTTACCAGTGGTGGCAAAGAATTAGCCCTAGAATTAGAAGAATCAGGCTATGATTTCATCGAGGAGAAATTACTCGCAAAAGCGTAAATTATAAGGTTTATCTAGGGGCAAGATGTAACTTACTCCTAGATAATTTATAGATAAAAATGAGGGTAAAAATAATAAACTAAGTGAAAAAATTTATTCCAAAATAGGTTTAAAGTCGATAGTTAAATTAACTGAATGTAAAATAAATAAAAGATTTTCTACGGTCAAAGGTTCTTTTTCTAAAGAAAATTTTACACTATTCTCTTGTAATTCATTCATATCTTTTGCTATATTATTAATAGTTTTTTTTGCTTCCATGATATTCTTTAAAGCAACTAAAAAAGCTTCTTGATTTCCATCTTTTAGGGTTTCGTCTAATGCTGCTTTTAAATATTGAGATGAATAGCGAGGATCACATAGTCTCTTTAAAAGATCGTCTCGATAATTTTTAACTGGCATTTAATTATATACCTCCCTGTTCATTTTGATAAATTTTCCAGAATTTTTTTGCTATTTTAATGTCTTTATTTTGGGTCTTTTTTGCCCCTCCTATTAAAAGAAGTATAATCCTTTTACCTATTATACCGTAGTAAATTCGATATCCTGCGCCAAACAATAATCTTAACTCATAAACTCCTTCCCTACGCTTTTATAGTCTCCAAAATTTCCTAAACTCACCCGATCAAGACGTACATCAACTCGAACTTGAGTTTGAATATCCAGTTTTTCAAACCATTGATCGAAAGGACACATTTCTGTGTCGGTAACATATTTTTGTATTTCCCATTTATTTTCATTCATATTCCATAATAATGTAGTAAAAAATACGTTTAAATTTAATTTTTTTTCGACTAATTTATTTATCTCGTAGGGGTTTAACAGTGTTAAACCCAAAACACTGTTAAACCCATGAAACTGTTAAATCCATAAAAGGTATTATCTCAACATAATGGCATTTGTGGGCATAATAATATTATGCCCCTACGGTGAATATTTACTACTTCAATCTATCCATTGTGTTTTTTCTGTTATTAATATAACTTTGTTCATCTGGTTTAATTTTTAATGCTTTGTCATAAGATGCGATCGCCTCTTCATATCTTCTTAACCTATCTAAAGCTAACCCTCGGTTATGCCAAGCTTCATGATAATCTAGTTTAAATTCTAATGCTTTATCATAGGAAACGATCGCTTCTTGAAACCTTCCTAAACTCCATAAAGATATCCCTCGGTTATACCAAGCTTCATGATGATCAGGTTTAATTTCTAATGCTTTGTCATAAGATGCTATAACCTCTTCATGCCTTCCTAGATCATATAATACATACCCTCTATGAAACCAAGCATTAACATAATCAGGTTTCAATTCTAATGCTTTTTCGTAGGATGCGATCGCTTCTTCATGTTTTCCCGACTTTCTTAAATTTTCCCCCTTATTATATTCAGATATTGCTAACTTCTCCATTGTTTTTTTTCTGTTGTTGATATGCAGTTGTACATCAGGTTTAATTTCTAATGCTTTGTTGTATGATTCGATCGCCTCTTCATAATTTCCTAACTTATCTAACGCATTCCCTCGGTTATTCCAAACTTGATGAAAATCAGGTTTAATTTCTAATGCTTTGTCATAGTCTGGGATTGACTCTTCATACCTTCCTAAGTCATGTAAAGCATTCCCTCGGTTACACCAAGCTTCATGACAATCAGGCTTAATTTCTAATGCTTTGTTGTATGATAATATTGTCTCATCTAACTTTCCTAAATTAGATAAAGCTAACCCTCGGTTATTCCAAGCATTATAATAATCAGGTTTAATTTCTATTGCTTTGTCGTAGGATAAGATTGCTTCTTCACACCTTTCTAAGTCGCGTAAAATATCTCCTCGATACTTCCAAGCTTCATGAAAATCAGGGTTAATTTTTAATGCTTTGTCGTAGTCTGCGATCGCTTCTTCAAACTTTCCTAACTGTCTTAATTTTTCGGCTTTATCATATTCAGATACTGCTAACTTATTTATTACTTCTTGTCGCTTATTAATAGCTAATTGATAATCAGGTTTAAATTCTAATGCTTTGTCATAGCAGTAAATAGCAACTTCCAATCTTCCTGATCGTTTTAAAGCATTCCCTTTATTATACCAATAATCATAATTATCTGGTTTAATTTCTATTGCCTTATCAAAACAGATAATTGCTTCTTTGTTCTTTTCTAAGTTAAGTAATGCTATCCCTTTTCTATTCCAAGCTTGATGATAATCTGGTTTAATTTCTAAAGCTTGATCATAGTATTTTATGCTTTCTTCATCTCTTTCTAATAGTTTTGATACGTCACCTCTATTTTTCAATACTGTATATTTATCTAAGTTTTTGACAGTAACTAATAATGACCTATTTCCTGTATCCAAAAATTGACTTGTTTGATTTTTTATGTTTATTTCTATAGCTTTATCATAAGAATTAATAGCTTCTTCATATCTTGTCACCGCCTTTAAGATATGACCGTAAGAATTCCAAGAATGTGAGAAGTTTGATATTATTTCTATGGATTTACTATAAGAAGTAATTGCTTCCTCAACTTTTCCTAACAATTTTAAAGTATTTCCTCTATCGTACAAAATGTAAGACAAAGAAAGGCTAGAGGATTTTGATTTATTGTTTAATGCTTTGTCATAGCATACTATGGCCTCATCTAACCTTCCTAAGCTAGATAAAACATTCCCTCGGTTATGCCAAGCTTCATATTTATCCTGTTTAATTTCTATTGCTTTATTGTATGATGAGATGGCCTCATCTAACCTTCCTAAATTTTTAAAAGCTATGCCTCGATTATTCCAAGTATTATGTTTATTAGGTTTAATTTCTAAAGCTTTATTGTATGAAGCTATGGCCTCATCCAACCTTCCTAAGTCAGCTAACGCTAACCCTCGGTTATTCCAAGCTTGATGATCATCAGGTTCAATTTCTAAAGCTTGATCAAAGGAAGTGATCGCTTCTTCATATTTTTCCATTTTCATTAAAGCATTCCCTCGGTTATTCCAAGCTTTATTATCATCAGGTTTAATCTCAATTACTTTATCATAGCAAGCGATCGCCTCTTCATATTTTTTTGAATTGAATAACTGATTTCCTTGATTACCCCAACCTTGATAAGTTCTAGATTCAGGTCTTATAATAAATATTTTATAGTATGATTTGATTGTATTTTTTAATTTACCTGATCGTTTTAAAGCTATTGTTTTGTTATCCACAGCTTTCCATTGATATGGTTTAATTTCTAACACCTTATCCCAACAAGAAATCGCTTCTTCATGTCTTTCTAAATAATCTAAAGTTAACCCTAATTTATTCCAAATTTCATGATCATCAGACTTAATTTTTAATGCTTTCTGCCAAGATTGGATCGCAGCTTCATATCTTCCTAAACTTCTTAACCCATTTCCTCTACTATTCCAAGTCTCATATTTATTAGGTTGAAGACTTAAAGCTTTGTCCCAAGACAGAATTGCCTCATCTAGCTTTCCTAAATTTTTCAATGTATTTCCTTTATTATTCCAAGCATAATAATCATCTGGATTAATCTTTAAAGCCTTATCATAAGAAGCCATCGCTTGTTCATATTTGCGTAAACTGTTTAACCCATTTCCTCGTCTATACCAAATTTCCGATTGATTAGGCTTCAATTCTAATGCTTTATCATAAGATGAAATTGCTTGTTCATATTGTTCTAAATCTTGTAATGCTATTCCTCTATAAAACCAAGCTTCATGTTTATCTGGTTTAATATTTAAGACCTTATTATAACAAGCGATCGCTGCTTCGTATTTTTCTAACTCCAATAAATCATTTCCCTGATTATATTGATAGTTTTCCAAAGCATTTAACATATTTTTGCGACGTTCCCAAGTGTCTTCGTAATCTGGTTTAATGGCTAAAACTTTATCATAAGACCTAATTGCTTCCTCATATCTTTCCCATGACTCTAATATATTTCCTCGCTTAAACCATGTTTCATAATCATTAGGATTTGCTTGTAAAAATTTATCATAAGATCCAATTGCTTTCTCATACTTTTCCGACTCAAAAAATTGATTTCCTTGATTATATTGATACCTTACTAACTCCTCTAAAAGACTATTTTTTTTCTCCAATGCTTCTGGATAGTCTGGTTTAAGTTCAATAGCTTTGTCGTATGATTTTATTGCCTCTTCTTTCCTGTCTAACTTCTGACAATTATCACCTCTTTTTAACCAAGCTTGAGGATAATCACCATTGATAACTCGTAATTTATCATAGACACCAATCGCTTTTTCATATTGTCCTAACTTCTCCCACATATCACCTAAATTTAACCAAGCCTTAGCATAATTTTCTTTAATTTCAATTGCTTTTTCATAAGACTTTATCGCTTCTTCATTCCTCCCTAATCTTTTTAAAAGATTCCCTCTAACATTCCAAAGATAATAGTCATTCGGTTCAATTTCCAAAGCTTTATCATAAGACCAAATCATCTCTTCATCTCTTCCCAAACGACCTAACATATTTCCTCTATCACACCAAGCTTCATGACACTTAGGATTCAATTCTATTGCTTTCTCATAACTAGCGATCGCCTCTTCATATTTCCCCAAATCAGCTAATTTAAAACCTTGATTATACAATTCAATAGCCTTAAAAATATCCAAGGGTTTTAATAAGCGATTTAATAAACCTTTCTTAGGTTTAGATGCGATTTCAAATTCACTTTGGATTCGAGTATTTCTAGGTTTATCTGCTATTAATTTAGTTGAAATAGACACATATTTATTATACTTAATTTCGTCTAAAACTTCTGTTGCTGATATATATCTTTGTCGATAATCATAACGAATCATTCTATGTAAAATATCACCTAAATCATCACTAACATCAGCTAAATGTCGCCAATCAATTTCTCCTGTCTCTTTATTTTTATATTTTTCTTTTAAAACCCCTGGAAAAACTCCTGTTAATGCTTGAATTCCTATCATTCCTACTGCATAAATATCACTACTAAATTCAGGTTCTCCCATAGCTTGTTCACTTGGCATATATGCAGGTGTTCCAATAATAACCGTTTTAATTGTTTTACCAGTCTCTTTAACAATTGTTCCTACCTGTTTAACTGCCCCAAAATCAATTAATACTAACTCACCGCTTTGACGACGCATAATATTACCAGGTTTAATGTCACGGTGAATAACATTATTTCCATGAACATGAGTTAATATTTCCAGAATATCTATTAATAACTTTTTAACATCCGACTCACTATATTTTTTCCCTGAGTTTAACTCATTATCTAAATTTTCTCCATCAATAAACTCTTGAACCAAATAAAATTCTTTGTCTTCTTCAAAATAAGCAAACAATTTAGGAATTTGGGGATGTTTCCCTAATTTATCGATAATTTTTGCTTCTTTATAAAATAAACCTTTAGCAATCTCTAGATGAGCTTCATCATCAGGTTTTAACTGTTTTACCACACAGCTAGGTTCATCAGGAAGATGAGTATCTTTAGCTAAAAATGTTTCTCCAAAGCTACCACTTCCTAAAGGTTCAATGATTTGATAACGTTCCCCTATTTGTTGTCCCATCACTTCTGAAATTAAGCCAGTATTCTGTAATTTTAATTCAGCTTTTTTTCTTTTACAAGATTATATGACAGTTGTTAAATTCTCCCTATGCTAACCTAATTAAAAAGTTTAAGATATTCGCAGTCCCTCAAAATTACAATTATCAATTATCCATTGCCCATTATCCAGTAAACTATATAATTGGAACAATCGGAAGGAGTTAGCGAGTGGAACGCACATTTATCATGATTAAACCCGATGGGGTACAACGGGGACTGGTGGGTGAAGTCATCGGTCGTTTTGAAACCAAAGGGTTTACCCTAGTGGGACTAAAATTTATGTCAGTGTCCCGAGAATTAGCTGAAGAACATTACGATGTCCATAAAGAACGTCCTTTCTTTGGCAGTTTAGTTGATTTTATCTGTTCTTCTCCTGTTGTCGCTATGGTATGGGAAGGAGAAGGAGTTGTGGCCTCTGCACGGACATTGATTGGTGCAACTAACCCCTTATCTGCTGACCCTGGAACCATTCGCGGTGATTTTGGTGTTAGTGTCGGACGGAACTTAATTCATGGTTCTGATGCGATTGAAACCGCTCAAAAAGAGATTGCTCTTTGGTTTAGCGAAAAAGAGTTAGTCTCTTGGGAACCCACCGTTAACACCTGGTTATACGAATAAATATTAATCTAACATTTTTATTTAGGTGCGTCAAAAACGCACCTTTTTTGCGCCGAATTAAACCCTATTGTTAAAGACGGGGTCTTATCCCATTAAAATAACATTATCAATGACATGAATGACTCCATTATCTGCTTCCACATCGGCAGCAATAACGGTGGCATTTTTAACTTCAAAACCGTCAGAACAATCAATAGAAATGGGAGAACCTTCTAAAGAAATAACAGAATTAACTTTAGCTAAATCTGCTTTCATTAGTTTACCTGCAACCACATGATATGTTAAAATACGCGCTAGTTGCGGTACATTTTGGACTAATGTTTGAATGGTTCCAGGAGGTAGTTTAGCAAAGGCAGCATCATTGGGGGCAAAAACTGTAAAAGGGCCTTCTCCTTTTAAAGCATCTACTAAATTAGCTGCTTTTACCGCAGTAACCAAGGTTTCAAAACCTTCTGTATTCACGGCAATATCAACAATATCAGGCATCTTTTTAAGCTCACTTTTGATCATCCTTTTTATTGATTATAAACTAAGAGTGACCTAAAATTATTATTGTTTTCTAATTTATCAATTTTATAATATTTAATCGGTTAAGGAGATTACTTGTTTACTTGGAATGACCATTAATAGAAGATTCTTCGTTTCTTCAGAATTAAACTTATATATGAGATTCGCAGTTCTCTCAGAATGAAAATTTAAAAGACAAATTTTTCTAGTATTTCTACGATCGCAGTTTTTAAAAGTATTCAAGATAATCTAAACATGCTAAACTAAAGTGTGTTCTATATTAGCTAATTTGAAATGTTTTCTAAAGACAATCTTTTTGCTGTTTCTTTATTTCCCTATTTGGGTTTTTTATGGTTTCTCTCTCGTTCTCCAGAAACTCCCCGTTTAGCTTTAATTGGTTTCTATGTTTTATTAGTATTTGTTGCTGTAACTATTCCTGCTGGAATTTATGCTAGAGTTCACTATGGTGCAGAATTAGCTAATGTTGATTGGTTACATGGTAGCGCAGAATCTTTCTTAACTTTATCTAATATTTTAGTTGCTTTGGGTTTCCGTCAAGGAATTATAGAATATCAGAAGAAACAAGAAGAAACACAAACGAATGATTAACCAAGACTGATAATTTTTTTAACAGGGATAACTACATTTGTCAAACATAAAGGAGTAATATTTCACTCAGTTAGAGTTAATTCTGTTGTATAATTTCCTTGATCTAAATCTCTAAATACTTTTAGTTGGTTATTGTTTAAATCAACCATCCAATATTTTTTTTCTTTGTTTAATCTCTAAAGTCAAATTGTCTATCAATCGCAAACAATCCCGAATTTTTATGAATTATTTAAGTCATTTGTATCTTGATAAGATTCTATAGTAACTTTCTTGAGACAGTTATGAGCATACAATGTGACAATTATTAAACTGTCCCCCATCTATTGAATTTCAAAAGTTATGACTCTACGATTGTATTATATCGATAATTAATCGATACTATGTGGTGTGAGTGAGTTAGTAGAAAAACACTTGGGGTCGAAACACGGCAAGACTCCCGAGTGTTTTTCTCGTTTTAATCAAAAAACTCTAAAAAAATCATGTATCTTAACAATTTTAAGACAGATGACAATCAAAACTAAAGATTAAAAAGTGGTGAGCAAGTTTGGAAAATCTCTTGATTAGCCGAAAAATTAAATCTCTTGCCCACTCTACAAACTAAATTCTACCCACAGTCCCTATTTAATCAACTTTTCAGCTTTATTTTACTGGCATTGGAAGTTGAGACTTGGAAGAATAATTGAGTTGTGTTGTGAACTTCTCGAGATTTTCTGGTCGATAGTTAGGGTTATCTTGCCAACGTTTCTTGACACTTTCGTGCAGATCAGCAAAATTATCCGTGGTTATCTCACGACCTGGGTTTCCCAAAATATTCCATGAAAGGGGACTCAATATCTTCCAGAGTAATGAGGATGTATCATTCATCGGTGCCATATAATTGGGGCTAACTCCCCTAACGATTGTTCCATTAATGGGATGGGTAACAAGACCGCGATCTAGTGATAATCCTAACCTTTCAACTTGTTCCATCATCCAATCCAAAGCACCATCGGATAATCCCCGTTCACTTGAACCACCACCCACATCACCATGAGTACCAGGAAACCAAACCTGAGTTACGTTTTGGCTAGGTTCCATCAGGGTTACGTCAAAAACGTGGCGATTTTCATCAATGGCAACCGCATGGAAGGCGTTTTCAACCATAGAATTAACCTTGTGATCATGAAAACTATGTCCTTCATTGATTATTTCATCTAAGGGTAGAGAACTAATCAGATCGGGAATGCCTAAAGAAGCAACGGTATCCCAACAACATAACGCTTTAATGGGAACTTGATATTTATCTGGACTGCCATGTGCATATTCTTGGCGAAATTCCCTCGCCGTTTTCCCTTGCGGTTTTTTATGCTCATTGAGCCGATCACGATAAATCTCATAGGCTTTTGGTATTTGTCGGATATTTTCTCGTTTTAAGAGACCGCTATTATAAATTAATCCGGCTAAAGAGCGAACAGTGTAAGCACCACGACTAAAACCAAAGAGATAAATTTCGTCTTCTGGTTGATAATTTAGACAAAGAAAATGATAAGCATCCAAAATTTTGTAGTCAATTCCCAAGCCGAAAGCTCCTCCTAAGAATTGAATCGGCAGGTCTATTGCTTTTCCTGCTGCTTGCATCCAAGTATCTATTGCGTTACTTTCTATGTTATTAATTTGTTTTGCCCCAATTCCTTCGTCATAGTAGACAATTTGAGGAATATTCTCAACATCATCTATCGGTTTTATGGCTTGAGCTATTTTAACCACATTGGTCGGATAGCCTTTAGATAAATCTTGCCACGTACCATCACAACAGACAATAAGACGGTTTTTCATAATAACTAACCTCCTGCTTCTGTATCGTTCTAGAAGAGTTGAAAAAACAAATTTATTTGTTCTAGTTCCATTATTACAAGAGTTTTTAATTATCAAGGCAAGAAAGAAGCAAAAATTAACGACATCAACAATGATATTGTAGGGGTCAACGGACGTTGACCCCTACCAGAACGTATTATTTTTCCCGAATAAAAGGGGAGTCCCCTGCTTTGTTAGGGTGGAGATGCTGGAGCAAAAAATCAACGGTGGTTTGGTTGAGCCAACCTTTGAATACTGCTAAAGCCCCTATTCTCATCCACATTCTCCCTTGTCCCTGTTCTGCTAAAATGTCACTAAGTTGATGGTCATCGATTAAGCCCGCTTCTCTTAGATAGTAGCCTAAAGATTGGGGAGTTCCTTGTTGAGCTTGTTGGATAACCTTTTCCCACTCCTCAGCGAAAAAATCGGCGGTTTGTTGTTTAATCCAACCTTTTTGAGCTAAAATCTCCCCTAGACGGCGTTGAGGATTATTCTTTTGTTCTTTGAGTGCCGTCTCAAGCTGATAGTGACTGATAAGTTTGGCCTCTTGTAAGATAGTTCCTAAACGTTTTTTTGTCTGTGCTTTAGACATGAAACTTCCTCTCTGCCAGTAATTTTACTCCTTTACCCTATTATTCCCAAATTTGTCTGGTTAGTTTCACTGAGAAGAAATTTTATTTAGACACTACATACAATAGAAGTTTGAGCAGCATCCAGTTCTTGACAAATGAACTTTTTAATGCTCTGTAACACATCAAAGCCACCGTCTTTTAACCATTGGGGTGCATTCTCTTCTCTTTGTACGTTATACACACAATCAGCCCGAATTGTCCACTGTGCAATTCTTTCGGCTTTTTCGGCTTCAATTCCTCGATAAATCAGTTGTTCTTTGAACCAGTCTCGACTACTACTGGTGAGAAAAATGACCCGAATGGAACAGTGTTTTGCATATTTTTCTTGAGGGGTTCCAAAGGATAAAATCCCCACTAATAAGTATAGGAATTCTCGGGAGACAAAATCTAGGGGATATTCTTTCAAAGCTAGGGTAAAATCCGTTAGAGAAATATTGCAGCTATCGTCACGACAGCGTGCATTTAGATTAGCATCAATGACTGCGATCGCATTATTAATTAGGCCTTTAACTTCTTTGGTTTCAGGAGATAATTCCTCAAAAAAAGTAAAAGCATTCTCTAATACTTGACTAATAACATCTCTGGGCAATTCTACAAAGCTCATCATGGCTTTTACCTACCTTATGGTGTGACTGATAAGAACTTTTATGCTCCCTACCTATTAGTATAAACCTATTTGTTTTTTGCAGTGTTTATTTTTGATAATTATTCATTAAAAAACATTAATCTTAATTTTTCCTTGATCTAAATCAGTATCATAATTATTCCTTATTTTTCAAGATGAACAAAGTTAATTTTAATGCTGACAAAAGTTATGGTATTGCGACGGAAGAAAATATCTGAAGCATTTAAAAAATTTTTTCCCTTGATAATTTGTTTTTTGAGGCTAAACTGTTTTAAAATAAGAATGCCAAATTTTATGAGAATCATTTGAGTTATCCTATGTTAAATCCAACTCAACCAGAACATTTTCAAATTGAGTATTTAGAACCCCTTGAAACAAGAAAGGACTCAAAAAAATCCTGGGGACAAGATATAAAAGAAGGGTTGAGTCAACGTCCTAAAACTATACCAGCTAAATATTTTTATGACGATCAAGGATCTCAATTATTTGAACAAATTTGTGAGCTACCAGAATACTATCCTACTAGAACAGAGGCTAGTATTTTAAGACAATATGCTGAGGAAATTGTTCAAATTACAGGTATTTGTGAATTGGTGGAATTAGGAAGTGGGAGTTCTACCAAGACTCGCTTACTATTAGATGCTTATCATCAGGAAAATGAGGTATTCAAATATATGCCTATTGATGTCAGTGCAGGAATTCTTAAAGAAAGTGCTATCCAATTAAAACAAGATTATAATTCCTTACAAATTAAAGGATTGGTTGGAACTTATGAGCAAGCATTAACTCAATTAAAACCCAGTGCTTGGCCAGCAAGAATGCTCTTCTTTTTAGGAAGTTCAATCGGCAATTTCAGTGAGAGTGATTATGATAATTTCCTAAACAAAATTGCAGAGGTTTTAGAAAATGGAGATTATTTTTTATTAGGAATAGATTTACAAAAGCCCAAATCTACTTTAGAAGCAGCTTATAATGATAGTCAAGGAGTAACGGCTGCTTTTAACTTAAATATGCTGACTCATTTAAACAATAAATTTGAGGGTAACTTTGATATAGATAATTTTAAACATGAAGCTATTTATAACCAAGATGAAAAGCAAGTTGAAATGTATTTATTGTCTGAAAAAGAACAAGAAATAAGTCTAAAAAAACTTGAATTAAAGGTAAAATTACAAAAAGGAGAAAAAATATTGACAGAAATTTCTCGTAAGTTTGATGTGGAGAAAACTAAGGATAAATTAGAGTCTAAACAATTAAAAAATCTTAAAGTATTCACGGATGAAAATCAATGGTTTGCTTTAATCCTTTGCCAAGTTGTAAAATAAGCAGTAAAACAACCTTCTAGGCTGTAACAAATTGTCTGCTTATGTTACAGCATGAAAAAATAAGTGCCTGGACAAAAATAAACTTTACAGTTGAGAAGAGGCAGGAGGCAGGAGTAAGGCTAAAACTATATTTACATAAGTTAATACAGTGCTGTTTACTTATGTCCGACTACTTAAAATGTACATTTTTTATCAACAGTAACTAGAAATTATCATGTCATCTCTTAAATCTCAATTACCCCTTTTTCTTGATAGCTTTTCTCACGATTCACTAATCAATTACTTTCAAAATAGTTGGGAATTGGAAGACATACTAATGAAGAGTATTATCGATGATGAAACATTTTATCTTAATCCCGATCCCTTAAGAAATCCCTTAATTTTTTATTTGGGTCATTCGGCAGCATTTTATATTAATAAGTTAATTCAAGTTGAGTTATTAGAAATAGGAATTAATTCCGATTATGAAATATTATTTGAATTTGGGGTTGATCCAGAAAATGCAGAAGAATTAAACCAAGCAATTTCTCATATTAATTGGCCAAAAGTTGCGGATATTTGGCAATATCGAAGTACAGCTTATGAAGTTATTTTAGAAGTGATTAAAAATGTGTCTTTGGAGCTTCCTGTTGATCAAAAACATCCCCTTTGGTCCTTAATGATGGGGATGGAGCATCAAAGAATTCACTTTGAAACATCTTCCATGTTATTTAGACAAATTACCACAGAAAAACTAGAAAAACCCCAAGGATGGCAATATGCACCTTCTCAACAAGTTACTAACAATAATGACATGATTTTAGTGGCAGGAGGTCATGTTAAACTAGGCAAAGCTAAAGATAATCCTTTGTATGGATGGGACTGTGAATATGGCGATCTAATGGTTAAAGTTGAGCCATTTTTTGCCAGTAAATATTTAATTACCAATGCAGAATTTCAGAAATTTGTCAATAGTAAAGGTTACGAAAATCAAGCTTATTGGAATAAAAAATCTTGGCAATGGAAAGAACAAAATAAGATAAAAAATCCTAAATTTTGGCGATTAGATAATGGAGAATATTACTATCGTGCTATGTTTGATGAAATACCTTTACCCTTAGATTGGCCTGTAGAAGTTAATTATTACGAAGCTATGGCCTATTGTCGTTGGCAAGGAAAAGAAACAAGATTGATGAGTGAAGCAGAATGGAATTTAGCTACTTATGGAACGAATAATAACTATCAAGTGGACATGGAAGAGGTAAAAGATTATAATCTTAACTTGAAGTTCGGTTCACCAAGTCCAGTGGGGTTATTAAAAACAGCCCAAAGCCACTCAGGGTTATGGGACTTAAGGGGCAATGTTTGGGAATGGTTAGAGGAAGATTTTAAACCACTACCAGGGTTTGAACCTCATATTCTTTATGAAGATAATTCTGCACCTTTTTTCGATAATAACCATAAAATGATGTTAGGGGGGGCTTGGGTAACTCAAGGAACAGAAACCTTAAAATATTATCGTAATTGGTTCCGTCCTAACTTTTATCAACACGCAGGTTTTAGGATTGTTAAGAATTAACAGTGAACAGTGAACAGTGAACAGTGAACAGTGAACAGCGAACAGTTACCAAAAAAAGGTTTAAATCTTCTCCTTTCAAGGGGGTTACAAGAAAAATATTCCTTGTTTTAAATCTTCAATTTTAGGGAACTTTCACAAGTCAAAAATTGCAAAAATTGTAACTATTCAGCTAAAAGATGAAAGCGGTAAAGCATTAGTTTAATTCTCTAAAGTTTCTCAAGCTCAAATCTCCCTTTTTATGCGTTATTTTTAATCTTATGGCTGATAGCTGATAGCTGAATGCTTACCAAAAATTAGACGTAAAAAGTCACTCATCTTTACCTCTTCTTAAAGTAAAATAATTTATAAAGAAAGATTCTTTAATTCTAAATTCTGATTATTGCCTTGATATTACAGCCATGAATCAATTTTTCCAGTCAACTAAAAATTTTTTCACAAATAAATTGCCACTAAAAAAAATACCCCAATTGTTTCAAGTTAGTGATGCACAAATGGCAGAAATTTTAGAAACTGTCAGGGAAAAATTACCAACTACTGAAGCCATTTTAATTGGTAAAACCCAATCAGGAAAAAGTTCAATTGTTAGAGGATTAACCGGGGTTTCAGCCGAAATTGTTGGTCAAGGATTTCGTCCCCATACTAAACATACTAACCAATATGCCTATCCCAACGACGACTTACCTTTACTCATTTTTACCGATACAGTTGGGTTGGGTGACGTACAGCAAAATACCGATTCTATTATTCAAGAATTAACCGATAAATTACAAGAATCCAATCACCAGGCTAGAGTTGTTATTTTAACCGTTAAAATTAATGACTTTGCCACAGAAACCCTAGCTACAGTAGCCAAAAAATTGCGTCAACTATCACCAAAAATTCCCTATCTTTTGGTGATTACTTCTCTTCATGAAATTTATCCCTCCCAAACCGAAAATCATCCCGCTTATCCTCCCAATTTTGAAGACATTAATCGGGCGTTTAACCATCTCAAAGACGACTTTCAGGGACTTTATGATGATGCCATTCTCATTGATTTTACCCTAGAAGAAGACGGCTACACTCCCGTTTTTTATGGCTTAGAAACCCTCAGAGATACTATAGCGCAACAGTTACCCGAAGCAGAATCTGTAGCCATTTATCAACTTCTCGAAGGAGAAACTAGCCAAAAAATCGGTAATCTTTATCGGGATGTTGCTCGCCGTTATATTTGGGCCTTTTCCGTCGCAGCAGCTACCTTAGCAGCCGTTCCCTTACCTTTTGCTACTATGCCGGTATTAACCACCTTACAAGTGTCTCAGATAACATTATTAGGCAAACTCTACGGGCAAATTTTGACCCCATCCCAAGCCGGTGGCATCGTCAGTGCCATCGCCGGAGGGTTTTTAGCCCAGTCTATTGGAAGAGAATTAATTAAGTTTATTCCTGGTTTGGGCAGTATTATTGCTGCTTCTTGGGCAGGGGCTTATACTTGGGCTTTGGGGGAAGGGGCCTGTGTTTATTTTGGGGATTTAATGGGGGGAAAAAAACCCAATCCTGCTCAAATTCAAACGGTGATGCAAGAGGCTTTTAAACAGGCACAAAATCGCTTTAAAAAACCGCGCAGTTGAATGAAGTCAGAAGTCCCTCATTAACCTGAGTTCAATATAAGGAAATTTATAGACAACTGGTCAAAATCAAGAGTCTTAAACCCTGATTATCTCATAGAAAAAACTTCTACTGCGAACTCCGAACTCAGGTCACTACGTAGGACGCGCTATCGCACAGAGACGAAAGATGTGCGGAATGTGGGATACTAAACTAAATTTCATCTAAACTAAATTTCATTAATACTAATTAAAAGGCCATTTTTTAGCCTTAATTGATAAGAAATTCTAATGCAGAATAGGCTATACTATGAACAACTAATCTATAAATAACCCGTTCTCAACAACTATGGCACTTAAAAAACAATTTTCTACTTTTGAGGAAATGTTCTCTAGCTCAAATGTTCCCATTCTTATTGATTTTTATGCAACTTGGTGCGGTCCTTGTCAAATGATGTCTCCCATCCTAGAACAAGTGGGAACCCAAATGAGAAATCGCTTACAAGTTATTAAAATTGACACAGATAAGTATCCAGGCATTGCCTCTAAATATGGTATTCAATCTTTACCAACTTTGATGTTATTTAAAGAAGGACAACCAGTAGAGAAGTTTGAAGGTGTTATGCAAGCTTCTCAATTGATACAACATCTTAATCTTTTGGTTTAAGCAAAAAACAAAAAGCGTGAGGAGTTGACAAAAGAACTTAATTATGATACACAATATTCTTTAACTTCTCTAGTATAGGAGTTGTGAATTTGAGCATAATAATTGAGGATTTCCTCAAGTCGCTGTTTTTCTAAGGCAGAAAGTGTGGGAGGATAAGCTATTTTTAAATGATCAATTTGACTTTGCTCATAATCAAACTGTTGAGACTGTTGAGAAATCAACTCAGTGGTAACTCCTTCAATTTGAGATAAATGGGCAGCCAATTCCCGATAAATTGCCAAGGGTAAACAAGGATAAGTGATTTTTTCTTGTGTGTGTGTCACTGTTTTTACATACTTTAAAAATTTTTTTAAGACCAATCAGTTAAGGTGATTGTTACGTCTTCTTTGTTACGACCTCGAAGACCCAGTTCTGACTTCTGACTTTGATCATTTGCTCCTACACGACCATCAAATTCAGCTTTAACACCAGGTTCTAAGGTATACGTTGCAGCTAGTTCAACCGTCATACTGTTAATGACTTTGTTGGTTTCTTTTTCCACAATTTGTAAGATTATAGTGGAAACTTTTACTGTTTTCCTACCATTATTACATAAGATACCGTTAATTAATGGATTAGGTGTGTCTTCACCCGTTAACTCAACTTGTTCTAAAATCAAGTTTTTAACAATTCCAAAGCCATTGGGACCAGCCGGTGCAGGAATTTGAGGTTTACCTGCTGTTGGTTGAGGTGTTCCATCTGTATTGGGTGCTACAGGAGTAGGCGGTTCTACGGGTTCCTCTGCTGGCTCTCCCACTCCACGAGTAACCTCTAAACCGTATTGTTCCAGTACAATCGAAGGCTTGTCACCGGCCACATTAATTGCTTTAACTATTATCTGTCCATTGGAAAGACTCGCACCCACAGTAACTTGACGAGCAACATTTTCATTAGGGGCTTTGACAATAGCCACTGGGGTTCCTTGGAGTTGCATGACCCCTGACACCACAACACCTCTCGCTTCGTTGGGAACGGGTAAAATGGGATCAAGTAAGGGAGGCAGTCCCATATCAGAAACAGGCGTGTTTGTATCTGGGGCTTGAGCGACGGTAGTTGGCGGTATTTTTACCTCTTCTAGCATACAAAGTCTTTCGGGATCACCAACGTTATTTTCGGCGGTTTTTTCCCGAATAACAGGTTTAACAGGGATAACAGCAAAGGGGTTATTTCTTCCTGGTTTAATTTCCCTTCTCCTGTCACTAGGAGGTGTTGAGGGGATTAAACCTCCAGCAGCTGGAGGTTGAGACGCGCTAGGAGTAGGTGTTTCGTCAAAGACTTCCTCGGGTTTTTCTTCAGGGGGTTGGGGGGGCTGTGCCACGGGAGGATCTTCTGAAGAGTCTTGTGATCCCTGAAAAAGACCACATCCTCCCAAGGTTAGAGCCATGTAGCTCAGCAGTAACATTGATGGGACTTTTTTGACCATGATTATCAGGCAATTGATTACTCTACAATGTTAACCTGCTTATCTCAAAATGTCGGATTGAAGACCCTAGGTTTTACCGACGGGATGAAAATCTGACCAATACATAAACCTATACTTGGTGCGCGTGCTGGTTCGGAGGGAACCTCCGAACAGTTCGCTCCGCTTTTACAGCAGTTTGCGACTTTATACAATACAAGAAGTTAAGGTCTTAGAGAGTACAATTAAGCTTTAGTTGTACTTTAATGACTCGCAAACTGCTGTAGCTTGCCATAGAAAGTTTTACACACAAAAAACAATTATGTAAGCTAAAATAGAACCATGCTAACCATGACCTACGAGTACAAACTGCAACCGACTCCTGAACAGATTGCCATCATTGAGCAAACTCTTGATGTGTGTCGTTCTGTCTGGAATTTTGCGCTAAGGCAGCGCAAAGATTGGTGCGCCTCTCGTAAGTCCCCTGTCAATGCTTGCTCCCTCAATTGTGAATATATCATTTCTGCTGATGAGCCTTTCCCAAATTACCATAGGCAAGCCAAGGAACTAACCGATGCTAAAAAGCAATATCCTCAGTTAAAGACAGTCCATTCTCAAGTTCTTCAGCAAACTTTAAGAACTTTGGACAGGGCTTGGGATGACATGAGAGCCAGGGGCTTTGGTTTCCCTCGCTTTAAAAACAAGTATCGTCTGCGTTCGTTTGTCTTTCCACAGTTGGGGAAAGACCCCATTAGAAATGATGCTCTGAAACTTCCCAAACTAGGATGGGTTAAGTGGAGACTATCTCGACCAATTCGGGAAGGGTTTCAAGTGAAGCAAGCCAGGGTTGTTAGAAAAGCATCTGGTTACTTTGTAGCTCTGTCACTACAGTTAGATGTTGATGTCCCTAGTCCTATGCCTCATGGTCATCCTAGAGGGTTAGACTTAGGATTTGACAAGTTTGTGGCTACTTCCGACGGTGAGGAGATTAAACGGCCTAGATTTCTTACGACTTTACAGAGCAAGGTTGAATTACTGCAACGTAGGTTGAAGAACAAACAGAAAGGGTCAAATAATCGACACAAGTTAAACCAGAAAATAGCTAGGCTACATCAGCGTATTTCCGATACTCGCAAAGACTGGCATTTTAAGTTAGCTCATCATCTTTGTGATGGTACTGGAATGATATTTGTAGAAGATATAAACTTTGTCAGTTGGCAAAGAGGAATACTATCAAAACATAGTGCTGATGCTGGCTTTGGCCAGTTTGTCAATATTTTGGAGTGGGTATGTTTTCGGAGAGATGTCTACTTTGCCAAGGTAAATAAAGACGGCACATCCCAGACCTGTCCTAACTGTGGCGCACACACAGGAAAGAAAACTCTAGATATCAGGGTTCATTACTGTAATGAGTGTGGATATACAACTACAAGAGATGTAGCAGCTTCTCAAGAGATAAGGAATCGTGGAATCTTTGCGCTAGGGCATAGCGTAGTTAAAAATGTCTGTGGACTGGAAGCGACGGGGAGTATTGTTCACAATACTCTAGTTGGCACAGGACGAAGCAGAAAACTAGCATCGTGAGGTGTTAGAATCCCTCGACTCCGTCGACGGGAGTATGTCAACAAATAATAAACGACTTGTATTCTTGCCTTTCCACATTTTCCACACTCCCCCAAACCAAATATTGATACACCCAACTCGAAAGTGCTATATGTTCCCTCTCATTTATTCTGATATATTTCTCAACCACGATACAGGAAGCTTTCACCCCGAATCTCCTCAAAGATTAGAAGCCATTGTTAATGCTTTGAAAACCGTTTCTTGGAGCGATCGCTTAAAATGGCAACCACCCACAACTTTAGCTAAACGAGACCCCCTACCTTACATCAGAAATCATCATAACAACGAGTATATCCAACGAGTTGAAGCGATCTCCTCTAACGGAGGGGGATTGTTAGATGGAGATACCGTTGTGTCTCCCCAAAGTTATCAGGTTGCTTTATTAGCGGTGAATGCTTGGTTAGATGGGGTTGATACTGTCACTCAAACCCAGAAACCGGCTTTTGTTTTGTCTCGTCCCCCTGGCCATCACGCGGTCCAAAAAACCGGCATGGGGTTTTGTTTATTTTCCAATGCTGCGATCGCTGCTAATTATGCTCTACAATCTCAGGGAGTGCAACGAGTGGCTATTTTGGACTGGGATGTGCATCATGGCAACGGAACCCAGGCGATCGTTGAAAATAACCCGAGTATTGCCTATTGTTCTTTGCATCAGTTTCCTGCTTATCCTGGAACCGGACGCGCTAATGAAATGGGACAGTATGACAATGTGTTAAATATCCCTATGGCACCAGGAAGTGACTTAAAAGCTTATCAATTAGCCTTTTCTGAGAAGGTTATACCTTTTTTAGAAGCATTTAAAGAGGATTTATTAATTGTTAGTGCTGGTTATGATGCTAATCAAGCGGACCCCTTAGCTTCTATTAACCTTCAACCTGATAATTACGGTGTTTTTACTCAACAATTATTAACCATAACCTCTTCTGTTTTATTTGGCTTAGAAGGAGGTTATGATTTATCAGCTTTGGCTGACTCTGTTGTTGCAACAATTCAAGCTTGTTTTTGATACTAATTTTCATTAATTATTGTAGGGGTCAACGGCCGTTGACCCCTACAGCAGTTTTCATTTACATAGATTAAACCTTAAAATATCAAAATTCCCCAGATTCACTCAATTAAAAACTGCTTCATTTATTAAGAAGAAAAACAATAAAATATAAAATAATCATTGGTTGGTGCGTATAATCTTGCAGTGCAAAGGCGAGATTATAGGGAGCATCCCATTTTTGCCAAAAACTTATTCTTGGAGTTTGACGGGGAGAGGGGGCGATTGGGAGACGGGGGGAAATTAATCAGATCAACTATTATCAATCAAGGACAATTTGCAACTTTGGGATGCTCCCAGATTATACGCTTTTTGAATCCTCCTACAATCTACAATTCCTTGACTTTAGGAATAGGTAAACTTTTGATTTCTGAGGATTTATTTACGAAAAAACCCTGAAAATAAAAAAATATATATCCTAAATTTAAGTATATTAAACGATACCAAAGAGCTTAATTTTTGGTATAAACGTTATGCAAAATAATTTTCTTAAACTCATAGGCATGGATAGCTAAGGTACTACTAACCGTAGTTTAGAAAGTTAAAGAATTTTCTTTTTTTCTTGCCATGATAATTAAAAACACAGAAAATTTCCTAACTAATTTGTGTACTTTTATAAAATGATAAGTTATCTCATATAGTTGGGTAAGATTAATTAAATTTATTTGTGCTTACTTGTAATTCCACTATATGATGTATGTTTTCTCAACCTATTAGCGTATTAATTATAGATGATGATCGACAAGATAGATTGACTCTTATACACTATCTAAGCAGACACAATGAGCAAAATTATCAAATCTTTGAAGCATCATCGGGAAAAAAAGCATTAGAAACACTGACGACAGTTAAAGTAGATGGGGTTATCTTAGATTTCCATTTATCAGATATGAATGGTATTGAATTTCTTCAGAAACTACAAAATCATTTTTTTTATAGTAACTTTGCTGTAATAATATTAACAGAATTTGGTAATGAATCTGTGGCAATGGAAGCTATAAAAAATGGCGCACAAGATTACCTAATCAAAGAAAATTTAACCCAAGAAAGCTTACAAAAATCATTATATTTAGCGGTTGGCAGAGTTAAACTACGTCGAGAATTAGAAAAAAGTGAACAAAAGTTTCGAGGAACTTTTGAACAAGCAGCAGTGGGTATTTATCATATTAATTTAGTCGGACAATTTGTACGACTTAATCAAAAATTTTCTCAAATTACAGGGTATTTTTCAGAAGAAATAAAACAAAAAACTATAGAGGAAATTATTTTTTATGAAGATTTCCCCAAGTATCAAAGGCAAATACAAAGACTGTTAAATCACGAGACACAAACTCTTAGATTAGAACAAAGGTTACTGAGGGGAGATGGCTTAATTATTTGGATAAATATAACAGTTTCTATTATTAATAAAAAAGATGGTAGTCCTGATTACTTACTAGGAATCGTAGAGGAAATTCAAGAAAGAAAACAAACAGAAATTAAACTGAAAAAAGCCAATCATAAATTAAAACAAATTGTCGGACAATTAGCCAAACAAAATCAGGAACGAACCCTACTAAGTCGAGTTAGTCAATTTCTACAATCTTGTAACAGTATAGAAGAAGCGTACAAAATTTTAGCCGATTTAATTCAACCCTTATTTAGTGATTGTTCCTTGGGAATTTACCAACTTAATGAGCAGCAAACTTTTGCAACGTTAGTATCATCTTCGGGAGATTTTCTTAACAGTAAAAAAGAATTTAGATTCTCTGAATGTTGGGCATTAAGACAAGGAAAAGCCCATTATAATGATATTAATCATAGTCAATTATTTTGTCCTCATGTGGAAACAAATTTAATGACTCGAGCAACTTTATGTTATCCCATTGTTGCCCAAGGAAAAACTTTAGGCATTCTTCATATAAGTGCTACCGACCAAACTAAATTAACTCCACAAACAGAAAATTTAGCCAAAACAGTGAGTGATTATCTGACCTTATCTTTGGCTAATTTAAAATTACGACAAGACTTAAAAAATCAAAGTATCAGAGATTCTTTGACAGGATTATATAACCGTCGTCATCTTTATGAATTTCTGGACAAAGAAATTAGTAAAGCGCAACGACATAAGAGCAATATTGGTATTATTTTGATAGATATTGATCATTTCAAAAAAATTAATGATATAGCAATAGACAGGCTAGTTAGGACACATAAATTATATTTTAAGGGAACAGGGAACAGGGAACAGGGAACAGAAAAATGTCCTAATAGCTTTGGCGACTGCTATA
>JAAUYK010024640.1_pt1 | contig 37088 bp, 32 predicted proteins | sample 7278021 | NCBI WGS metagenome assembly JAAUYK01 (sample SAMN14350223, study PRJNA611818) | marine sediment metagenome | isolation source: surface marine sediment (1.8m) | place: French Polynesia: Moorea | collected 2018-08
AATTTAACGAGATTGGCGACGTTAAAGGTTTTAATTATTCACTGCTGGAATCAATCAACAGTATTAATCACATGGTTGGTGCCCAGACGATAATTAAATGCCTGGATAATGAAGACATGCTGGAACAGCTGTTCGAAATAGGCACCGACTATATACAAGGGTATGCATATCAAGCGCCAAAACCTGTTAGTAGTAGTTAAGTACATACCAACGGGCTTTAACGTAATGTTATGTTCCGGCAATAAATTTCTTTCGGAGCCAGTAATCAATACTTAAGTATCGGCCACCGCCCAGGAATAGCAAGGCCAACAACATCAAGAAGTAAGTCGCGGCGAACTCTATTCCGTTCTTTAATATAGTGATACTGCCGTATTCAGTTAACCATCCATAATTCGCATGTTCCTTCAAGATAGCTACTGCGCGCTGTTTGCGCTTGTTGGCCTCAACAATTGCCTCGGTATTCCATTCCCATGGCACAGTGAGTTTATTTTCCGGTAAAGCATGCCAGCCGGCATCCCAGTGGGCCGTTACCGCCGCTACGATCATGGTAAACATAAGCGGTATCGCTATGTAGCGGGTGAGCAATCCAAATAACAGGAACCAGCCACCAAGAAATTCCGTCCATCCGGCCAGGAACGCCAGCAAGTCGGGAGCAGGCAGACCCAGCCCCCAGTCGGGGTTACCAAACCAGGCCACGACATTAGGATCGGCCAGCAATTTCTGAAACAGGCCAGCCTCTTCCGAACCGAGCTGTAATTTTCCATATCCAGCCTTGATAAATATCGGGGCCAGGAAAATACGTAGCAGTAAAGGGGCACTGAAGTCCAGTGGAGCACGCAGTTTGCCAAATAATTCGTCAAGCTTGATGCCTATATTGATTAATGCAGTCACGTTTGGATCCCCTCCAGTTTGGTTCCCAGTATTACGCTTTTTTCCCGCATACTGTTTAGGATTTCAGCGCCGCCGTCGATGATGACACTGACGTCAGGATGCTGGATTTCAGTCGCAATTTGCTGCAGCATCGCGCGACCAGTTAGCGACCGGTTATCTATCACTATTTCTACCAGCCTTGCAGATAGCGGATTCAACTCCATAAAACCGATCTCATAACCAGGCTTTCTGAATACGATGAGGTAGGTAGGATTATCCGGTATATCGTCTGGTAAAAAATCTGGACTGATTTTGTGCACCGGCCATTGATAGGCCCATGGCACCGCGACCGGGTTGATAACAGGAATACCATCCAGTAAGTCGCCTTCGGCATTAACAGAAGTTGAATCTATTTCGCGCGTATCCAGGGAAACCGAGGTTTCCAGCCATTCATAATGTGCCAACTCGGCAATAAAAGGATACTTATCCGGAATACCGTCCGGATTGGTCTCGATATATTTGAGAAATTCCTGCGGCATCTTTGGAAATAGCGGAGTTTGAGCCTCGTGCCTGGCGACATACTGTTTCATGCAGTCATGCCATTCATCGTCTGTCATGATTTTCCTGATAACCGGAAAACTGTTGGCAAGAAATCCCTGGATATTGTTGTATATCAAATCGCGATAGATTTGCAGGCGGCGTTCTTCAATATCTGCTGGCGCAGAACTTCCCGCAGGGTCACGCATATTACCAGTGAATTGTCGTTGAACAGCCTGGAAGTCGGTTTTACTGGTTTTTGACTGCATACTCTTTCCCGGCATGCCGGTCCTGGTAGCTGCGGATTGTCCTGACTTCTTCCAGTAAAGTGTCTAGCGGCGGAATATTAAAGTCCCTTTCCAGCAGCGTTGGGAAGACACCAAAATACTCATAGGCCTTATCAAGCAAATCCCAAACGGGATCAATAACATCGGCGCCATGTGTATCTATACGGATATCTTCAGCTTCCTTTCGATGCCCGGCAATATGTGCATAGGCAATTCTTTCGCCGGGTAAAGCATGGAGAAAATCCACTGCGTTATATTGATGGTTAATGCTGTTGACATAAATATTATTAATATCAATGTGCAACAGGCAGTCAGCCTCTTGCAGTATCATATTAATAAAATCTATCTCTTCGATCTGCTTGCCAGGTGCCGCATAGTAAGAAGCGTTTTCCATGGCTATTTGCCTACCGAGTATATCCTGTACCTTTAGAATACGTTCGGCAACATGCCGCGCAGCTTCCTCGGTAAAAGGAATTGGCATCAGGTCATAAAGTTGACCACTATCAGCACAATACGTGAGATGGTCGCTATAGACTGGCACATTGAAGTCATCAAGAAAAACTTTCACCTTGTGAATGAAAGCTTCGTCGAGTGGAGCAAAGCCACCGATATTAAGTGAAAGACCGTGGCAGACTACAGGAAATTGTTCTGCAATTTTATGAAACAGATTGCCATAGCGACCGCCAACATCGATCCAGTTTTCAGGGGCAACCTCGATAAAATCGACTTCGCTGGGCAGGGTGTCTGCGAACGGGCCGAGAAAGGCCCGTCGCAGTCCAAGTCCTGAACCCTCTACAGGGTAAGCTAAAGACATGATGATACCTGTGTAACGCTACTAGTGGCCGCACTTACCTTCGCCGCACTTGCCTTCGCCGTCTTTCTCACCGCAGCTACCTTCACCGCCTTTTTCACCGCAGCTACCTTCACCGCCTTTTTCACCGCACTTACCTTCGCCACATTTACCTTCACCGTGGTCCATTGCAACCATGTAGCCGTTACTGAATTCGTTAGCAGCAAAAGGATTCTCAGCCGCGTTAACCAGTGGACTGGTAGCCAGAGTTACTGCGAAGCCCGTTCCGAGCGCAATTGCAAGTACGTTTGATTTAGTTTTGTCAGCCATTTTATTCTCCTTCTAGAGGTTTACGTTATGAAATGGAAGTTAGCCTGCATAGTAACGATATTCGCTATCGTTAAGTTGATTGACTTCGCATTTCCGACAAAGTTTTCTGTTACCAAACAATGACAACCAGGTCTCAGAAAAGATTGTCTTGTTTGAAGCTTAAATGCGTGTCGTGAAAAAAAGGTTACAACAAATAATTATTTTTTTTCCGTTGCAGCCAGGATTGCATTGATCATGTCCTGAGGCGCATGGCCTGTTGCCTCATCATCAGGACAATCAAAGATTCGCTTACCAAGTGCCATTGAATCCTTATACATTTGCAAATAGCGTCGACAATCACCACACATTGCGAGATGCATGGTAAATTGAATTCGGGTTAATAGATCCAGGTCACCTTCAACATAGTCGCTCATGAAATCTTCCATGTCGCGGCAGGTAAGCATGACTTTTTGCATAATTGTTTTCATGGTCTAGTAATTTTCCCTAAAGGTATCACCGAGCTGGTTTCTCAGCGCCAGTCTTGCTCGGTGTAGCCTGACCTTTACATTCTTTTCAGTGGTATCTGTAATATCTGCTACCTCTCTTGTCGAGTAGCCTTCGATATCACGCAGTAATAATGTCACCCTGTAATTATCCGGTAATTTATCAATAGCCAGCCTGACCTGCTCCCTTGCCTGTTCAGACTGTTCCAGCACATCCAGGCTGGCAGGTTGCTCTGTAACGTGATTCACGCGATGACCGTCTTCATCAAACTCAAGCATCATGTCATCCAGAGACTCTTCCTTCAGTGACTTCTTCTTTCTTAATGCCATCAACGCCTGATTGGTTACAATCTTTCTCAACCAGGCGCGTAAATTGCCACGGCTTTCAAAGGTAGCTATGTGCTTGATCGCGTTGATAAATGCATCCTGCACTATGTCGTTGGCTTCATCGCTGGAGCCAATCATGCGCCTGGCAAGGAAAGACAGGTCACTCCAGTAGGTGGTAACCAGGGTATTACATGACGCGGCGTCGCCGTTACGGACACCTTCTACCAACTCTTCCTCGTTGATAGTTGTCATGACTCCCTACCTACTACCTCTTCATCTACTGTTTGGCACGCATGTGCGGGAACAGAATAACATCCCGTATGCTGGCCATATTTGTTAACAACATCACCAGTCTATCGATACCGATACCCTCACCAGCGGTTGGCGGCATGCCATATTCAAGTGCGGTAATATAATCATCATCAAAGTGCATGGCTTCCTGATCACCGGCTGCCTTATCTTCCACCTGCTTTCGAAAACGCTCGGCCTGGTCTTCGGGGTCGTTCAACTCCGAGAAACCATTGGCTATTTCGCGACCACCGATAATCAGTTCGAAACGATCGGTCACAAATGGGTCAGCATCACTCATACGCGCCAAAGGAGATACCTCCGTCGGATAATGCGTGATGAATGTAGGCGCTATCAACTTTGATTCAACCGTTTCCTCGAAAATTTCCAGCTGCAACTTACCAAGTCCGGCACCATCATCGACAGTAATACCGAGTTTTTCTGCAATTTGCCTTACATCATCGAGGGAGCTTAGTGCCTCTGCACTGATGTCAGGATTAAATTGTAATATGGAATCAAACACGGTCATGCGCTGAAATGGTTGGCTGAAATCATAGGTTTCACCCTGGTATTCGACAACGCTACTTTCAAACAAAGACACTGTCATCTTACGCAACATGTCCTCTGTCAGGTTCATCAGGTCCTCGTAGTCTGCATAGGCCTGGTAAAATTCCAACATCGTGAATTCAGGGTTGTGTCTTGGAGATAATCCCTCGTTTCGGAAGCTACGATTGATTTCAAAGACGCGCTCGAAACCACCGACTACAAGTCTTTTCAGATATAGTTCGGGAGCGATACGAAGGAATAATTCCATATCCAGCGTATTATGATGCGTAATAAATGGTCTTGCCCGCGCCCCGCCTGGAATAACATGCATCATCGGCGTTTCCACTTCCAGGTAATTTTCTTTCTTTAAATAGTCGCGAATAAAATCAATGATTTTTGAACGCAACAAAAAAGTGTTGCGTGTCTCTTCATTCATAATCAAGTCAACATAGCGCTGACGATAACGTGTTTCCTGATCGGTCAGGCCATGGTATTTCTCTGGCAAGGGTTGAAGTGATTTGGTCAATAGACGAATACTATCCACATGCACACTGAGTTCACCCTTGTTGGTCTTCATCAGAACACCGGTAGCACCAACAATGTCGCCAATATCCCATTTCTTAAATTGCTCGTTATAGACGCCTTCTTCCAGGTCATCCCGGCGTACATATAGTTGAATCTGTCCGCTCATGTCCTGGATGTGCGCAAACGACGCCTTGCCCATTACCCTGCGGCTCATCATGCGTCCCGCCACTGCTACCTTTATCGGTTCTGCTTCCAGTTCTTCCTTGGATTTAGCATCGTAGCTTGCCAGTAAATCAGCACTAAGACTGTCGCGTCTGAAATCATTACTGAATGCCTGTCCACCCTGTCTGAGCTGCTGCAGTTGGTCGCGGCGCTGGGCAATTAATTCGTTCTCGTCTGTGTCACTCATATTGATTGTTTATTATGTTATTAGCCTGGGATTTTATCAGAAAATACACCTGCAACGTGTTTCACCCGATTACAAGCCACTCTTGAGGCTTGCCTCGATAAATGCGTCCAGATCACCATCCAGCACGGCCTGCGTACTTCCGGTTTCAACACCGGTACGCAGATCCTTGATACGCGACTGGTCAAGCACGTATGAGCGGATCTGGCTACCCCAGCCAATATCTGCCTTGGAGTCCTCCATCGCCTGCTTTTCTGTATTTAACTTCTGGATTTCCATTTCATATAACTTGGCGCGCAACTGTTTCATTGCCTGGTCCTTGTTTTTATGCTGCGAGCGATCGTTTTGACACTGCACGACGATACCAGACGGGATATGTGTCAGGCGCACGGCAGAGTCTGTTTTGTTAACGTGTTGTCCGCCTGCACCGCTTGCTCGATAGGTATCAACCCGCAGGTCAGCGGGGTTGATATCGATTTCAATATCATCATCGATTTCTGGAGAAACAAATACCGAAGCAAATGAAGTATGACGGCGATTACCTGAATCAAATGGCGATTTCCTGACCAGGCGATGTACGCCGGTCTCTGTTCGTAACCAGCCAAAGGCATGATCACCGCTATAGCGTATAGTCGCACTTTTTATCCCCGCCACCTCGCCCGGTGACAGTTCAATAATCTCCGTGGTAAAGCCGTGTTGTTCGCCCCAGCGGAGATACATACGCAATAGCATATTGGCCCAGTCCTGGGCCTCGGTGCCGCCTGAACCTGACTGAATATCAAGAAAGGCATTGCTCGAATCCATCTCGCCGGAGAACATGCGTCGAAATTCCAGTCCGGCAAGTTGCTGTTCGCAGTCATTCAGATCCGATTCGACTGACTCCAGCGTGGCTGAATCATCTTCCTCGGCAGCCATCTGTACCAGGTCAACAGAATCAGACAGCGTATCGTCAAGTCCGCTTATCGTATTGACGATTGCCTCCAGGCTGGCTCGCTCTTTTCCAAGTTCCTGTGCACGTTCCGGTTCATTCCACACGTCGGGTTGTTCCAGTTCACGCATGACCTCGGTCAGACGTTCAGACTTGTTTTCATATTCAAAGATACCCCCTCAGCGCAGTAAGTCGCGCCTGCATATCGGATATCCGTCCAAGGACGAGATTAATTTCCAGCATGGATAGTGATGAGTTGTGAAGTTGGGCAAGATTCTACCCGAACAATGCCGACTTGTGTAATACGATTGCCTAGCCTGCGCCGGCTACTTTTTTCAGCAGGACTGTCTCGGTATCAAAAAACGTTTGTTCAAATTCATATGCCGGTATCGGTTTGCCGAGGAAGTATCCCTGCACTTCGTTACAGCCTTCTGTAGCAAGAAAATTTAACTGCTCGCCAGTCTCAACGCCCTCTGCGATTACGTTCAAGCGCAGACTGTTGGCCATAGCAATGATGGCAGACACAATAGCGGCATCATCTTTATCTTCGAGTATGTCCCTGACAAAAGATTGATCGATCTTCAGTGTATCGATAGGAAACTTCTTCAGGTAACTAAGCGATGAATATCCGGTTCCGAAATCATCAATGGAAATCTCGATACCCCATTTTTTCAGTTCCTTGAGTATCTCATTGCTCTTGTTAACGTCTTCCATCAATGCGCTTTCGGTAATTTCCAGCTCTATATATTTAGGAGACAAATCAGCAAAAACAATCTTGTTAAAAATCGTGCGGGCAATATCCGGACGCTTGAACTGTTTTGGTGACAGGTTAATAGCCATACGTATAGGTTTATAGCCTTTCAATTGCCACTTTGAATTTTGCATACAGGCCTCGTTTACCACCCATTCGGTAATGGAATGAATCAGGCCGGTCTCCTCTGCTATGGGTATAAAGACAGCCGGTGAAACCATGCCCTGTTTCGGACAATCCCAGCGCAATAATGCTTCGGCGCCGATTAATTCCAACGTCTGAATATTAAACTTGGGTTGGTAATGCAATTGAAACTCCTTGTTTTCAATGGCATGCCTGAGGTAATTCTCCAAAACAATGCGTTCTTCCAGGTCCTTGTTCATATCGGAAGTATAGAAACGGTAACAATTACGCCCGTCCTCCTTGGCCTTGTACATGGCCGCGTCTGCATTTCGTAACAGATCTTTAGCACTGGAATCATCAAGCGGATATAACGTGATACCCATGCTTGGTGTCGCGAATATTTCCAGACCGTTAATTATTACCGGCTGCAACATGGCGTCGAGGATTTTGTTCGCCACATATGAAGCATCACTGATTTGGGATATATCTTCCAGAATGATGGTGAATTCATCGCCACCAAGCCTTGCAATCGTATCTCCTTCCCGCGTACATTCGCGCAGCCTGTTCGCAATTTCAATCAGTAGCTGATCTCCAACATCGTGTCCCATTGAATCGTTAATAGTTTTGAAGCGATCCAGGTCGATAAAAATCAGCGCAGCAATTTTTTTATTTCGATCAGCCCTGACCATAGCCCTGTGCAAGCGGTCCCTGAATAGGGTTCGATTTGCAAGACCAGTCAGACTGTCGTATTGAGCAAGGTACTGTAATCCTTTCTCTATCTTCTTTCTTTCAATAGCGTAATCTATGGAACGGCTAATCAGGTAGGCATTTGCCAGGCTCTTGACGAGATAGTCCTGCGCACCGAGGTTAACTACCTGTATGGCAAGTTCCTCGGAATCTTCCGCACTAATAACGACAATCGGTAAATCACTTTTTGCCTCTAGTAGACTCGGGACAATATTGGCACCAGTGACATCTGGCAGATATAAATCTGTTAGCACAGCATCGTAAGATGAATGTTTTAATTTCTCCTGGCCGCTGGCAAGCGAAGCCGCCCAGTCGACCTGGTAACGTCCCTCTTTCTCCAGAGATTCTGTCAATTTAAGGGCATCGAGCCTGTTCTCCTCGATATAAAGTACCCTTCTTTTCTGTTTGTCGTTCATTGTTACGCTTGTGTTGTTGTGACTTCTGCAAATGTATCCAGCCTGTTTTCAACGCTGTTAACAGGCACGGGTAAATCGTGTTAACGCAGTTCTACACCACTCGTATCGGCATCGGACGGGAAAACTTTAGTCTCAAGAAACATGAGACAGAATGAGTAACTGCTATTTAAACAATTACTTATAGACGGAAAAAGTAATCAGACAGGCTCTATATGCTCTATCAGCAGTTGCAGGTTCCTGCGGTTTTGATAGTCATTGATATCCAGTTTATAGGCAGCTTGCACATGTTCTACCTGGCTGGGCCAGGTTTCATCAGTTGTATTGAATGATATTGCATCAATCATCTTGCCATTATCCTGGGTTTGTAAACGCAGCTTAAGATGGTTTCCTCCTACAACCCGCTTGTCTACCAGACGAAAAGTGCCATCAAAAACAGGTTCTGGAAATGACTGTCCCCATGGTCCGGCTTCCTGTATGGCATGTGCAAGCTGCATCGACAAATCCTCAGCTGATAGTTCGCCGTCACTGAGGCACAGGTTTTCAATCGTTGCCTCGCTTAACCATTCAGAGAGTTTCTGCTCAAACCGATGTTGGAAATGATCGAAACTGGTTTCATTGATGGTGAGTCCTGCAGCCATCGCATGACCGCCAAAAGTCAGTACGAGTTCTGGTTCATCAAGCACTATGCTTTCGAGTAAATCACGAATGTGCAAGCCCTGTATCGAACGTGCTGACCCCTTGAGTATGCCTTGTCTTTCCCGCGCAAATGCGATTACCGGTCGATGAAAGCGATCTTTTATTTTTGCTGCAAGAATGCCAATCACGCCCTGGTGCCATTCAGGGTTGTAAATACAGAACCCATTGCGTTGGGGAGCATCATCAACCGCAACCATCCGGTCGAGATCTAGTAATGCCTGTGCCTGCATCTCATCCTGAATCTGCCTGCGCTCGCTATTCAACGAGTCCAGTTCCGTAGCCATTTCCATAGCCGCCTGTTCATCATCAGTTAGCAGGCATTCAATACCCAGTGACATATCGGTCAAGCGCCCTGCCGCATTGAGGCGCGGCGCTATAGCGAAACCGAGTGCCGTCGCAGAAACATCAGCAGTAGACTTACCTGCGCGCGCCAGCAATGCCCGAATGCCGGGGATCGTTTTATCCTGCTTTATCAGCTTGAGGCCGTGCGCAACGAGAACGCGGTTGTTCTTGTCCAGTGGTACAACATCAGCAACAGTGCCCAGCGCAACCAGGTCCAGTAAGCGTGCAAGATTCGGACATTCAATGTTATGAGTCGTGAACCAATTCTGATCACGCAGCTTTGCCCGTAGCGCCAGCAAGACGTAAAAAATAACACCGACTCCAGCAAGATTTTTACTTGGGAAAGCGTCTCCCGGTAATTGTGGATTAATGATTACATCGGCACCAGGAAGCACCTGCGGTGGTAAATGATGATCGGTGATCATGACCTGCACCCCATGTTGCCTGGCATGATTAACGCCATCGACGCTGGAGATACCATTGTCCACTGTGAGAAGGATGTCGGGCTCAAACTCCAGTGCAACGTCCACAATTTCAGGAGTTAAGCCATAACCATATTCAAAACGATTAGGAACGACGTAGGTAATGTTCTGCAACCCCATCTGCGACAAACCGCGTATAGCAAGGGCACAGCTTGTTGCGCCATCTGCATCAAAGTCCGCAACTATGAGTAGCCGACGTTGCCTTGCTATTGCATCACTCAACAGGGTTACCGCTGCGTCTATGTTTTGTAAATCGTTAAATGGCAATAATGATTTCAGTGAATAATCGATGTCATCAATATTTCTGACATCACGTGCGGCAAAAACGCGTTTAAGTACAGGATGCAGAGAATCAGGCAGGTCTGACTGCGTAGCGCATTCTCTTCGTGTAATTTTTCTATGCATATCAACCAGTGGCCAGCGTTTTATACGTAAGCAAGTCCCTGCTCTTGCGCCAGAACCGGAAGCGGTGATTGCCGCCGATTGAAAAGACCATGCTATCGGTTCGTAAGCTGATTTGATCCAATCTCCTGGCATGCAACTCATTGCGTAATGGTTGTAACCAGTTTGTTTCCAGTTCCATTAATGATTCAAACCATCCCTCAAGGTCGTGGTAATAGTTATACTTTTGCAAACCCTGGAAAACCAGTAAACCATTAAAGCCGGTCTCAATATCTGTTAAGGCAGGCAGTGAATCGGGCATATCCTTGAACGGTGTGGCCGCCAACATGGCAAGGCCACGTGCCAGTATGTCATCGCTAATAACCAGTGACCATTGTCGTTCCAATCTATCCGGAATCTTGCCTGTTCCCCAGAACCACAGGCTATTTATTGGCAACTGCTTTGCTTCCTGTCGCTGCTGGTTTATTTCTGCATCGTGCAACACCATCTGGATTTCATTCAGTAACTGTATCCAGGCAATACGATCATCACCTCGCGGCATATAAGGCAATAAATCCTTACCAACAACCATGTCAATAGGAGTTGTTACCAGGTGCTGACTTTCTGGAATCTGTATATACCAGCGATACGGCATAGGTACTTCCAGCGACATATTGCGTGGCCGTAGTAGTTTATTAACCTCTGCCGCCAGTGCCAGTGCGTCATGTTGACTCAGGCGAAAACGGGTCGAGTCCAGCAGGATCAATCCATCACGATCGGCGGCAACATGCACAGGATCGGCACGTAGCCAGTAGCCAGAAGGTGGTTGATTATCATCATTTAGCCGTGCAACAGCAGCCACGGGGTAATCATGTTCTGCAGGGTAAGAAAGTCCGAACAGGTCGCAAAGCTGATAGCTGGGAGATTTTACCGTCGTATTTTCACGGTCGGACTTACTCAGAAACCATTCCAGCGCGGGTAGTGTTGGCAGGTCATCTTTTTGAACCGGTGTCTCAGGGCCAAAAAGTCCGGGTATATAAATAGTAAGCGAACGCATTCCTGGCTTGTCAATCAACTATGCACAACGTCATTGGCTTTAGTATAAAGCGCAATCGGGCTCGTTGCATAACGACATGAATGCAAGATTAGTCGACGTTATCCTCGATGGCTTTTCTGACCTGATCCAGGGTTGCCTCTATCTTGATAACAGGACCGGTGCTTTGCTTTATAGCAGTCTCCGGATCCTTTAACCCATGACCGGTAAGCGTGCAAACAATACAGCTGTTTTCGGGAATCTTGCCAGTCTCGATATCATGTATTGCACCAGCCAATGACGCCGCAGATGCAGGTTCGCAAAAAACGCCTTCCTTCTCTGCTAGCAGTTTCTGGGTTTGCAGAATTGCCTCGTCTGTACATTCATCAAACCAGCCTTCGGATTCCGAATGTACCTTCCATGCATAATCCCATGACTGTGGGTGGCCAATGCGAATAGCGGTTGCAACTGTCTCCGGATCGTCAACCATGGCGCCGCGCAGGAATGGAGCTGATCCGCTGGCCTGGTAACCAACCATTTTCGGACGCGTGCCAACAACAGCACCACCGGCATAGCGACAGTTACCTTCACAAAACGCACAGGCCTCGGTGAGCTTGCCTTCATTGATACAGGCATATTCGGAATAACCAATCCAATGTGCCGTAATGTTGCCGGCGTTGCCGACGGGCAAACAATGATAGTCCGGCGCTCGGCCCAACTCTTCTATAATCTCGAAGGCAGCGGTTTTCTGTCCCTGCAAGCGATAAGGATTAATGGAATTAACAATCGTCACCGGGGCATGGTCGGCCACTTCCTTGACCAGGCGCATACCATCATCAAAGTTGCCCTTTATTTGAATTACCGTGGCACCTTCAACCATCGCCTGAGCAAGCTTACCCTGGGCAATCTTGCCATCAGGAATTAAGACAAAGGCAGTAATGCCTGCACGTGCCGCGTAAGCCGCCGCCGATGCCGATGTATTCCCCGTGGAAGCACAGATAATTGCCTTGGCGCCTTCGTTCACTGCCTGCGTTACGGCCATGGTCATTCCACGATCCTTGAACGAACCCGTGGGGTTCAGGCCCTCGTATTTCACATAAATATCAACATTCTTGCCCAGCAGGTCAGGAATATTGTGAAGTTTAATTAATGGCGTGTTGCCTTCACCAAGGCTGATGATGCGCGTGTCATCGTGTACCGGCAGTCGATCGCGGTAACGTTCAATTAACCCTGTGTAACGTGGTCTGAAGCTCATGATGTCCTGATGTCGTTTACTCTGATGGTTCTAGGTGCGACCCATGGTTTCAACACGGATTCGTACGACCTTACCCTGTATGTTTTCATTAGCCTCGATTTTCTCGATGGCATCGTTCATATATTTTTCTCTTACTCGTTGCGTTAGCAGGATAACAGGCACGGTAAGATTGTCATCAAGGCTTTCCTTTTGCAGTATTGCCTCGATACTAATACCTGCATCACCAAGAATGCGCGTCACGTCAGCAAGCACACCGGGTTTGTCTACTGCCTTAAGTCGCAGGTAGTAGGCTGTTTCGACTTCTTCCATTGGCAGTATTTGAATATCGGACAGGGCATCAGGCTGGAAGGCCAGGTGCGGTACACGGTTTTCAGGATCCGTTGTTAATGCCCTGACGACATCAATGACATCTGCCACGACCGCTGATGCGGTTGGTTCAGAACCGGCGCCAGCGCCATAGTATAGTGTTGGTCCGACTGCGTCACACATGACCAACACCGCATTCATCACGCCATCGACGTTTGCAATCAATCGACGTTCAGGAATTAATGTCGGGTGCACTCTTTGTTCAACACCACTGTCTGTTTTTCTGGTGATACCAACATGCTTGATGCGATAGCCAAGTTCATCCGCGTAAACCACATCCTGTTGTTCAATATTACCAATACCTTCAGTGTAGGTTTTGTCGAACTGTAGTGGCATACCAAACGCAATCGAGCCGAGTATTGTCAGCTTATGTGCAGCATCTATGCCTTCAACATCAAATGTAGGGTCGGCCTCGGCATAGCCTAGAGCCTGCGCTTCCTTCAACACATCGTCAAAGTCACGGCCCTTGTCGCGCATCTCGGTAAGAATATAGTTGCCGGTACCATTGATAATACCTGCAATCCATTCGATCTGATTCGCCGCTAGTCCTTCCCTGACAGCTTTGATGATTGGAATACCTCCGGCAACCGCTGCTTCAAAGGCCACGGTCACGCCCTTCTCCTGGGCAGCCTGGAATATTTCATTACCATGCATGGCAATTAGCGCCTTGTTGGCAGTGACCACGTGCTTGCCATTATCAATTGCTTTCAGTACCAGTTCCCTGGCAGGTGAATAGCCGCCGATTAACTCGATAACGATGTCTATTTCCGGATCGTCAACGACGGCAAAGGCGTCATCGGTGATTTTGCCAATCTTATCGAGACCCTGAATAGCATCGGCATCGTAGTCGCGAGCAGCGGCATGCGCGACTCGAATACCGCGCCCGGCACGGCGAGAAATTTCATCTGCATTGCGTGCGAGGACACTGGCTGTTCCACCACCTACAGTGCCAAGGCCCAATAAGCCAATATTAACTGGTTTCATTGCTCTTATACTTTTTGTTATGAATTATTCGGGCTTACAAAGATGCACTAGCCAACGTTTGCTTTGTTTGGGTCTTCTTCTCTTAACATAGCCCTGATTGAGCGAATTGCCTGACGCGTGCGATGTTCATTCTCAATCAGTGCAAAACGCATAAAATTGTCGCCATAGCTGCCAAAACCAATACCAGGCGATGCGGCAACCTTGGCCTCCATTAACAACTTCTTGGAGAATTCCAGTGAACCCATTTCCCGGAACTGCTCAGGAATTGGCGCCCAGACAAACATTGTTCCTTTTGGGCTTTCAACTTCCCAACCTGCAGCATTTAATCCCTGGCAAAGGACATCACGGCGATTACGGTACATGTTTCTGATCTCGCTCACGCATTGTTGACTATCTTCCAGCGCACTAATTGCCGCGACCTGGATTGGCGTAAACGTGCCGTAATCAAGATACGATTTCATTCGCGTCAGCGCGTTGACCAAGGTTGGGTTACCTACCATGAAACCAACTCGCCAGCCAGGCATGTTGTAGCTTTTCGACATCGAGAAGAATTCTACAGCGATGTCCTTGGCACCCGGCACCTGTAAAATCGACGGTGCAACATAACCATCAAAAACAATATCTGCATACGCCAGGTCCTGTACAACCCAAATCTGATGCTCCCTGGCAATCTCAATAATCTTTTCAAAAAATTCAAGATCGACACACTGTGTCGTCGGGTTAGATGGGAAATTAATCAGCAGCATTTTTGGTTTTGGCCAGGAGTCACGAATGGCTTTCTGTAACTCCTCGAAAAAATCGATACCGGGACCAATGGGCACATGCCTGACATCAGCACCTGCGATAACAAATCCAAACGGATGTATTGGGTATGCCGGGTTCGGTACCAATACTGCATCACCGCGATCTACAACTGCCATGGCCAGGTGTGCCAGCCCTTCCTTGGAACCAAGGGTTACGATCGCTTCTGACTCTGGATCCAGGTCAACATCGTAACGGGTTTTATACCAGTTACAGATAGCACGACGTAGTCGCGGAATACCTCGCGAAATGGAATAACCGTGAGTATCTTCACGTTGGGAGACTTCAACCAGTTTATCGACTATATGCTGCGGCGTAGGCTGGTCGGGATTGCCCATACCAAAATCGATAATGTCTTCACCGCGATGGCGTGCCTCCATCTTTAATTCGTTAACGATATTAAAGACGTAAGGAGGTAGACGGTTTATGCGTGCAAATTCTTCGTTCAACTTCTAATAAATCTCAAAAAAGGGGCGAGTATACGATATTCACCATTCTGCGTCAGTCAAATTTAGGCAGTTTCAGGCGTTGATCGGGCTGCTACCCGCCCAGACAGGACTTTCGTATAATCAACACTATGCTAATCGCCGCTGCCTTACAAATGGTCTCTTCCGATAGCCTCGACGACAACCTCGAGCAGGCCCGACAACTGATTGACGCCGCGGCGAAAAAGCAGGCCAGTTTTATCACGCTGCCGGAAAATTTTCCGCTAATGGGCAAAGAGGATGCTGACCGACTGGCACTGGCGGAAACTGCTGGACAGGGGCCGTTGCAAACGTTTCTTGCTGAACAGGCAAAGCAACACGGGATATGGCTGCTTGGCGGCACTATTCCGCTTCAAACAGACGAGCCAGACAAGGTCTATGCGGCAAGCCTGTTATTCTCGCCCGAGGGGGAAGAAGTAGCTCGCTACAACAAACTGCATTTATTCGATGTACTGGTCGATGAGGGTAATAAGGAAGCCTACCAGGAATCGGCCACATTCAAGGCGGGAACGGACATTGTTGTAGCCAGCACGGACATTGGCAATATCGGTTTGTCTGTCTGTTACGACCTTCGCTTTCCTGAACTATATCGGAGCATGCACGAGCATTCCGTGCAGATCATTACCGCCCCGTCTGCTTTTACCGCTACAACCGGCGAAGCACACTGGGCGACTCTATTGCGCAGTCGCGCAGTAGAGAACTTATGTTATGTTGTGGCCTCCAATCAAGGAGGGCACCATGCCAATGACAGGCAGACCTGGGGACACAGTATGATTGTTGATCCCTGGGGCCAAATACTTGATTGCGTGGAACAGGGACCAGGCATGGCAATTGCCAGCATCGACCTGGCCAAGCAGGATAGATTGCGCAATATGTTTCCTGCCTTACAACATAGAAGACTGGATTACCAAAAACGATGACCGATACTTTAAAACTTGCAGAAAACGAACTGATTAATGAACGCGGGCTACAGCTCAACGATATACAAGGCACGATTGACCAGGTCATGACCAGTTCTATCGATTTTGCGGACCTGTATTTTCAGTCCAGCCATGCAGAGTCATGGGTACTGGATGATGGAATTATTCGTGAAGGCTCGCATAGTATCGACCAGGGTGTAGGGGTACGCGCGATAAGTGGTGACAAAACCGGTTTTGCCTATTCTGATGAAATCGTATTGCCGGCATTAACACAGGCTGCTTCCGCTGCACGCTCCATTGCCAGCAAGGGCAACAATCAACAGCTACAGGCTTGGCAAAAAAGCGAGGCGCCCGTTTTATACAGTAATAACAATCCACTCGATTCAATTTCAACCGAGGACAAGATTGCTTTACTGAAGCGTCTTGACGCGGCCGCCCGCGCAAAAGACGAACGGGTCAAGCAGGTAATCATCGGACTCGTCGGTTCTCATACGACAGTTTTAATCGCAAATAGTGACGGTTCATTAAGCGGCGATGTGCGTCCATTAATTCGTCTGAACGTGAATATCATCGTTGAGGATAATGGCCGTATAGAAAAAGGTGGTTCCGGTGGTGGCGGTCGTTTTGGCTATGACTATTTTATTAATGACGACCTGGCCATGACTTATGTCGATGAAGCACTAGAACAGGCACTGATTAATCTTGAATCAGACCCGGCACCTGCCGGCACTATGCCGGTAGTCCTTGGACCGGGCTGGCCAGGTATTTTGCTGCATGAGGCGATTGGTCATGGATTAGAGGGTGATTTTAATCGCAAGAAAACCTCGGCATTCTCGGATCGAATTGGTGAACGCGTTGCTTCTCCCGAAGTCACCGTGGTAGATGACGGCACCATTGAAAACCGTCGCGGCTCACTGACAATTGATGATGAAGGCACCCCGACCACCAGCACTACGCTGATAGAACGTGGCGTGTTGAAAGGCTATATGCAGGACAAGCACAATGCGAGGTTGATGGGTGTCGCACCAACCGGTAACGGTCGTCGTGAATCCTATGCGCACCTGGTAATGCCGCGCATGACCAACACCTATATGCTCGGTGGCAGTCACGATCCAAACGAAATTATTGCCTCGGTAGATAAGGGTATCTACGCTGCACAATTTGGCGGTGGCCAGGTTGATATCACCAACGGCAAGTTTGTGTTTAGTGCCAGCCAGGCTTACAAGATTGAGAACGGCAAAATAACCACGCCGATAAAAGGCGCGACAATTATTGGTAATGGTCCCGACGTGCTGACAAGGGTAACCATGGTCGGCAATGATATGGCACTGGATTCAGGCATTGGCACCTGCGGCAAGGATGGCCAATCTGTTCCGGTAGGCGTCGGTCAACCTACGATACGCATCGACGATATTACTGTTGGCGGAACCAGCGTCTGATACCACGCCCTAATCAGGCAAGCCTTTCACAGCGATAATAACAGCAATGCCGCTAAGACCTGCGGCAAACAGGAAGGTTTGCATTGAGCCTATCGATTCCCACATGTAGCCACTGGCCAATGTGCCCAACGCCAGGCCGGCACCAAAGCTGATACTGCTATATAAAGCCTGCCCCCTGCCCTGGTGGGCGCCACGAAATTCGCGGTGTATGTATTGGATCGCGACGGCATGGTAAACACCAAATGTAGCGGCATGCAGCAGCTGGGCAAAAATCAGTATGACTACACTGTCGACGAACACGGCGATTAACGACCAGCGTAGACTCGCAAGTACCAGGCTCATGATCATCAGCCAGCGCAAACCCCATGTCTTGATAACGCGGTGAATAACCAGGTAAACAAGTACCTCGGCGATAACGCCTACTGCCCAGGCAATACCGATGAAGCTATTCGAGTAGCCGTGTTCTTCAAGATAAATTGAAAAGAACGTGTAATACGGCCCGTGACTGGCCTGCAATAGGAAACAAACCATGAACAGGTAAATGACAGTGGGGTGTTTAATCGTATCGAGAAAAGAACGATCGGTCTCATCACTATGCTGCTGCTGTTTTTCTGGCAACGTCAGGCTGTGTAACCAGATTAGCGCAAGCGTCATGATCAATATTGGCAACAGGAGATGAATCGGCTGTCGATCGAAAAACTGCCCTAGTGCCAGTACACCAATGATAAAACTGATTGAGCCCCAGACCCTGATTATCGTGTAGTCATGATTGTTGTCTCCCAGGTGAGACAACGTGGTTGCTTCGATTAATGGCAGGCCGGCACTCCAGAAAATCGAGAACGCCAGGAGCACGAGAAACAGCGGCCAGAATTGCTCGGTGAAGAGCACAAATGAAAAAAACACCAGCGTAAAGAAAGAACAAATCTGAATCACCCGAACACGATGGCCACGGTGATCGGCTAACCAGCCCCAGAAAGGCGATGCAAAAATCTTGGTCATAACCACCACGGCCGACAGGATACCGATCTGCTCCGCAGTCATGGCAATGGATTTGAGATACAGGTTCCAGTACGGCATGAACCCGCCAATAGTGAGAAAGAACAGGAAATAAAACCCTGACAGTCGCCAGTATGGCAGGCCGTCTACCTTGATCATCAGGCTATAACGTTAGTCAGGATTGGCGGGTATTGCCGGCGTAGCCGATTCAACATCGGCATTTTGACCACGATGCCGAAGTAAATGATCCATGATGACCAATGCCAGCATTGCCTCAGCAATAGGCGTAGCACGAATCCCGACACATGGGTCATGCCTGCCTTTGGTCACAACTTCAGTAGCGTTACCCTGTTTATCGATCGTTGCGCCGGGCAAACGAATACTTGATGTCGGTTTCAATGCAATACTGACATGAATGTCCTGACCGGTAGATATACCACCAAGCACGCCACCGGCATTGTTGCCGACGAAACCATCCGGGGTCATATCATCCCTGTTTTTTGTGCCCTTGAATTCAACTACGTTAAACCCTGCACCAATCTCCACGCCCTTGACTGCATTGATACTCATCATGGCCTTGGCGATATCTGCATCCAGGCGATCAAAGATTGGCTCACCAAGACCAACGGGGACCTGCTCGGCAATAATGGTCAACCTGGCGCCAACGGATTCACCTTCCTTACGCAATGCATCCATGTATGTTTCCAAATCCTGTACACGTGCCGGATCCGGACAGAAAAATGGATTGTTATCGACCTCGGCCCAATCCTTGAACTCAATTTTTTCGCTGCCAAGTTGTGATAAATAACCACGAATCGACATGCCAAATTTTTCTTTCAGGTATTTTTTTGCAATTGCCCCGGCGGCAACCCGCATTGCAGTCTCACGTGCGGATGAACGGCCACCACCGCGGTAATCTCGAATGCCGTATTTTTGTTGATAGGTGTAATCGGCGTGCCCAGGGCGGAACATGTCCTTGATATTGCCGTAGTCCTTTGACTTCTGGTCTTCGTTCTCGATTAACAAGGCAATGGGTGTGCCCGTTGTCACGCCTTCAAACACACCGGATAGAATCTTGACTGAATCTGACTCTTTACGCTGGGTCACATGACGAGACTTACCTGGCTTTCGCCTGTCGAGGTCATGCTGCATGTCTGCCTCTGACAAGGTCATACCAGGCGGACAACCATCGACGATGCAAACCAGTGCCAGACCGTGACTTTCGCCAGCAGTAGTTACAGTAAAAAGCTTTCCTAATGTATTTCCAGACATGGCGCGCTATTGTATACGGGAAGACACAGGTCGTACATGTTGAACTGTGAGCTTAAATCCGTTTCAAAACCATATGACCCGGAAATACTGTAATGCGCAATCTCATTAAATCGATCGCTCTTTTTGCTTTGATTGGCAGTTCGGCCGTCACTAACGCCGATGCCCTGGATATGCAATTGGTTAACCTGAGTGGCGATACAGAGCCTTTATCCAATTATCTTGGACAGGGTGATTGGGTGGTCGTGAATGTCTGGAGCCCAAGCTGCAGTGCCTGCGTGCTTGAGCTACCACGTTTGAAAAAATTTATGCAGCGCAATCCGGAAGTTGCCGTGCTCGGAATTACACTCGACTTTCCCAGCTTCGGTTACGGAGACATGAATATACTGCGCGACTTTGTCAGTCGTAATCCACTCAATTACCCGTTATTTCTGGCCGATCATGATCAGGCATCCGAGGCCATAGGCCGTCATCTGGTTGGTATACCGTTAATTGCGATCTATAGACCCGATGGGAAGCCGGTGGCGCGATGGCCAGGCGTAATTGAAATAGACGAGATTGAAAAACTCATCAGCAACTATAAAGAAGATACCGACCCACTCTCTGCCGGTTTCGAGTAGATGCTACGAGGCGCTACTTAGCTTCCCGTCACGATCTGCATCATTAATCAGGCCATTGATGGTTTCCATCACACCATCAAAATCGAGGCCGGCTTCTCGTAACATATCTGCCGCGGCGCCGTGATGCAGTAATGTATCGGGCAATCCAATATTTGCTATGCGTTGTTCAATGCCGTGCTCGGCAATCACTTCATTCACAGCAGAACCGGCACCACCCTGGACGACATTTTCTTCAAGCGTCACGATCAGGTCATGTTGTGCACACATATCAAGCACACAGTCCACATCAATTGGCTTTACAAAACGCATGTTAACAACGGTTGCATCAAGTTTATCCGCCACCTGCTCTGCAACGGCAACCATGCTACCGAAAGCAAGTATGGCGACGTCTTTACCTTCCCGTCTTAACTCTGCCTTACCTATGGGTAAGGCCGTCATTTCTTCCTGTACCTCAACACCAGGACCTGTGCCTCGTGGATAACGTACTGCGGCCGCACCATCCAGTTGATAACCGGTGTAGAGCATCTGTCGGCATTCGTTTTCATCTGCCGGCGCCATCACGACGATATTTGGCAGACAACGCATGAAACTCAGATCATAAGCACCATTGTGCGTAGGTCCATCGGCGCCGACACAACCAGCACGGTCAATAGCAAACAGTACTGGCAGGTCCTGAACAACGACATCGTGTATCAGCTGATCATAGGCACGCTGCAGGAAGGTAGAGTAAATAGCGACCACGGGTTTCAGACCGTCGCAAGCCATGCCTGCGGCAACGGCGACACTGTGCTGCTCGGCAATTGCTACGTCAAAATATTGCTCAGGATGTTCCTGCTCGAACCTGACCAGTCCTGAACCTTCGCGCATCGCAGGCGTAATTGCGACAAAGCGGTGATCCTGGGTCGCCATATCACAGGCCCAGTCACCGAATACTTTACTGTAGGAGGGTCCTGAAGCAGGCTTGCCGGTAGAGGGCTGTATACCCTTGCAAGGATCAAACGGGGTAACACCATGATACTTGACCGGATCGTCTTCAGCAGGCCCGTAACCCTTACCCTTTCGCGTCAACACATGCAGAAATTGTGGCCCCTCAAGTTCCCTGACGTTCTTCAGGGTGCTGAGCAAGGCATCGAGGTCATGACCATCAACCGGGCCTATGTAGTTAAAACCAAACTCCTCAAACAGTGTGCCAGGCACGATTAAACCTTTGACATGTTCTTCAGCCCGCTTGGCAATTTCCAGGGCATTGGGAATATTGGATAGCACCTTTTTACTGCCCTTGCGCATGGTTGAATAAATCTTTCCTGAAATCAGCTGGGCAAATCGATTCGATAAGGCACCGACATTGGGAGAAATAGACATATTATTGTCATTCAGGATAACCAGCAGATCGCTATGTAAATCGCCGGCATGGTTTAGTGCCTCGAAAGCCATGCCCGCAGTTAAACCGCCATCACCAATAATTGCGACGCTCTTTCTATTCTTGCCGGTTCGCGCGGCAGCGATGGACATACCTAGTGCAGCGCTGATTGACGTGCTCGAATGACCCACGCCAAAAGTGTCATACTCACTCTCATCGCGCTTTGGAAAAGGTGCCAATCCTTCCGATTTGCGTATGGTGTGCAATTGATCCTTACGACCCGTTAATATTTTATGTATATAAGCCTGGTGGCCTACGTCCCAGACCAGTCGGTCTTCCGGTGTGTTGTATAGGTAGTGCAGGGCTACTGTTAATTCAGCCGCACCAAGGCTGGCGGCAAAATGTCCGCCAATCTTGCTGACTGTATGCAAAAGATACTGCCTTAATTCATCGACAACCTGCTCCAATTGCGACTCGGGCAATTTTCTCAGGTCTGAGGGGCTGTTAATCTGGTCCAGCAGGGGCGTGTGTAATTCTGTGATCATTGCAATTCTGTTAAAAAGATTGTCATTATGAATAGTGCTGTAAATCCTTGCAAGAAAATACATTTCCTATGTTGTGACGGCCAACAGCCACGGAAAAAATTGACGAATATTTCACGAATTTTTGTTTATAATCGCGCAACATTTTGCTGAGAGCGCCTGCATATGCTTTAATAGCGGGTTAATATTTGGCACAAATCAATTCAAAATCAATTAGTTGGAGTTATCAATGGGTGTACCACTTATTCAGCAATACAGGGTAGGGAAATACATACTGGGTAAAAAGCTACGACGCCAGGAAAAATACCCCCTCGTTTTAATGCTAGAACCTCTATTTCGATGCAATCTGGCCTGTGCTGGTTGTGGCAAAATTGATTACCCCAAGGAAATCCTCGACAAGCGACTCAGCTACGAAGAATGCATGAATGCAATCGACGAATGTGGCGCGCCGGTCGTGTCTATCGCCGGTGGTGAACCGCTGATTCATAAGGAAATGCGACAAATCGTTGATGGATTCATTGAGCGCAAGAAATTCGTTTATCTTTGCACCAATGCCATTCTGCTTAAAAAGCATATTGATGAATATACGCCCTCACCTTACCTGACCTTTTCTATACATCTTGATGGCAATCGTGAACGCCACGATGCATCTGTATGTCAGGACGGTGTATTCGATAAAGCGGTCAATGTAATCAAGATGGCAATCGAAAAAGGCTTCCGGGTCACCATCAATTGCACGCTATTCCAGGGTGAGTCTGCTGAAGAAGTATCAGAATTCATGGATATGGCAATGGAGCTTGGCGTTGAAGGCGTTACGATATCACCGGGCTACAACTATGAACGTGCACCTAAACAGGATGTGTTCCTGAAGAAAGAAGAAAGTAAACAGCTATTCAGGAACATCTTTAAACTTGGCGTTGGTAAAAACTGGCGTTTTAATCAGTCATCACTCTACCTGGATTTCCTCGCTGGCAACCAGACGTATCAATGCACGCCATGGGGCAACCCGACCCGTAACGTATTTGGCTGGCAAAAGCCTTGTTACCTGCTGGTTGGTGAAGGCTATGCACCTACTTTCAAGGCGTTGATGGAAGAAACCGAGTGGCAGAACTACGGCACGGGCCGTAATCCAAAATGCACCAGCTGTATGGTCCACTGTGGTTATGAAGCAACCGCGGTTGACGACACATTTATGTCTCCTCTTAAGGCCTTCAAGGTATTTCTCAAGGGCCCAAACACAGAGGGCGAAATGGCACCGGAATTACCGGTACTTTATGATGATGATGCCGTTTCCAGACCGACGCTTGTAGGCGAAGGAAATCAAACCAGCCGTAGTTGCGGAACCAATAAAAGCAAGCAAGTAGCCTGATGACATTAACACTCCTGGCGTTCCTGCCAGGATTGTTTATCTGGCTGGCGATTCTGCTACTACCGTGGCGACCGTGGGCAACTACGGAAACACTTGACGCCGGTCCAGAGCCGGCTGATGTAGATCTCTCCGATATTACCGTACTGATTCCTGCCAGGAACGAGGCAGACAGTATCGCGCAAACGCTCACCGCGCTTAAACAACAGGGACATGGCCTGAAAGTTGTCCTCGTTGACGATCAATCAACCGATGGCACTGCGCAGCAAGCGTTATCCGTGCAACTGGAAGAGCTGACAATTATTCCCGGTGCGGCATTGCCTGAAGGCTGGAGCGGCAAACTCTGGGCGCTTGAGCAAGGCCGGAAACACGTTAAGACAAACAACCTGATTCTGCTTGATGCCGACATCATGCTCAAACCAGGCTTGATTGCCAGCGTCGCCGACAAGGTAAAAAAAGACGGTCTGCAAATGCTGTCTCTTATGGCGCACCTGAAGATGGAAACGCAATGGGAACGGTTTTTAATGCCTGCCTTTATTTTCTTCTTCAAGTTACTCTATCCGTTTCATTTGTCTAACCAGCCACAAAGCCGTATGGCTGCGGCAGCCGGCGGCTTCATCTGGTTAAAAGCTGACATACTGGCAAGTCTTGGCGGGTTTGCTTGCATCAAGGATGCGCTGATTGATGATTGCAGTCTCGCCAGTCAGGTAAAAAAAGCCGGTCATCGTACATGGACCGGGCTGAGCCATTCTGTATTCAGTATCCGAAGCTACGAAGACCTGGCGACCATATGGTTAATGGTCACCCGCACAGCTTATACCCAGCTATTCTATTCCTCATTGTTACTGGCTGTTTGTACGTTGCTCATGATCGCTGCCTTTATGTTGCCTTTGCTGGCGTTGACAAGTAGTCAGCCTGCCGTCTTCATTTGCGGTATAAGCACGCTGGTGCTGCAGGTTATCTGTTACCTGCCAACCCTGCGCTATTACAAGTTGCCACCTGCATATGGTCTAAGCCTGCCATTCGCTGGCATGCTTTACCTGGTCATGACCTGGGACTCTGCTTTTCAACATTACTTTGGTAAAGGAGCAAGTTGGAAAGGACGTGCATATAAATAATGCAACATTATTCATTTTTGACACTCAATACTTATTAGACAAGTTAAATAACAAGCACAGAACATGACATTTTCTGAATTAATTCGCCGCCACATCCTGCCTTCACTGGCGGTATTGTTGCTTCTAATGCAATCGGCCTTTGCTGTCGATGAAGTGGCAATAGCCTCTCCCGTTGACCGCCTTCACAGTGCCTTGCTTGAAAATATGAAACTGGGCGAAAAACTCGATTACAGTGCCCGCTATGACAAACTTGAACCGGTTATTAATGATAATTTCGATGTTGCACTTATTAGCAAAGTCATTCTGGGCCGCTACTGGAGAGAAATGGATCAACAGGCACAAGCCGAGTTTATTGAATTATTCAGGCAGTTAACCACAGCAACCTACGCCAGCCGTTTTGACAGTTATGGTAATCATCGTTTTAGCGTTGTCGCTATAGAAGGGTTGAGGAAGCAGCGTCACCTGGTTAAAACTGAATTACTGGCTGAGGGAGAAGAGACCGTTGCGCTGGATTACATCGTGCAGAGTTATGATGGCACATGGAAAATCATTAGCGTAATTGCCAATGGCGTCAATGATCTATCTCTGAAAAGAGCCGAATACGGCGCAGTTATACGCGAAAGAGGCTATGACAGCCTGGTCGGGGACATCCGGTCAAAAATTACAGTATTACAACAAGAATAAAGTCGTACTCACGACCAACTATAAATTGTTTCCAGTCGCAAGCTGTGTCAATATCAGCGACAAAAATTAACCGCTTGCCAGAGAGAAACAACATGCCAGTAACCCGCATTGTAAAATACGTAAATACGCTGCTTATTGGAGCGACACTGGTGCTTGCACAAGGCTGTGCCACCACTACAGCAACAGATGAAGCAAATGCTGATGATAATTTTGAATCTGCAAACCGCGCTTCTTTCGACTTTACCGAATCAGTAGATAGAGCTGTAATTAAGCCAGTCGCCGAAGCGTACAATGATGTGACACCAGAGCCGGTGCGCAGAGCCGTCACCAATTTTTTTGATAATCTGGGCTACCTGAACGTCATATTGAATGATTTCTTACAGGGCAAGTGGGATCAGGGACTACAGGACTCGCTGCGGTTCCTCTACAACTCGACTGCGGGTATTGGTGGCTTGTTTGACGTGTCTACACGCATCGATATGCCTGCTAACAATGAGGACTTTGGTCAGACACTTGCTGTCTGGGGTGTAGACAAGGGCTCTTATCTTTATGTGCCACTGCTTGGCCCTAATACGGTTCGTGATACAACAGATATTGCATCCTCTATTTTGACTAACCCTTTGTTTTACGCATCAGGTATTGTGTTATTCCCTGTCACCGCCCTGAATATTGTTAATACCCGTTCCAATCTTCTTGAAGCATCCAATATACGTGACCAGGCTGCTATCGACCCGTACGTGTTTACCCGTGAGGCGTATTTACAACAGCGTGAATTCCTGGTTTACGATGGCAATCCGCCAAATTCTGATTTTGACGATTTCTTTCTGGAAGACGAGGATGACGAAAATATTCTCATCATTGAATAATGATGAGAATTACACACTGATAACTATTGATCAGTCGAGGTTGCTGGCTACATAGTCAACCCAGTGTCTGACCGGTACCGGGCTTGACTGGTTGAGATGGGTTAGACAACCAATATTGGCTGTCAGGATAATATCCGGTTTATCTTGTAACAGCGTTTCCAGCTTTTCCTCCCTAACGCGCTCGGAAATAGTCGGTTGCAACAAGGAATAAACACCTGCTGAGCCACAACAAAGAAATCCATTTTCTACCCTTGTTAACGTCATTCCAAGACGTTGCAATATTGTTTCAACCACCCCGTTTAATTTTTGCCCATGTTGCAGCGTACAGGGACTTTGAAATGCGATTCGCAACGAAGTCGATTTAAGACGCAACTTCGCTAAGTCACTGTCTTTGATCACTTCGGCGATGTCCCTGGTTTTACGTGACAGTGCCTGTGCCTTGTCAAAATAATCCTGGTCTTCACGAAAATGATAACCATACTCCTTAAGGTGCACGCCACAGCCGCTGGCTGTGGACGCAATCGCTTCTACAGCTGGGTCATTTAATAATGGCGTTATTGCATCAATGTTGGCTCGCATGAACTGCATCGCCTGATCGGTTGCGTTCATATGATGCCCAAGGGCGCCACAACACTGCTCTTCTTTTATATGGATCACTTCTATGCCGAGTCTATCCAGCAATACCCGGGTGGCTGCATTAATTGCAGGTGACAGCGAGGATTGAACACAACCTTCCAGCAATACAACCTTGCGGTCATGCGTCTTTGTCGCTGGAAAACTACTTTCAGGTGCAGCTTTCGGCACCTTGTTTTTCAAAGACGCAGGCAGTAATGGTCGCACTACCCTGCCAATTGCCAATAATGTTGCAAATCGATTTCTGTATGGAAGAACAGCGAGTAGCAACGCGCGAAACAGTTTATCGGAACGTGACCTTGATACCTGTTTTTCTGCATAGTGCCTGCCCACATCCAGCAAGCGACCATACTCCACGCCCGACGGACATGTCGTTTCACATGCGCGACAGGTAAGACATCTATCGAGATGTTGTAGCGTGTTATTACTGGCAGTCTTGCCTTCAAGCATGGACTTAATCAGGTAAATACGGCCTCGCGGTCCATCGAGTTCGTCACCCAGCAACCGGTAAGTGGGACAAGTTGCCGTACAAAAACCACAATGGACACAGGCACGCAGTATGCGTTCGGCCTCTGCACCAGCTGCGGTATTCCTGATTGATTCCTCGAGTTCAGCCTGCATCTTCAGCTCATAACCCCGCGTACATTTTGCCGGGATTAAATACCCGCTGCGGATCAAATGCCTGCTTGAGTCCCTCATGCAGCTTGTAAACGGCAGTGGCCAGTGGCTGGAAACAGGCCTCTTGTTTCGAGTTATTACAAAACAGCGTTGCGCTGCCTTCCAGTTCCTGCGCCTGTTGAAAGATAGCTTCTGCGCTGCGTGCTGATGCAAACCAGTATTGCGCCCCGCCCCAGTCAAGAATAAATGCTTCGTCATTAAACGCGGGCATTGCCGTAACGGGTAAGGATAAGCGCCAGCAATCCTGCGCAGTTTCAAACAAACCATGTTGGTGATCGCGGAGCTGCTGCCAAAAAACATGACCATCCTGGTCGACTTGCATTCCTAGTGAGCCTGTTGTTTCATCAAGTAGTGCTTTCTTGCCAGACAGCCTGATGCGAAGCGTTTCATTGTCATAGGCTGCCGCGGTAACGGGGATTGACTCGCGTGACAAGTCCAACAGCTTTTGTCTTGCCTGTGGAAATGACGTCTTCATGCTACATGTCATCTCATGCTCAGGTATTGGCAACACCTTCAACGTGATATCCAGGATAACGCCCAACGTACCAAATGAACCTGTCAATAAACGGGAAAGATCATAACCGGCAACGTTCTTCATTACCTGACCACCAAAACGTAACAACTGTCCTTTACCATTGAGGCAGGTAATGCCCAAGATAAAATCCCTGGCTGCGCCTGCGTAAGGCCGACGTGGTCCACTCAGCCCGCTCGCAATAATGCCGCCAATCGTTGTCTTTTCCGAATGCCTGGGTGGTTCAAAGGCGAGCATTTGTCGTGACTGCGCTAACACCTGTTCAACCTCGCTTACAGGTGTGCCGGATCTGACAGTGATATAGAGTTCCGTTGGCTCGTAACTGATAATGCCACGATAAGCAGTCGTCTCCAGGGGATCGCCGTTAGTGTCATTGCCTAGGAAAGCCTTACTGTTGCCACCGATAATGCGTAGTGCAGCACCAGCGTCGGCCGCGTGCATAATCTGATCAACGAACTGTTCGGTTATGGCTTGCATGTGATGCTTTACGAGCGTTAGAAACGTTCCAGTTCAGGAAACTTCTCTTCACCACGATGAACGTGCATCGCACCAAACTCGGCACAGCGATTTAATGTGGGTACAGCTTTACCCGGGTTTAATAGTCCTTTTTGATCAAACACCGCCTTGACTGCGTGAAACTGGTTTAATTCATCCTTACTGAACTGGAGACACATCTCGTTGATCTTCTCTATACCTACGCCATGTTCGCCTGTAATGGTGCCGCCCTTCTTGATACAGAGTTGTAATATCTCACTACCAAACTGTTCCGCACGCTCGAGCTCACCAGCATTTGCCACGTCATATAAAATTAATGGATGCAGGTTGCCATCTCCGGCATGAAACACATTGACGACCGCCAGCTCGTGTTTTTCAGACAGGGCACCTATCCCTGCTAACACTTCTGCGAGATGTTTGCGCGGTATCGTGCCATCCATGCAGTAGTAGTCTGGCGATATTCTGCCAACCGCGGGAAATGCCGCTTTTCTCCCCGCCCAGAATAGCGTGGATTCTGCATCGTCCCTCGCAACGCGCACCTCGGTAGCACCATACCTTTTTAACAGCGCTGATACTTGTTCCAGCTCACCAATTACCTGCTGTTCAGTACCGTCTATTTCACACAGCAGTATCGCCTCGGCATCCACCGGGTAACCGGCATGTACGAAATCCTCTACTGCCCTGATACCGCCACGGTCCATCATCTCAAGACCTGCAGGAATGATGCCCTCGGCAATAATGCCCGCCACGCTATTCCCCGCTTTTTCTACATCATCAAACGCAGCGAGAATGACCCTGTTAAACGACGGTTTTACCAGCAGCTTCACCGTAACCTCGACCAGGATTCCAAGCATGCCCTCGGAACCGGTCATTAAGGCCAATAAGTCATAGCCCGCACTATCCAACGCGTGGCTGCCGATTGTGATGAGTTCTCCCTCGATGGTAACCAGCTTTAACTGCAGGATATTGTGTACGGTCAATCCGTATTTTAAACAGTGTACGCCGCCTGAATTTTCAGCCACGTTACCGCCGATGGTGCAGGCAATTTGTGACGAGGGATCGGGGGCATAATAAAGACCAAACGGCGCGGCAGCCTCCGAGATAGCCAGGTTGCGCACGCCTGGTTGGACACGGGCCAGGCCGGCCGCGGCATCCATTTCAAGAATCTGATCGAATTTGGCCAGACTCAACAACACGCCACGTTCATGCGGCATGGCTCCGCCTGATAAGCCAGTGCCTGCCCCTCGTGCGACCACGGGGATGTCGTTATCGAAGCAATAACGACAAACGGCCTGAACCTGCTCAATTGTTTCCGGTAACACCACGCAACCCGGCACGGCACGGTGCGCCGACAGGCCATCGCATTCATAAACACGCCGTGATTCCTCGTCCAGGAGCAAGGCCGAATCGGGAACCACCCCCTGTAAACCATCAAATTTCATGCTGCCTAGTTTATGCTGCTACCGCGGTTGCGGCCAGTAATTGACGTAGAATCAACAATTTCCGTGCTGGGCAAATGCCGTACAGTAACGATATACTGTACCTGTACTCGGCAAGAACCAATAACCCAGCTACAGCCGGCCATGAGCGAAGAAATTCTTATCAACGTCACTCCGCAGGAGACCCGGGTCGCCGTTGTTGAAAACGGTGTACTGCAGGAGGTCTATATTGAGCGCAGCCTGAAACGGGGGCTGGTTGGCAATATATTCAAAGGCAGAGTCTCGCGCGTACTCCCCGGCATGCAGGCCGCTTTCATTGACATCGGTCTTGAGCGAACAGGCTTTCTGCATACATCAGATATCGTCATTAATAACCAGGACGATGTCGTCACCGATATACCAGAACCAGAACAACCACAGCCGATTGAATCCATTTTGAAGGAAGGCGAGGAAATCCTGGTGCAGGTCATCAAGGATCCCATTGGCAGTAAAGGTGCGCGATTAACCACACGCCTGTCCATTCCTTCACGATATATCGTATTTATTCCTGAATACGCATCTATCGGTATTTCACAACGAATCGAGGTTGAGGAAGAGCGTGAGCGGCTACGCAATATCATACTTGGATACCAATCCGGTATTGCCAGGCTGGCGGTTGGCAATGAAGACAACGTTGTATTGCATGGTGCCATGCGCGAATCTGAAATCCTTAAGCGCGGTGGCTTTATCGTAAGAACAGCAGCTGAAAATGTGTCAGAAGAAGAACTCTACCGGGATATCGAGTTTCTTCGCAAAATCTGGGATTCAACCATGGTACGTGCCAAGAATACGTTTCCACCGGCACTGGTCTATGAGGATTTGCCACTAGTCATGCGTACCATGCGCGACCTGGTGCACAGTGAAATAGAAAAGGTACGTATAGATTCAAAGGAAACGTACCAGCGTGTCATGGAGTTTTCCAAACACTTTATTCCCGAGTTTCTTGGTCGTATCGAGTACTATACCGGCGGCCACCCCATACTCGATCTTTATTCGGTTGATGACGAGATACAGCGCTCACTGAATAATAAAGTCCAGTTAAAATCAGGTGGCTATCTGATCATTGACCAAACAGAGGCAATGACAACTATCGATGTCAATACCGGTGCGTTTGTTGGGCATCGAAATCAGGAAGAGACCATATTCAAAACCAACCTCGAAGCCGCACAGACGATTGCCCGGCAACTCAAGGTTAGAAACCTTGGCGGCATTATTATTATTGACTTCATCGACATGCAGGAACCGGAGCATTCAAGACAGGTTTTGCGTTCGCTTGAGAAACACGTAGAAAAAGACCATGCCAAAACCACACTTAGTGAAATGACATCGCTGGGCCTGGTACAGGTGACACGCAAACGTACCCGTGAAAGTCTGGAACATATTCTATGTGAACCCTGTCCAGCCTGTGATGGTCGTGGCAGTATCAAAACGACTGAAACAATTTGTTATGAAATATTCAGGGAAATCCTGCGCGAGGTCAGACAATTTGATGCAAATAAACTGCTTGTCGTCGCCTCTCAAAAAGTGGTTGATGTATTACTTGATGATGAATCAGACAGTGTTGCTGAACTTGAAGCATTCATTGGCCGTCCAATCACTTTTCAGGTTGAGACTCTGTATACGCAGGAACAGTACGACATCGTACTGCTCTGATCCCGGTTTTGATGAATAGGTTTCTAACCAGCTGTTATCACTTGCTGTGGTATACGGTTGCCACATTACTAATTCTTGCCGCTGTACTTGTAACAGCCGCCAGGCTGGCACTGCCGGGCATTGGTTCATACAAGGATAATATCCAGGCATGGGTTAGTAACTATATGGACTACCCTGTTGTCATTAATGACATCAGTGCCGACTGGACCGGTTGGGTTCCTAATCTGCGTTTAACAGACATTGATTTACTTGAGCAGGATGGCAAACAGCGCATCGTTCGTTTCAGTTCAGCCAGTCTTGGTATTGATATTTTCTCAAGCTTATGGAGCGGAGAAATCATTCCGCAACACCTTGCGATAGCAGGCTTAACACTATCACTTACGCGCCATGAAGATGGCACTATCAGTTTAAGCAACCAGACAATGCAAGGCCGTCCCGGCCAGCAAGCTAACCCGGCATTAACACAGTGGTTAATGAAGCAGCGTTATATCATTCTTGAAGACGCGACTATTGACTGGACAGACAACAAGAGAGGCACCCCACTCAAACACTTTGAACAGGTTCGTGTTGCTTTAAAGAACGATAATGGTCGCAGACAGCTTGATGCTTCCGTGAACCTTCCTGCTGCCTATGGCAAAAACATGGTAATGAGAATGGACATTCTCGGTAATCCGCTTGAGGCTGACTGGAATGGCGTGTTGTACATTGAAGCTAACCAGTTGAACGTCGACAGTGTCGTTGAAAATACTACAATAGATATTGAACGCGGATTTCTCGATCTCAAGCTGTGGACACAATGGGAAGCTGGCAAGCTGCTGGATATCACTGCCGATGCCGTACTTGAAGGAGTCGTACTGGTAGCAGGTAATTATCAAAACAACATACAGTCTGCAGAAATAATGCTGGAAGCAACGAGGCAGGGTAATCAGGATTGGAGTTTACAGTTTGGTCTGGAGAATATAAAAACAGCAAATGGTTTATGGCCCGCTTCAAACCATGAGCTATTGTTAAGAAAACATACCGACGTTAATGAATACCTTGTGGATGCAAAACTCTCTTTTCTTCGTCTGCAGGATATATTGCCGCCACTTATCTATAGTCAAACCTTACCGATAGCATCGCTACAGGGAATAGATCCTGGATCGGTATCAGGTGATCTTACCAATACCGAGATCAGAAATTTCAAAACAAACCAGTCTGAAGCGTTTACATTTGAAACAGAGGCACAACAGCTGGCGCTAATCCATACGGATAGTCAGTTAGCCGTAGATAACGTCAATGGGCAAATTGCGTTTGACGGCAAAGAACTGGATCTTGCAATTGACAGCGAGGCTGCAGTTCTCAGGCTTGGCAAGCTTTATAGCGAGGAAAAAACACTCGAACAATTGAAGGCATCGCTTTCTCTTAACCTGGAAGATACACCCACAATCGATATTGATGCGTTATCATTTATTCTCGAGGCCATGCCGATTGAGCTTTCCGGTGATATCAGGCTTGATGATGAGGCGCCCTACATTGATTTGATTGGGCGTATTTCAGAATCCAGCATTGAAACACTCCCTACCTTACTGCCACTGCAAACGCATCCGAAGTTCTTAAAATGGGCGCCAAATGCGCTCGTTGGCGGAACCCTGAACTCTTGCGATGTGATTTTCAGGGGCGCGGCAAACAAGTTTCCATTCCGTGAAGATGAAGGATTGTTCAAGGCGTTAATCAATATATCAGACGCGACCATTAACTACATGGAAGGTTGGCCTTATGTAGACCAGCTGACAGCCCAGGTTGTGATGGAAAATGATGACCTGTTGATTAACTCAAGCAGTGGCTATGTTTTCGATGCCAGTATTGCACAGGTCAACGCCCGCATACCGGATATTAGTAAAGGTAACCACCACATCTATATAGACGGATCGCTGTCAGGCCATACGCGCAACCTGCCCTTGTTCATAACGCAAAGTCCACTACGCAAAAACCGTGGTCTCTATGATTTTTCACAAAGACAAATAGTTGGCACTTTCGATTTGGATATCAAACTTGATGTGCCGCTGGGTGGTGGCAAAACGAATGTCGATGGCAATATCAGCTTCAACGATACAATGCTGGAATCGGAGCTGCCCGGTCTTGGCCTGACCGACATGAACGGCAACATACAGTTTAATCGTTCCGCTGCATGGGGTGAGAATATAACCGCGCTATATCATGGTAAGCCGGTATCAATTGAAATACCTTTTGATGAAAAGAAAGACGGCCGCAGCAAATTTATAGTCAGTGGCGAGGCGGATAAGGTTTTTATCATCCAGGAACTTGGTGGATTCTTCCCTGCCTTATTGAATCAGAAGCACTCCTTATTTGAATACTTCGAAGGCGGCAGCAAGTGGTCGATAGAAATAGAAAGCATCCGTGACCCTGATGGAGAACTTAGTCGCAACATCGTTATCACTTCTCCCCTTGAAGGTGTAGCGATAGGATTACCGGCGCCGGTCGGCAAGGACGCCGCTTCGACAAGACCATTAACAATAAAAACCAGCATGACCGGGGCCAGGATAAATCAGATAGATTTTCTTTATGATAATTTCCTGTTCCCAAGTCTTTATGTCGACAACAGTAATGACTTTAAAATAGATAAAATCGAGGTTGATGTCGGCAAGCGCATAGAGCGCGATCGGCTTGCTACCGAAGATGTTGTAGTCCGGGGCAATATAGACAAACTCGATCTTGGTACCTGGTTTAAATTTTTCAACAGCAAGCGCAAACCGAATACAGCAGTTAAAAAACCTGATCGTAGTCTGGCCCTGGATCTGGATGTTGCGGAATTGAAACTACTTAACCAATCCTATGCCGACACTTCATTTACTGTGAAACACACGCAGCCCGAGTGGCAGGTTAGTTTTTTGGGCGACGATATCAGTGGCCAGGCAACCTACACCGGGTCTACACCAACAGCCAATAACAAGCTGGCGATGCAACTTGAACGCCTTGTGATTAAAAAACAGGAAAATGCAACAGCAGCTAGCAAACAAATTAATGTCAATTCAATACCTGAACTGGATGTTAGCGTTGATGACTTTGTTTTCCATGATAGACAGCTGGGCACTGCGCGCCTGCTAACCAGCAACAAGCCTGATCGTATCGAGATAAACAGCCTCGAGTTTTCCAAGCCCGGAATGACAATTAACACCAGTGGTAACTGGAATCAAACCAATGGTATCGACCAGACCAGCATCGAAACTGATATTGAAACTGACTCACTTGCAGCGCTGATGCAAACCATGGGCGGTGAAAGACCAAACATCGAGGATGCGGCAGCGAGTTTTAAAATGAAACTAAGTTGGCAGGATAGCCCGGTAAAATTTGATATCGACAAAGTTGAAGGCGACCTGGATGTCGACGTTGGCAAAGGCCAATTAATCGACCTGAATCCATCAGCAGGCAGGTTGCTTGGGCTGCTAAGTATCACAACATTGCCACGCCGTTTGTCCCTTGATTTCAGCGACCTGTTTGAAGAAGGCTTTGCCTTTGATCGCATTGAAGGTAACTTCCTGCTGCAGAAAGGCGAAGCTTATACCAATGACTTGCGCATATTAGCCCCCGCTGCGGATATCTATATAAGCGGTCGAACCGGTTTTGTCGCCAGGGACTATGATCAAGTCGCTACCGTTATGCCCAAGATATCCAGCAGCATGCCTGTGGCCGGCGCGCTGTTTGGGCCGATAGGTATAGGCATAGGCACTGCCATCTTTCTTGCAGGTGAGGTGTTTAAATCGATCCCGAAAGAGATCAACAAGATACTGAGTTACCAGTATTCAATTCAGGGCAGTTGGGCCAACCCTGACATTAAGAAGATTAAAGAAGAAAACCCCAGCAGCTAATCAGGGTCGGGCAAAGGCGTAAAAAAGGATGGTCATGGTTGAAGCAACCGTGAGTCCAACCCCAAACTCAATAATGAGGATACCGAGGTGTTGTCCAGATACCGGGTCGTCAGCAAGAACACTGTAGTTCAGGAACTCACCACCGTTTAACATACTGGCCACGCCCACGGCCGCGTAGATCAATACGCCACTTGCAGACAGGATGCGCAGTATCGTTGGGTTCACTACCTTTCTGAGACTTTCGACGCCCCATATCAGACCATATAGAATAAAGCCGACAGCAAATATCACCCCTGCCTGGAAACCACCGCCAGGACCATAGTCACCATGAAACTGCACATACAATGCAAACAGCATGATTAACGGTATTAACAACCGGGCTACAACATGTAATACCAGGTGATGTTCCATTAGTTCTTCACCTCTTCGTCATGTTTACCACGTCCAAGCAGCATTAGAACGGCAATACCAGCGGTAAAAATAACGGCTGTTTCGCCCAGCGTGTCATAGCCACGATAACTGGCAAGGACTGATGTGACCAGGTTGGGTACGCCGATATCAACGGCTGATTGCCCAATATAGGTGCCACCAAGATAGGTATGCACGGGATTAGATGCCATCCCAAATTCGGGCATGTCAGAAACGCCATAGTCCAGCAAAGCGCCCGTGGTTAATACCAGAAGCAGACCCGGCCAGTTGATGTTTTTCTGCGGTTTTTCAACATCACTGGTAACCGCAAGTGTGCCAAGGAAAAGGATGGTTGCAATACCGGCACCAACGGCCGCTTCAGTAAAAGCAACGTCCACCGCATCCAGACAAACGAATAGCGAAGCACAAAGTAAACTATAGATACCGGTAATCATCACGGCTGAAAATAGTTTACGTTGTCGATGTATTGCGAGGGCGGCAATAACCAGCAAAACAAGCAGACAAAAATCAACAAATGTATCGTTCATGACTTTTTATCTTCCAGTTGTGGTTGCAGTTTGCCATGCAGTGCCGACTTGGCCAGCGCATGTGCCGCTGCAGGTGTAGTGATCAAAATAAAGAGCATGATGAGAATTAATTTAACACTGACGAGGCTTAATCCTGCTATCAGAACGAGGCCAACAATAATCAACATGGTACCAAGCGTATCGACGATACTGGCGGCATGCAGTCGTGTATAAAAGTCAGGCATACGATAAACACCGATTAAGCCAACAAGGACAACGACGCTGCCAAGCAAAACCAATGCACCAGCCACATAATGTAATAAATCGGCCATGGCTAGATATCTCCTCCATCTGACAGATGTGAGCTTCTGCCCATGTCACCGTATTCGAAGAATTTTAAAATGGCGATCGTCGCGACAAAGTTAATCAGCGCATAAACAATCGCAATATCAAGAAA
>JAAUYK010049145.1_pt1 | contig 36981 bp, 31 predicted proteins | sample 7278021 | NCBI WGS metagenome assembly JAAUYK01 (sample SAMN14350223, study PRJNA611818) | marine sediment metagenome | isolation source: surface marine sediment (1.8m) | place: French Polynesia: Moorea | collected 2018-08
CTCTTCTACTTCTGGAACTGGTGATGCCGGGAGTATTCAAACAAGAGCTAATCAAAACATTTCTCTTGATAAGAGTACCATTGAAAGTGAAGTAGATGAAGGAGCAACAGGTGATGCAGGAACCGTTAATGTTAATGCCAATAATATAAGTTTAAATAACAATTCAAGCATCTCATCTTCTACTTCTGGAACTGGTGATGCAGGAAGTATTCAAACCACAGCTAATCAAACAATTTCTCTTGATAATAGTACCATTGAAAGTGAGGTAAATGAAGGAGCAATAGGTGATGCAGGAACAGTTGATGTCACAGGTAATAATATAAGTTTAAATAACAATTCAACCATCTCATCTTCTACTTCTGGAACTGGTGATGCAGGAAGTATTCAAACCACAGCTAATCAAACAATTTCTCTTGATAATAGTACCATTGAAAGTGAAGTAGATGAAGGAGCAATAGGTGATGCAGGAACCGTTGAAGTTATCGCCCCAAATATCGACTTAAATAATAACTCAATTATCACATCTTCTACCGCAGGAGACGGAGATGCAGGAGATGTCATTATTGATGCAGCTAACCAACTAACCTTGAATAATAATAGTTTCATTAACAGTGCAGCTTTACCCACTGCTGGAAGTGATGCAGGAAACGTCGATATTGTCACAGGAAACCTCGATATTTTTAACAGTTCTGGACTATCCACCAGCAACGAAGTAGAAGGTAGTGGAGGCAATATTAATATAAGAACTTTCGGCAACTTAACCCTTAAGAATCAAGCATTTATTAGTTCAGAAACCCAAGGAGGTGCAGGGAACATTATTATTAACGCAGATAATGTTTTTTTGAACAATAATAGTCAAATTAGTACCAATGCAACAGGAGAAGCAGCAGGAGGAAATATAATTATTAATACAGGGTTTTTATTAGGATTAGGAAATAGTGACATTACTGCTAATTCTCAAAACAGTGCCGGCGGTCAAATTATTATTAATGCAGGGGGAGTTTTAGGGTTACAAGTTAGGGAAAATCTCACCGAAAATAGTGATATTACTGCTACAGGAACCTTAAGCGGAAGCATCACTTTAAATATAGATGAAACAGAAGAAGGAAGAAGTCAAATCCAACTACCACAAAATATTATTGATCCCAGTATTTTATTATCCCAAAATGTTTGTCAACAGGGAAGTAACAGTGAATTTATTATTTTTGGAAAAGGAGGTTTAGCTATTAGTCCTAGTGACTTTTTAACCCCTAATTTAATTGAAATAGAATGGGTAGAACCAGTTATTAATCAAGAAATTGATAGCAGAGAATTAATTTTACCCCAGAAAATTGGTACTGAGTTGCGTCCTTGGCAACCTCTAAAATTTGCTTCTTGTCGTTAATTTTATCATCGTCTCAAATCAGTTTAAGGCTCTATAATATAGATACTAAGCGTGATTCATAATTGAGATGGATTTACATATTCGTTTTACTAATACAAATGATTTTGTTATTAAAGCAGAAGAAACTGAAAGCGATCGCCTTGATTTTGCTTTTCCCTTAACTGAGGAAGATTTTGAAGAATTAAAGTGGTATTGGGAAACTTATGCCAGCAGTTACCTTGATGAGCCTGATTTTGAAAGAGCAAGCCAAATTGAGGGCAAATTTACTCAATGGGGGAGTAATTTATTTAATGCAGTCTTTAACAGTCGGCCAGCACAACGCATATTAAATGATTTTCAGGACGAAGAGGCGAAAAATAAGCGTATTATTATCAGTTCCAGTGATCCCACCGTATTAGCCTTACCTTGGGAGTTATTGCGAGATCCTGACGGCACATATCTGGTTCACGATAACCCCTCTATTTCTATTCGTCGTCGCTTTTCCATAGTAGGAGGGGGACGTAAAGCGTTGAAAGTTAAAGCAAAACCCCAGTTAAGGTTATTATTCATTGTAAGTCGTCCAGAAGGGGCAGGATTTTTTGATCCAAGGGGAGAAGCAAAGGCAGTAATGGCGGCCATTGAAGCCGAAGCAAAGGGCAAAATTGAGATAGAATTCTTAAGACCTGCTACCTTAGATAAATTGGTGGAACGGTTAGAGGATGAAGACTTACCCCCCATTGATATTGTGCATTTTGATGGTCATGGGGTTTATGACAAGGATGGGAAGTGTTATGAGGATGCAAAACGTAGTGATCCCAGTTTAACCAAGATAAATGAAGGAATTAAGCAAAATACCGGTTATTTACTCTTTGAAGATAAAGACGGGAAAACAGCGTTAATATCGGCGGAAACCTTGGGAGATATGTTAAACCGTCGTCACATTGCCTTGATGGTATTATCTGCTTGTCAGTCGGCGCAAGTGACAGGGGAAGATGCAATGGGAAGTGTCGCTGCGAGGTTAACCCATGCAGGTATTCCCTCGGTTTTGGCCATGACTTATTCTGTGTTGGTAGTGACAGCGCAACAGTTATTCCGTAAATTTTATGAACGTTTGGTGAAAGGGGATAGTATTGGACAAGCGTTGGATAAAGCGCGACGGGATTTATATTTAAACCGTGAGAGAGGAGAAAGACAGCGAGGGGATGAACGGTTTACTTTAAGGTTGTATGACTGGTTTTTACCTGCTTTATATCAAAATGGCACTGAAAAAGCTTTATTTTCCGAAGGGAATAGGGAACAGGCAACAGGAAACCAATTTTTACAGAATTTACCTTATAGTATGTTCCGTGTCTCTTTTTGTGGCAGAAAACGAGAATTATGGCAGATAGAGACAGCTTTTGTCAGAAGAGGGACAAAACGCATTACTATTGCAGGGTTTGGGGGACAAGGAAAAACCGCTTTAGCAGTGGAAGCAGCAGACTGGTTTTGCAAAACAGGGTTATTTAATGCTGCTTGTTTTGTGGATTATGTGGCGTTTCAAGGCATTGATGCAGTAGGGTTAGCCGTTACTACCTTACAGAATACATTAGAACAAAATTTCCCCAATCCCGAAGCAGTCACCGAATATTTAAACTCTTCCCACACTCCGAACTCCGAACTCCGAACTCCGAACTCAATACTCCTCATTCTGGATAACCTCGAAGCATTACAAACCGACTCCTTGTCTGAATTATTAACTGTCGTGCAGGAATGGACAGATACAGGCAATTGTCGAGTTATTTTAACCACCCGTGACGCAACCTTTAATCATCCTGCTTATCTCTCACAAGGCAGTTGGGAACATATTGTCATTCCCTTAAAAGGGTTATATCCTACGGATGCAGTGGATTATTGTTTGGAATTGTTGGCTTTACCTCCTGCTGCTGCTTATCCTATCCCCGACAAAACGATCTTAGAATCTTTGCTAAGGTTATTAGATTTTCATCCTTTGTCCATTCAAGGTTTGGCCACTGAGTTAAAATATCGTCGGCCTAATCAATTAGGGGAACGATTAGAAGAATTAATCAGGGAAACCCCAGATAATCCTTTGTTAGCGTCTTTGAATCTCTCTTTAGATCGTTTAGACGATAAAGTGAAGCAATGGTTACCCCGTTTAGGAGTGTTTCAAGGGGGTGCGATGGAGAATATGTTACTAACGATAACAGAAGTGATTGAAATTCTCGCAAATCCCTCGGATGAGAAACGAGCAGAACAAATTAATCAAGCAACCTGGTTAATTGTTCGTCAACAACTGTTAGCAACGGGATTGATTCAGATTGAAGCAGTTTTAGGAGCAAAAGTTCCTTATATCAAGATTCATCCCACTCTTTTATCGGTGTTGTGGCAATCATTAGGAGAGTCTGAACCCAAAAATGGACTAATTAAACGCCATTACCAGCAATATCATCAACTCTCTCGCTACCTTTACTTTCAAGACGACAAAAACGCTGAAACCATTCGCCCTACTGCCATAAAAGAATTACCTAACCTTCTTTTTGCAGTGCATAATGCCCTTGATGTCCAAGATAAGAATGCCATAGAGTTTGTGAGTAATATTGACCGATTCCTTGACTATTTTGGACAAAATAAGAAACGCAATCAACTGACGCAATGCCTCCAAAACTTTGAGGATGATTTTCTTTCACAAAGTACAATGGGGGAAACCCTATACAGTCAAGGACGCTATACCGAAGCAGAACAAGTTTTTCGCCATCTTTTGCAACAATTAGGGGAAGACATCAGTTATGACCGTTCTCTGACATTAGGCAGACTTGGACGGTGTTTAATAGATCAAGGAAAAGTAGATGAAGCGATTATTTATGATAATCAAGGCATTGCATTAGCACAACAGTTAGAAGCGACGGAGAGAGTTAAGCGACACATTGGGGTAATGCAAGCCGATTTAGGGAATGTGTTAATGCTTAAGGGAGATTATAAAGAAGCGAAGCAAGCTTATGAAACTGCTCTAGCTATTAAACAAGAATTAGTGGATACTAGAGGGGAAGCCGCTACAGTAGCACAACTTGGTACATTAGCCAAAAACCAAGGCAACCTCTCAGAAGCAGAAAAACGGTACAAGAAAGCGTTAAAAGCCTTTCAATCTCTTAATGAATCGCCAATGGAAGCAATTTTATGGCATCAATTAGGTATGGTGTATCAAGATGCCAACCAATGGCAAGCAGCAGAAACCTGTTACCGTAATAGTGCAGAAATTGAGATCAATTTAGGTAATCTTAAAGACGTAGCAAAAACTTGGAATCAATTAGCAGTCCTCTGTGAATTTTCAGGGAAGCCCCAAGATGCTGAATTATGGTATCGCAAGGCAATGGAAGGATTTAAACAAGCAGATAATAAAGTTAATGTAGCCGCCAGTCTTAGTGGCCTTGCACATTTACTGCAAAATCAAGAAAATCGACTCGAAGAAGCCGAAACCTTAGCGGAAGAAGCTCTTGCTATTAGCCAAACCCTTGATCCCAATATGGGTGAGATTTGGAAAAACTACAACATACTAGCAGAGATTGCTGATAAACAAGGAGATAAAGACACTGCTCGTTCGTATCGTCGTCTGATGCGCCAAACCAAATGGAATGCGCCTGTTAACGAATATGAGTTACAACAATGGGGAGACTTGATTCAATGGGTATTGAGTGCAACCCAAGATGCAGAAGTAAGGAAAAAATTAAACGCAGAAATGCAACAATTTCACTCAGGATGGGATAATTTAGTCGCTGCCATTCGTCTTTTCTTGAATGGGGAAAGGGATGAGGATATTCTCTGTGATAGGTTAGGTCATCAGGAGTCAATGATTATGATGGCTATAATTAATGGTGTTGCTGAATGAGAAGTTGATCGTATCTTAAGACAGTTAATTACATTTATGTCCGACTACTTATCTGTAAAAACCGAGTCTTGTTGATACCCTTTAACTGTATCCCGTCCCCCAATACGAAATTGTTCGATCCCCCAAAACACGATTTTGATTTTCTTGATAAGAGACAGTACCCCCAAAAGCTATAGCAGTCGCCAAAGCTATTAGGACATTTTTCTGTTCCCTGTTCCCTGTTCCCTGTTCCCTTAAAATATAATTTATGTGTCCTAACTAGCCTGTCTATTGCTATATTTCTTGGGTTGGAGTTTGCAAAGTTCAAAAATCTTAGTTGAGGGAGGCAGAGGAGGCAGAGGAAGCAGAGGGGGAAATTAGTTTATTTTTAATATTCTAATAGTTTGCAGACAGAGCCGAGATAAACAGGAACAAGTTATAATGCTATAGGAAAAAGTTTTCTCAGATAAAATGAGACTCACTGCGAAATTAACTACGGGTTGGGACGATAAAAACTTATTAGGTATTTCGGCTGAAGAACTACACCAATCAGCTTTAAATGGTGATGACTATATCAACTCTCTGTTTAGTTTATTAAATCAAAAAAAAATAGATAATATTTACCAACTAGAAAAACTTTTTCGTAAAAGTTCTAAAGGGTTTAAACCAATAAAAAAGTTTGTCGGTGCTTTAAGCACAATAGAAGATATTGAAGGGAAATCAGAAATTGCTTGTTATATTAATGTCTTTGCTTATAGCTTTTTAAAAGGAGCAAAGAATTTTGATTTACTCCTACCCTTAGATGAGCAACAAGATAAAAAATTTATCAAAACCTATCAAAACTGGGGTCAACAAATTTATGACCTAGAAAATTTCGAGCGTTCTGGCAAAGAAATTGAAGAAAAAATAAAAAAGCAATATTTAGCTTTGAGAGAGATAGTATCTCGTCCATCGGTGAGAGACGAAATTAGAAGTTTAGCCACCTTGTTAATTAGTGGTCCTTCAACTTTAAACGAAGTGTCAAATGATATTGGCCTTAACTATACTCTAGGACAAAAAACCCTCGGTATCTTTGAGCGTATTGATGTAGTTAAGAGACAAGAACAAGAAAAACAAAAAGAGAAAGAATCAACCAGGTATGTAATAGTTAAAGAAGCACTACCTGTGGTAATTTTTTGTCTCCGAGAAACCATCGGATTAGATTTACTAAGGAATCTTTATCTAGAAAAAAATTATTATGGATCAACTTATTGAACTATTAGACAATCCCAAAATTGTAATTTATTTGTTAACTTATTTAGGAGTGGTAATTGGTGGCCAGATACTCTATGGTATGGGAGTTTATGTACAGAAGAAAAGCAATTATCACAAAAGGAAACTTCAAGGTTTACCAGAAGAGATTTTAATTAACAATAGTGAAAGATTAGCCTCTCGTCGTGTTGACGCTTTATTTCAAAGTGGACTTTTACTAGCAACTATTCTATTAACACCTTTTACTTTAATTGCAATAACCCAAGCAGATAAAGATACCAGGGGATTAGGGATCGCCTTTCTGGTTTTATTTGGTTGGATTTTATCTAATGGCACCGATCTTATCACAGCATTCATCGGAGGATTGGCTTTCAAAACCGTTGTCGCCTTTAAACAACCATTTCAAATCGGCGATCGCATTACAGTTCAAGACGTGAGTGGAAAAGTTATTAAATTTAATACTTTTTTTCTAGTTTTGCAAACCCTTGATCACGATCGCATTAGCATCCCAACTCACACTCTATGGACTGAAATAGTCAGTTCAGCAAATGCTGGTAATCTCTCTTCTTTATGTGTAATGAATTTTTATCTTGCTTCCTTTGTCAATGCTGAACAAAGACAAAAAGCAGAAGATGCCATTTGGGATGCAATCCAAGCATCAGTCTACTATGATTCATCCAAGCCAATGCAAATCTATCTAATCCAAACCCCAGAGGCGATTCAGTTGACGGCAAAAGCCTATGTAGCTTGTACTTATAATGAACCACTTTTTGTCAGTGATGTAACTAGAGCTTTCTTAGATTTTGTCTCTAAAGAGAAGATTGCTTTAGCACCGGGTTCTTGGGAATTGAGTCCTGATGATTTTACTAAATAAGTAGTTAGACATAAGTAAACAGCACTCTATTAACTTATGTAAACATAGTTTGAGCCTTAATTCTGCTTCCTGCCTCCTGCCTCTTCTCAACTGTAACGTTTATTTTTGTCAAGGTACTTATTTGGTATCAATTGTGCTGCAATGGGTAGATAATGTAGTTAAGCATTTTTGAAAGGAATGAGTCGCTTTTTCCACTAATTCACCAGAAAATTTTGTGTCTATTTGTGTTCGATTTCTAATGATATAACCAGCTTTAATATTTTCTGACGAATCCCCAATACCCTTCCTCCCAGTTGTCCTTAATGTTTCATATTGCTCTGAAAAACTTTCTTGGGTCTCTAAAAAATTTTTCAAGCCATTAAAAACTAAATCAGTCTGATCAATAAGTTGCTCATGGGTAATAAAGAAACTTTGTTTCTTATTGTTAGTTAATCTCGCATAACTTTCTAGTAAATCTAATCTTTCTTGATAGTAAATAAACGCTTTTTCCTCACTCCAGTGAGGTTTTATTTCCAAGATACTAGCTAGTGTTCTTTGAGGTTTTCTAAGAAGAAATATACTATATACCTGGTCAGAAACCAAAAAATCATCTGCTAAAAATTTGTGATTATGTAAAACTTTATCTAACACATATTTATGATTCATTTGATAGTTTTTAATTTTCCAATAAACCTTAAACATTAAGTTTTTAAAATCTAACTCCGAAGAATAATTAATATGGGTTTCTCCATAGCCAATAATTTCAGGATTAGAATTTAGTAAATGAGTGAGTAAAGAAGATCCAGACCTCATGTGACTCAAGATGAACAAGATACGAAAAGGCTTTTCCCTAAAACGTATTTGATAGGGATCTTGATCAGTATTAATCCTAAATTGATAGTAGTTGTTAGCTAGATTATTTTTAATATCTCTAAAATATTGACGCATTCGTTCTACTTGAGATGTCATGGGCCGTGAAGTACCCCAACTTGCTTCCCTGAAGTTGGGGCTTCCCAACACCAGATCAACACAAGGACGGTTTTATTCGTCTCTGAGGCTTCCCGTCTCATTGGCCGTAGCCTCAATAAGACAAGTCTTATCTCGGTCTTACACCGCCTCCACAGGCAGACTCCCTGCTTCCCAAGGAGTTATTACTTTTAGTCGAGATTGCACTTTGGACTTATGCTATTGCTGCCTACTTTGTTATTCTTGTACAATCTTTTCGCCGATCTGCCGCCGAGTACATACTTTATACGCAATGCGTGGCCTCTTAGTCGGTCGGGCGGGTCGCAACCAGTAACTAGGATAGCACAAAACAAGAATAAGTAGAGGCTACGCCGTTTATATTTAGGCCCTTGCATTCATGAGGTCGCGGATTTGTCGTCGTACGGCAAATCCTTCGAGCGACCGTCCCTAACCTATAGAGGAATAGGGAATTCTGCCCGACATTCGGTTGAATTTGCGATAAAGTTCCTCGGCTTTCTAGTATAATCTAATCTGTTTCAAAGCAAATATATAAATCACAAGAGGCAATCTAGATGGCACTGCCAAGCTGTTCCCTATGGATGTTCGTCGCTCGTACAGATATTTCCTTTATGATGCACACCATTCCTCACTTAGTCAAAATGAACAATTTTCCCTTTGAGGAAAAGGTTTTGGTCATTGATACTGCACCCTTGACTGGGGAGAAAGTAAACCGTCCTGGAGTCGGAACCATGGAGGAACTTCGAGAATGTACGCAACAGCTACTCAAGGCGAATATTGTCGATAGGATTGTCGATATTAATTACGATCCTAATTATCGTCATCAAGTGTACCGCAAGCACTTTGGTACGTCGCTTCGCTGCACCCACAACTATAAAGGGTATCCCATCTTAGGGTCAATTTTTAAGATCAACGAATGCAAAAGCGACTATATGCTTCACTTCGACAGCGATATGTTACTACACCAACAACCTGATTATGATTGGATTAAAGATGGTATTGAACTAATGCAGGAGTTTCCTGAGATGATGTTTATCAGGCCATTAACAGGGCCGCCAACGGAAGATGGAACAATTTACCAAAGCAGCTCATACGAAAAAGAAGGGGACAAATTTTACAAATCTCAATTTTTTGGAAGTCGAGCGTATTTAATTAACTGTAAACATTTTGATCTCTTGCTGCCTTTACCTATTATTTGGCGTTCCTATAAGCAGCAGTTTCTGAATCAATTATCAGTACCCCTAAAAAATATTCTCAATCAGATTACGGGTAAGGGAAAATTAGATTCTTGGGAAATTATGGTATCGAAAAAATTAGAGAAAACTAACTATTTTCGAGGAACTTTAATGAATGCCAAAGCCTGGACTTTACATCCTAAAGATCGGAGTCCAGCATTCATCAAAGCTTTACCTAAAATCATTGAAAAAATTGAAGCCGGAGACTATCCTTCTGAACAAGCTGGTCATTACGACTTAATTTCTGACCTCTGGTTCTAGATTTATTAAAAAAAGAACTTTGGTTATTTATTCATCTTGTTTTCTTGATCCTAATCACAATTATTTTTGTTCTAAAGGAACAACAGAAATCCAGTCTTTATAATCGACATCTTTATTTTCTGTAATTCCTAATAATTTCCCTTTCAATTGTTCAGTAATGGGACGATTTTCAGGAAGGTTAAAGGTTTCTATTTGCTTAACCGGAGCGATTTTTGCTGCGGTTCCGCACAAAAATACCTCATCAGCAATAAATAGTTCTGACTTATCAATGGGTCGTTCAATAGTAGGAATACCCAAATCTTTAGCTATAGTTAAAATACTATCCCTGGTAATTCCTTCGAGGATATCTTGCTCAAATCCAGGAGTGATTAAAGCCCCATTTCTCACAATAAAAACATTCATTCCTGTTGCTTCACAAACTTTACCTTGAGAGTTCATTAAAAGGGCTTCATCAAACCCTGATTCTACTGCTTCTGTTTTGGCTAAAGCAGAGGTGATATAAGCAGCACTAATTTTTCCTCTCAAGGGGAAACTACGGTCTTCTTGACGAGTCCAAGAACTAATCCGACATCTAACACCATCAGGGGAAAGATATTCTCCCATTTCTAAACCATAGACAAAAAAGTTCTTTTCAATATTGTGCAGTCTCGGGGCAATTCCTAATCCTGAACTATAAACTAAAGGGCGAATATAAAAAGACTGGGTTGGCTTATTTTTCTGGACAAAATCAACAATAATTTGCCGTAGTTTCTCTGGGGACAATTCATAATTGAGAAACTTGGCACTCTGACATAAACGTTGACAATGACGATCTAAACGAAATAAGAGAATTTGTTGAGGGTTTTTAGGATCAGGAATGCCTCGCATTCCGCCAAAAGCTGCTGTCCCATAATGTAGGGCATGGGTTGCTATAGAAATTTTAGCATTTTCAAAGGGGACAAATTGGTTCTCAAAATAAGCAATTGGCAGAAAATTGTGCATCGTGTATTCCGTTATCCTTTGACGGTTTCTCAAGTAGTCTTCTATGTGAGACCTCCATTATAACCCGAAATTCACCTAATATTTCCTTTAAATTTTTCCTAGCCAACCCCTTAATTTTTCCTGTTGAAGCGGTGAGGCATCTTCCATTTCTATTATCTCATATCGACTCGGTTGAGGCTTTCCTAACTTAACAGAGAAGGTCTTTAATTCATCTTGGTGGAACACTGTCACAGAAACGATTTCTTCCGCCTGATGATCCTTCAGACGTTCCTTTAATTGAGCTGCTGTAACCTTGATTCCATTAATGGCTAATAATTCGTCTTCTGGGTCAATTCCCTCTACAGCAGCCGGTGATCCTTTCTCAACAAATTTAATAATTTCTTTATTGTTTTCTGATTTTACTCTTATTCCTAAATAGGGAATTTTATCTTCTTCTATAATGGCTTTAAGCTGTAACCCGAAGGGGTTTAAATATTTATTAAAGGGTAATTCTTCGGTGCTATCAACGTATAAATTGAAAAAGCTTTGTAAGTCCATATCGGCTACAGATTCAATCACCCTTTGCAGTTGATGGGGAGTAAAACCAGTTTCTGAGGTTCCGTATTGTTGCCACATTTGAACCATAACGTTATCTAGAGACCGTTTATTTTGATGTTTAGCCCGAATTAATAAATCTAGAAGAAGGGAAATTAATTCTCCTTTTAAATAATAGGAGATTTGGCAATTATCACTGTTATTATTTCGTCTATATAGTTTGATCCAAGCATCAAAACTAGACTCACTTAATGGCTGAATTTTTCGGCCTGGAGTTGTTAAGAAACGGGTTATTTCTTTACTTAAAAGTTCTAAGAACTTTTTGGAATCATAAATGTTAGCTCTTAAGGGAATAACTAGGTCATAATAGCTGGTAGTTCCTTCAGAAAACCATAAAGAAGGGGTATAATTTTCCTGTTCGTAATCAAAGGTTTCTAAAGCTTTAGGACGAATACGTTTTACATTCCAGAGATGGAAAAATTCATGGGCAACTAATTGTAGAAAACGGTTATATTTATCTGTATCTTTAAAGTTAAAACGAGAATAGATCAAAGAACAAGAATTTTTATGTTCTAAACCCCCAAAACTCTTCTGTGTGAGATGAAGAATAAACAAATAATCATCGTAGGGTAATTCACCGAATAATTTTGCTTCTGTTTCAATAATTTTCTTGGTATCTTCTATAAGTTTATTGGGTTGAATATTACCGATTCCCCAAATAGCATATTTATGGGGTTTTCCTAACACTTCAAAGGAATAAACCCCATGATTACCAATTTCAAAAGGACTATCTACTAATGTGTCAAAATCTTTAGCATAAAATTGATTAACTTTTCCCGAAACTTCTGGTAAACCTGTGCTAACTTTCCAGTTAGAATTAGGCGGGATAATTTCAACAGTAACAGGAGTTGCTTCTAACCCTGGAATGAAATAGAATAAAGCAGCTCCATTAAAATAACCATGAGTATTATCTAAATGGTTAGTTCTGACCGTTAATTCGTTTGCAAAAACTCGATAAGTAATCAGAATATTATCAACTTCTTTGGTCTCTACTTGCCAATGGTTTTTGCTAACCTTTTTATTGGAAAGTTTTGTTTGTTTATCTTTTGATACTGCTCTAAAATCTTGGATATGTCGAGCATATTCCCTCACTAAATAAGACCCCGGTGTCCACACTGGCATTTTTAAGTCAAGAACCGAATCTGGCCAATGTTCAATTTGTAACCCTACCTCAAAAAGATGAGAATTCGGGTGAGTCATTTTTACAAAGTAAGTTAAACTAGGTAAGGGATGATTTAGTTTTTTGAACTCAGTATTAGTTGATCTAATCATTCTTAAATTTGTTTAGCAAAATGGTTTAGCTGTTTAAGATTCGTCAAGAACAAAATTTGACGAGAGGGGTCGCTTTCTAGACAACCTTGATGTTTTAATTGGGTAATGATTTGCTCACATTCATTCAAAGAAATATCAGCAAAATCAGCTAAGTCTTGGGGCGGTATTTGTAAAATTTCGGCTCCTTCTTCAATTAATTTACCATAGGTTTCTGCTAATTTAATTAAGGTTTTAATTAGCTTAATTTTTGCTGTTTGTTGATGCAATTGAAAGCGACGGTATAGGTGACGAAATCTCCTAACACTGAGTTGCAACATTTTATGGTGAACTTGGGGATCTTTGAAAAGCATCTGCAAAAAACGTTGCGCTGAAATACTCAGTAATTGAACATCAGACAGGGCAATGACCTCAACATATTTGAGTGATTCGTCTAAAACTTCCATCTCTCCAAAAAAATCACCTTTACCGAGAATTTCCAACACTCTTGGCTGCTGGTTATACTGAGAACGTACTTTAACCCAACCCGACACAATAAAGTAAACTGCCTTTCCCCACTCATTCTCTTTTATAATTTCGTCGTTCTGTTCATAACTTTCTTCATCAATAACAGACATTATCCATTCTAAGGTTTCCGGATTCGCTACACTAAACAACGGGAATAGCTCGACAATTGCTTGAGTTTCCATTAAAGGGGGTTAAGGACGGCACTTAATGATAAATGGAGGAATATCAATTCCTTGATTTTTCCTTCTGATTAAATCATTTCCTTTAATGATAAACCCCATATACTCCATACGTCTAGCTATGCACTGGCAAAAAATCAGTAGTCTTAACCTGATGGAATTGTTGTATTATCGTGAGGATGAGACCTCGTAATTAACAACGAGGTTAAAATTAACTAATGACTTGGGAATTCGCATGGGTAGAAAGTATCACGTTTACGGTGTCGGTAATGCCTTAGTTGACATGGAGTTTCGCGTGACTCCTGAGTTACTACAAGAATTACAGATTGATAAAGGGGTTATGACTTTGGTGGATGAGTCCCGTCAAGGAGAAATCATCTCTAAGTTTAATGGTAACCTTTGTAAACAAAGTGGTGGCGGTTCAGCAGCTAATACTATGGTAGCCTTGAGTCAATTAGGGGCTAAAGGTTTTTATTCTTGTAAAGTGGCTAAGGATGAAGCTGGATTTTTCTACTTAGATGATTTACAAAATTGTGGTTTGGATACCAATGTTCATGATGAAAAGGAAGTGGATGGAACCACGGGTAAATGTTTAGTTATGGTCACTCCTGATGCCGATCGCACTATGAATACTTTTTTGGGTATTAGTGGCAGTTTATCGGAAACAGAATTGGTTCCCGGGGCGATCGCTGATTCAGAATATCTCTACATGGAGGGTTATTTAGTAACGTCTCCCACCGCTAAAGCAGCAGCTATTAAAGCCCGAGAAATTGCTCAACAATCAGGGGTGAAAACCACATTTTCTTTATCTGACCCCAATATGACTTCTTTCTTTAAAGAGGGATTATTAGAAATTATTGGAGAGCAAATTGAGTTTATTTTTGCTAACGAATCAGAAGCTTTAACAATGGCTGATACAGAAGATTTTTCTGAGGCTGTTTCTTACTTTAAAAAACTATCCCAAGGGTTTGCTATTACCAGAGGATCACAGGGTTCCGTAGTCTTCGATGGTCAAGAATTGATAGAAATAACTTCTTATCCTGTAGAAGCTATTGATACTGTGGGTGCTGGAGATATGTACGCTGGAGCTTTTTTATATGGCATTACCCACGGCATGAATTATGCTCAAGCTGGTGATTTAGCTTCCCGCGCCTCTTCTCGCATTGTTACTTCTTATGGTCCTCGTTTAGAAACAGAAACCTTAAAGGAATTACTCAATAATTAATCGATAATGGATAATGGATAATAGCTAATGTAGAATCAGCAGAAAAATTAATTCTAGATTCTTATTTATCCTAAAAAAGAAAAGGGTTTAACCTAATTCATTCATTATCCATTATTCTAAGTTAAGTAGACAAAAATAAACCTCAGTTTTTAGTCAGTCCTAACAGAAGATAAAGACAGTCATTATCAAGGCTAAATCCTTGAATACTAATTTTTCTATTTTATATTTAATTACATCTAACCACTTATATTGAATTAAGGTTAACTTGCTATAATTCTTGTTATCATAGTACAATATAACTTATCAGTTAAAATAGTAATAGAGGGATATTGATTATGTTAAACCAATTCCGACAACATTATCCGGAAGGAAGTTTAGTCAGTGAGTTAGTAACCATCGATCATGGTAAATATATTGTTAGGGTATTACTACAGAATAATAATGTAACATTAAGTACAGGATTAGCAGCAGATGAGAAAATTGAAATCGCAGAAGATCGAGCGATCGAACGAGCATTAAATAGTTTACAATTAGACACTAAACCCGTTACAGTAAAAGAAAAAATTGTGGTTCAACCATCAACTTCCCCTCCAGAAATAACTCAACCAAAATCGACGGTTGCATACTCATCTCCTCCTCCAGAAAAAACAGTTGAAGTTGAACCTGTTGTCAAGAAAAATGAAATTAAAGAGATAGAAACCCCAACTAAACCACCAATTAAAACTACAACTGAAACACCGACTAAATCATCTAAAAATCAAGTTAAAACTACAAAAAACTCTAAGAAAGCACCATCAATAGAACCAGAAATAGAAGAAAAAACCCTTCCTATTCTTGAGACTCAACAGGAACCAAAAATAGAAGAAACTACTCTTCCTATTGCTGAAATCACCGAAGAAACAGAAATAGAAGAAACCACTCTTCCTATTGCTGAAATCACCGAAGAAACAGAAATAGAAGAAAAATCGTCCCTAGAAGAAGAAGTGCTAGATTTTTCTGAGATTATTGCCCGTTCTAACGTAGAATTAAAAAGGTTAAAATGGACAACAGAACAAGGGCGAGAATATTTAATTAGAACCTACGGAAAGCGATCGCGTCAAGTGTTATCTGATGATGAATTATTAGAGTTTCTTCGTTATTTAGAAAGCTTGCCCACACCTTCCTAGAAAAACAGTATATTCTTACTTTTATGTAATTTCAGCAAAACTCTAGTCAAAAGTGAACTATTCAGGATAAGATGCAACTGTGTCTGTTCCCTTAATTTTTCCATAAAAGATAGATAAGTGAGGAGTTTTAAAAATGTTTGATCTATTAGCTTTAACTTTAGGTAACTTATTAGGAAAAACACCCCCTGCTATCGATACGGTTCCCGTAGTAGCTTGGCAAGAGGCAAAAGTGTTTGATGTTCCTACCCAATCAGATCCCGTAGTAGAGTCTATTATTGAGGATTATTTACAGAAATTATCCTCTTTAGGGTTTCCTACTAATAAACAAGCCATTTGGTTACAATCAGACTGGGCTTATTTAGGAGATCATCAAGCAAAAATAGCCTTATCTGCCGCCTCTTTAACCAAAATTGCCACCTCTTTAGCGGCCTTAGAAACTTGGGGAACAGCACATCGTTTTGACACAGAATTTTTAAAGGTTGGAACCCTTGAAAATGGAGTTTTAAAAGGAGATTTAATCGTTAAAGGTAGCGGTGATCCCTTATTTGTTTGGGAAGAAGCGATCGCAGTGGGAAATAAACTCAACCAACTGGGAATTAAACAAGTTACAGGCAATCTAATTATTGTTGATAATTTTGCCATGAATTTTAAAAGCGATCGCCAAAGATCCGGACAACTATTACAACTAGCTTTTAATTCTTCTCGTTGGACACCCCTAATTAGACAACAGTATAAAACTTTACCCCCCAATACTCCTAAACCACAAATTACCATTCAAGGCACAGTTAAAGTTGCCAATAATGTTCCTGAAACAGCACAAAGATTACTGAAACATCAATCTTTAACCATGGCCGAACTCCTCAAACAAATGAACATTTATAGTAATAATGTCATGTCCGAGATGATTGCTGACTCTGTGGGAGGGGCCGCCGTTGTCTCAGAAGTGGCAGCTAAAGCAGCTAAAGTTGATCGCCAAGAAGTGCAGTTAATCAATGGATCGGGGTTAGGGGTAGAAAATCGTATTTCTCCCAGGGCCTCAGTAGGTATGTTAATAGCAATGGAAGAAAAATTACAAGATAATCCCTTGAGTGTAGCCGATTTATTTCCTATGGGGGGAAGGGATAAAACAGGAACAGTTCAATGGCGAAATCTTCCTGATGGGGTTGCGGTGAAAACAGGAACCCTCGCCCGAGTTAGTGCCTTAGCTGGCGTTATTCCTACCAAAGAAAGGGGGCCAGTGTGGTTTGCTATTATTAATCACGGTCCAAATATAGATCGCTTTCGAGTGGAACAAGATCGCTTCTTACAAAGATTAACTAACCATTGGAACTTAACCCCAGTAGCTTCTCCTGTAAAAGCCACACAACCTGTTAAATTAGGCGATCCTCAACGTAATATACATACCGAAAGTTAGTTTTAGGGTGGGTTAGGTGGTAATTAAATATGTTAGTTATTTGTTAATTAATTATCCACATTAACCCACAATTAAAAATATGTACGTTTATACCTTTTGTAAGTTGTCAATCAGCTAAAATAAGATAAAGTAGCTATTCAAATTATGTTATGAGCTATCACAATATTATTACCATTGAACCAGAGAAACGAGGGGGAAAACCTTGTATTAGAGGAATGCGGATAACTGTGTATGATGTATTCGGTTGGTTAGCTGCTGGTATGTCTCATGAGGAAATTGTAGATGATTTTCCAGAGTTGACAGAAGAAGATATTAAAGCTTGTTTAGAATTTGCTGCTAACCGAGGACGTTATTGAAACAGTATGATTTTTTTGATATATAATTAAACTAATTAGTATATAAATATTTTTCTGATATGACAAGCTTAATTGTCCTCGGTAATATTAATCATTTTACATTTGCAAATTCTGTAATTGTAGCTAATGCTAAAGTTAAAGAAGGCTGGGATCAGGGAGAAATATCTCAATTTTTCAACTTAGCTTTTTTAACACATACTAAAACTCTTGGGTTATCATTACTTTGGGCAATTATTTTACACAAATCGGATGAGCCCAGTCAGGCTTTAAGCAATATATTTGTTATTCATTCTAAAGATTCGTATATCAAGTTAAAGGATAATGAAGATTGGATAGATCATATAGAATCACATGGAATAAGTCGAGAATTATTCGTTGAAAAGATAATTGACATAACAGAAGAACAATCTTCAATTACAAAATTTGTTGATTATCTTGAGTTTATTTTAAAAGGCATACCTATTGGTAAAAACTTGATTATTGATCTTACTAATGGCACCTCATTCCAGAAAAACTTATTATCAATAGCTTCTTATATACTGGATATAAAACATCAATATCTAATTGATGTTTCAAAATTATCTAAACTAACTAAAGAAAGAGGATTTTTGCCAGTTAATATTTTGTTACCTTGCTATACTTTAGCTCCTGCTACAGATAGATTGGATAGGATTGCATACCTAAATCTTTCTGAAATGGTACGTTATAAAAAAATAATAGAACATCAAACAAGTAAATATATAGCAATTGATCCTGATGCTTCTGATGAGGAGTTTTTTGGTAATAACTTAGGTCATTCTATTCAGTTAAAATTACAAGGGGATCAAAGTAAAGATAATGCTATTTATCGAATAGCAGCTTCCTCAATTTCAGCGAGTGTAGAGGATTTAATTCGTCTTCTTATTAATAAGTTTATGTTAGTTAACCTTGCTGAGGGAGTGGATCGAAGAACTTTTGGACAAAAACTAAAAATTATTGAGGCTAAATTTGAACATGATACTCCATCTGACTTTGATTTAGAGTTTTTTAGAAAATTCAATGATTTTATGTTGTACTTGAGAAATAGTTCTACACACAAGGGTCAACTTTTAACTCCTTCAGAAAAGTTCAAAGCAGAACTTTCTGTAATAATGGCTTTTCCTTTTATTGACTTTTATACAGATATTGTCTATGATGCGTTATCAAAAAGCAAACTTACTAAAAAGCCCAAAAAAATAAGAAAACTAACTGATATCTTACCTGAAGAAAACTTGTATTATGGCTTAGATGGAGATGATACAGGAAAAATTTTAGAGGAACTTTTTTTAGCTTGTAGTGATGAAGCTAAATTTCGGAAATCAAGTAAACAAATAACTGAGGCAATTTCGGAAATTGCTAGATTTATTCGTAAGAAGGTTGGTAAAAAATCAGTTATATTTGAGGCAGGTGATGATCTTTTGTTTAAAGGTAATCTTGAAAAGCAAATATTGTTAGAAATACAGACTATGTACTCACAATTAACATCTGGGATAATAACATCAGGACTAACCTGTTCAATTGGATATGGAAGATCATTTCAAGAAGTTTATTTAGCATTGAAACTTGCCAAAACGCAGCCGGGGAAAAATTCTATTGTTGGAATTGAGCTTTGCTAAATCTGCTTGCCTATTATATCCCATCTCTTAGTTTTATTATTATTCATAAAAAAATCCTAATCAGTAAATCCATGAAAATTCGACAACCTCGTTATAGCAAAGAAGAATTAGCAAAACGTGGTCATGAACTCTATGACTCTCAGATTCGTTCTCAAGTTGAGGCAAATAATCACGGTCAGATAGTTGCTATTGACATTGAAACGGGAAACTTTGAAATTGCTAATGATAGCTTAACTGCGGCCAAACAATTATTAAAACATCATCCTGATGCACAAATTTTTGGTATTCGTATTGGCTATCCTGCTGTTCATCGCTTTGGTTTTTCTTGTTCTAATACACAAACATGATTATTGGTTATGTAAATACGAATCGAGAGGCAATTATCAAGTTAGCTGTGCTTGGTGAAAATAAAGTAAATCAGGGAATTAAAGCAGTAATAGACACGGGATATACAGGTTTTCTCACCTTGCCATCTGCTATTATCACAAAACTAGGATTAACTTGGTAACAATTACAGCATTATCGTAACTGACAGTGCGATCGCCTCAATTTCAACCTCTCAAGTAATCACACCAGGGTTGGGCAGAAGGATAAAAAGACATTGTTAAGTTCTTTTACCGAGAATACCCTGCAAATTTTAAGCTTTATTCCAAAGTGTTCTACTATACAAATCTGGCTGCTAATATGGGGATCTCAAGAATTCTAATCAAAAAGTCCTATGAATCAAGCTGTCGTTGCTGTTATGGATGGAACCAAAGCCCGCTTTTTTACCTTGCAAGAGGCAGAGTTTCCCGAATATCAGTCCAGTCCGAACTTGATTGAACATCAATGTTTAACCAATGCGGCCAAAGAAATGGCCGGGAAAGAACTCTGGGCCAACACGAAAACCGGACGCAACCGAGGCTCTCGCAGTCAAGGCCATGGCTATGATGACCATCGACAAAACCATATCAGTGAATATGAACGTCATTTTGCCAAGGATATTAGCCACGAAATTACAGAACTTCTCAGTCAATGGGAGTCTCATTTAATTCTGTTGGTAGCTGAACCCCAAATGTTAGGATTTGTGCGTGAGTCCTTGATGCCTCATTTATCTCGAAACATTAAACTCGAAGAATTAGCAAAAGACCTTTGTAAATTAAAACCCTTAGAACTTCATGAATATTTAGCCCATAAAAATTTAGTCCCTGCTCGCAAAGCTGTGGTAATCTAACCGCAAAAGCTTATCCCCCCTCATTAAGGGGGGTTGGGCGGATCTAATCGGAACTGGAAACTAAAGAATAAATTTGACCATCCATGAGAATACGGGTAATTCCTTTCGCTTGTAGATGATCGCAAGTTTTATATAGAAGACGACCATCAGGAACCTTGATAACCCGTTGAGAACGATTGGAAAAACGACGGGCAACCCGATGATTATCAAAAATAGGTAAGGTTCTTTGTTGTACTTCAGCCGAGGGAATTTGACCCAAATGGGCAAACTCTTTTAGGGGTTTAACAATTAATTCAGCCGCTCTATCTATCACAAGATAACAGGTTTTCGGGAAAGTGGCAGCCGACAACGGTAAAACTTGAATATCTTTTGGTGCAGACAAAGACTCATCGTAATCATCCTCATCCTCATCTTCATCCTCATCCTCTTCCTCATCCCAGTCATCATCACTATCTTCTAACTCTTCTCCCAACATTTCTCCTACTGCTGCTACATCAACCTCTTCTAAGTCTTCCGTTTCAGACTCTTCATCCTCTTCTGTAGAAACCAAAATAGGAACGTCTTTCTTAACTGTCACAAGTAATGATTTTGAGGAAGGTTTCTCGGGGGGACTCTCAACAGAAGACTCCACTGCTTCTGTTGCTGTTGCTTCGGGAACCGGTTCCGAAATGACAGGGGTTTCTTTGATAATTGGATTAGTCTGCTTAGAGGCCGCTTTTAGTCTCTTGTCTAAGTAACCTTGAGGTTTATTGGTTCTAGCTAAGCGTTTTTGTTGAATTAAATCTTCATACTCCATATCCGAGAGAGTATTCTTCAAAAAACGACTAATGGTAGAACTACTGACCCCGTAACGGTCAGCTAAGGTAGAAGTGGTTTCTGGAGTTTGACGATAAAGATTAAGAATTTCTTGTTTGTCGTCGTTGGTCAGTTTCTTGGGACTCATGGGATTATACCTACCTTTTTGGCAGCCGAAGTCTACCTTAACACCTCACATCCATCTGCTAGAATTGTCCCCAGTGACTTAGGGTTTAACTGATTCTCAACAGATGGCTAGGACATCAGGATTGAATGGATTATCTGATCTAGTTTATCGTTAACCGCTAGGTTTCATCCCTTCTTAGTATCAAAAACTTAATGATTATGGCAATGGCAAAGGGTCAACCGGCTTTATTAGTGTTAGCTGACGGAACAATTTTTGAAGGGTTATCCTTCGGCGCGAAAGGAACAACGGTGGGAGAGGTAGTATTTAACACAGGAATGACAGGATATCAAGAAGTTTTGACCGATCCCAGTTATTGTGGTCAGATTGTCACTTTTACTTATCCTGAGTTGGGCAATACAGGGGTTAACCCCGATGATGAAGAATCGGAAAAACCCCAGGTTAAAGGGGTGGTCGCTCGTAACATAACTTATCGTCCCAGTAATTGGCGTTCCACTGAGTCTTTACCTGATTATTTAATCCGCTACAATATTATCGGTATTTATGGCATTGATACCAGGGCTTTAACCCGCAAAATTCGTTCTGTGGGGGCGATGAATGGCATTATATCCACAGAAATCTTGGATACAACCGAATTATTGCGGCAAGTTCAATCAGTCCCTTCTATGGCCGGGTTAAATTTGGTTAAGGAAGTCACTACCAAGGAAATTTATGAATGGTCAACCCCTACAGACAGTCATTGGGCCTTTAATATTAACGACCGTGAGACTTCTCAAGACGGTTTAACGGTGGTGGCCATTGATTTTGGGGTCAAGCGCAACATTTTACGACGGTTAGCTAGTTATGGTTGCAAAATTATTGTGGTTCCTGCTGATACCCCTGCTGAAGATATTTTAAAGTACAATCCTGACGGTATTTTCCTTTCTAATGGTCCGGGAGACCCTTCGGCCGTAACGGAAGGGGTGAGTACAGTTAAAGCTTTAATTGAAGAAGGAAAACCTACTTTTGGCATTTGTATGGGACACCAAATTTTAGGGTTATCTTTGGGGGCTGAAACCTTTAAGTTAAAGTTTGGTCATCGTGGTTTAAATCAACCCTGTGGACTGCAAGAAAAGGTGGAAATTACCAGTCAAAATCACGGTTTTGCGGTAACGGAAAAATCCTTAGATGCAGAGGTAGAAATTACCCATCTAAATTTGAACGATCGCACGGTGGCTGGTTTATCTCATAAAACCTTACCTTTCTTCTCGGTACAATATCATCCCGAAGCTAGTCCGGGTCCCCATGATGCAGACTATTTATTTGAGAAGTTTGTTAATTTGATGAAAGAAAATAAGGGCAAATAATAAACAATTAATAATGGATAATGGATAATTATTTTTCCATTATCCATTAAAAAACGACGATTAAAATTTACAGCAGTTTTAACTTGCATAGATTAAACATTAAAATATCAACACTCCCCACACTCCCCACACTCACTTAAAAACTGCCATTAAAAGGTGAAAAATGAATAATACGGATAATCAAGCACAATTACGAGTGCTAGGACTCCCTGCTCAACAAGGAAGATGGTTATTAATTCCTCTAGGGATGACTATCCTACTCTGTTTGGGGACGGTGTATTCTTGGAGTATTTTTAGAACCCCCTTAGAGATAGATTTACAAATTGGCGCAACTGAAAGTCTGTTGCCCTATACAGTTGCCCTCCTTTTTTATGCCTTATTAATGCCGATCGCAGGATTTTTTATTCCTCGCCTTGGGACTCGCTTAATGACGGTTATTGGGGGGATAATCGTGGGCTTAGGCTATATTCTCTCTAGTCTTGCTAGTAATATAGTAATCATGATTTTAACCTACGGTGCCATCGCTGGTACAGGTGTGGGTATTGCTTATGGTGTACCGATGGCCGTTATTGCTCGCTGGTTTCCTGATCGAAAAGGGTTAGCCGTTGGCTTAACAATTATCGGATTTGGGCTTTCTCCCCTAATTACTGCCCCTTTGGCCAATTTTTTAATCGAAAACTATACTGTTAGACCGACATTACGCATTTTAGGCATTATTTTAACGGTGGTTATTGTCATTATGGCCATCCCGATGAAATTTCCACCCAACCATTGGCAACCTTTAGCAACCACGACAAACACAGAGAGGGCAATTAATCAGATATATCCTAGCAGTTTATGGAAAAGTCACTCATTTTATGGCTTATGGATTTGTTATGTCATTGGGACTTTAATTGGCTTAACTGCTATCGGTATTTCTAGTCCTGTGGGGGAAGAGATGATTAAGATAAAACCCAGTGTTGCCGCTAGTAGTGTTTCTCTGTTTGCCCTATTTAATGGCATTAGTCGCCCTCTCTTTGGTTGGTTGAGCGATCGCTTTAAACCCCACTATGTTGCCATCGGTGCTTACACTTTAGCCCTGATTGGTTGTATTTTGATGATTAATGCACAGGTCGGACAAGTTAGCACCTATTTAATCGCTTTTTGTCTCTTTTGGTTTTGTTTAGGGGGTTGGTTAGCCATTGCACCCACTACTACCCTCCGCTTTTTTAATCCTGATCAATATGCTCAAAACTACGGTATTGTCTTTACGGCCTATGGAGTTGGTGCTTTAGTGGGTACAGTATTCACGGGACAAATACGCGATCGCTTTGGCTCTTATAGTATTGTCTTTTATTTTATGGCTTTACTCGCTATTATTGGCATTGTGGTGGCTAGTTTACTGTTAAAACGGAGAAAATAGCCCCTATCTTATCTCGAACTCGGGTTAATAACTTAGAGACAAGTCATCAAGAGCAAACATACTGCAACTTCATAAAATATCGAAGAACGAAAAGTGCAAAGTCCTGGTAATTTTTTCATTTTTTTGCTTTAATTTGGGTCAATCAAAAACTGATGTTTGAGAAGAAAAAGAGGAGAGGTGATATTGCTATCACCATGATGAAATCCTCTCTAAAAAACAATGACCCCTCACACCTAAAACTGTTCAAGAAAACGCTTTGCAAAAACAGAGTGTAGATGTCGGACAAAGGCAATCGGTAGATGTTTATTTGTGACTGCGTTTTGCCTTTAATGTTAGTTTAGCTGGTTAACAATAATACTTCAGTCCCATAAAAAAGAGAATTTTCCTAATTAATTCATAGAAACTTGTGTTAATAAAGTGGAAAATTGGGGAAATAAAGAGAAATTTGAATGAAGTCAGAAGTCAGAAGTTCCTCACTACGTTCCGACGCTATCCCACAGAAGTATAATTTATAGATGAGGACTTCTGCCGATATTTTGTTAAAAATTTATCTGTTTAATTATATGATAAACTATTTAGTTGTTCATTAAGACTAATTTTATTATGTGGCGAATTAATGTTCGTTGTAATGGAGATTCTTGGAAAAAGTCAGGTGCTGATTTTAAAGCCATGACAGAAAATTATGAAGTGGAATTGATAGGTTCTCAGAAAATGCCTGATGGAACGAGAATCATGGGTTATAAAATGGAGGACATTAGTGAGGTGGAAACTTTCATAGAAGATTGTACTAAGTTTCCTGGGTTTACGGCTGACTTTGAGTCTTTATAACAAACAAAATCTATCCCTTCAACCAATAAAACCGACAAAATTGTTGAATAAGAAATATAATTTGACCTCATGAAAACAGACCGCCCAATATTAACTAAAGTATCCATTAATCTTCCTTTCGGCATTGGTGGGGCAGAATTACAGGGGTTAAACCTCCCTTAAGTACCAAAACTGTCACCTTAACCGCAGAAGAATGGTTTAACAGTGGTTATAGTAAAGGCGAGTCTGGAGACAATCAAGGGGCGATCGCAGACTACAATCAAGCTATTAACCTTAAACCTGACTATTCTCTTGCTTACTACAATCGCGGTGTAGACAAGGATAACTTAGGAGACAAACAAGGGGCGATCGCTGAATATAATAAAGCAGCACAACTTTACTCACAACAAAACAAGATGGATGATTATTTAGATGCGCTTAATCAAGTGAAAAAATTACAAAAATAGGAAAAAGTAGAAAACAAAGGATTTTTTAGTAGACTGTTTGGGTTAAATTAAATATTCTCTATTTCATCATTCCCCTTCCCAGTATCAGGATTTTGGAGGATTATAAGATTTACAGAATAGGGTTATGGTGATGGAGTTAATAGGATCATGGAATGAGATTAGATGGATGATACGATTTACAGGATAGGGTTATGGTGATGGAGTTAATAGGATCATGGAATGAGATTAGATGGATGATACGATTCACAGGATAGGGTTATGGTGATGGAGTTAATAGGATCATGGAATGAGATTAGATGGATGATACGATTCACAGGATAGGATTATGGTGATGGAATTAATAGGATCATGGAATGAGATTAGATGATAGAATTTACTATATTAATTACAATTATCTTTCCCAGAAAGTTTAAAAGAAAAAAATCCTGAAAATCCCCTAATCTTGTCTAATCCTGATACTGAGGGGGGAAAAGATATATACTTAACACCATCACTTTTATAATAAATAAATGAAACTCGAAGATATAACCTATAAAGTAATTGGTTGCTCTATGAAAATTCATAATACGTTAGGTAATGGGTTTCAAGAAGTTATCTATCAGAGATGTTTAGCCATTGAACTGCAAAAAGTTGGTTTAACCTTTGAGAGGGAAAAAGAACAACCTATCTATTATGAAGGTATCCACGTAGGAACAAGAAGGGCTGATTTTGTTGTGGAAAATAAAATTATAGTTGAACTCAAAGCTGTAATTAATTTAGAAAATGTTCATCTTGCCCAAGCTAAAAATTATGTGGTTGCTTATGATTTTTCTGTAGGATTATTAATTAACTTCGGAGCAACCAGTTTACAATATAAAAAAATATTCAATCCTAAGTATAATGAGAAAATAAAATAAGTGATTGAACTTATTTTTTGTTAAATTGCCTAAATAAACTAGAAATAATATTAAGAATATCTATAAAATAAAGCTTTCTATATATATTTTGGTATAATGAAAATCCTATGAAAAATCAAGATTGTTATTAGCAATGATAGTTAATTCTTCTGAATTATTATTAAAAGAAGTTGCCGAGAAAACCTCTAAAGCAGCCCGAAAGTTGGCAGGACTTTCAAAAGGCGATCGCAACCAAGCAATAGAAGCGATCGCTACAGCATTAGAAAATGCTTCAGCCGATATTATTAAAGCTAATGAACTCGACTGTAAACTAGCAGAAAAAGAAAGTATTTCTAAGCCATTATATAACCGTTTAAAACTAGGAAAAACAAAACTTGAAGCTACTATAAAAGGGGTTAGAGATGTTATTAATTTAGACGATCCTGTGGGTCATATTTCCATTCACCGAGAATTAGATGAAGGTTTAATATTAAAACGAGTTAGTTGTCCTTTGGGGGTATTAGGAATAATTTTTGAAGCCCGTCCAGAAGCCTTAATTCAGATTACAAGTTTAGCTATAAAATCGGGAAATGGAGTTATTTTAAAAGGAGGTAAAGAAGCCTTAAACTCTTGTCAAACCTTGGTTAAAATCATCAGAGAAGCTTTAATTAAAACCAAAGTTAGTCCTGATACAGTACAGTTATTAACCACCCGTGAAGAAACTAGAAAATTATTAGAATTAGATGAATATATTGACTTAATTATTCCCAGAGGTTCCAATGAATTTGTGAGATTTATTCAACAAAACACTAATATTCCTGTGTTGGGTCATGCAGATGGAATTTGTCACTTATATGTTGATAAAGAAGCAGACTTAGACACAGCTATTGCTGTTGCAGTGGATGCAAAAACTCAATATCCTGCTGCTTGTAATGCTATCGAAACATTATTAATTCATCAAGATATTGCTAGGAAATTTTTACCAGAAATTGCTGAAGGTTTGATCTATAATGACGTTAAACTAAAAGGAGATAAATTAACTCAAACTTATCTGGATATTGAAGCAGCAACCGAAGAAGACTGGAAGACAGAATATAGTGATTTAATGTTATCTATTAAGGTTGTAGACTCCTTAGAAGAAGCTATTAATCATATTAATACTTATGGTTCAAAACACACCGATGCTATTATTACAGAAGATAAAAATAGGGCAGAAATATTCATGAATCAAGTGGATGCTGCCGGGGTGTATCATAACTGTTCAACACGCTTTGCAGACGGGTTTCGCTACGGTTTTGGGGCAGAAGTTGGTATTAGTACCCAAAAAATGCCCCCTAGAGGTCCTGTGGGGTTAGAAGGGTTAGTTACCTATAAATATCAAGTAACAGGAAATGGTCACATCGCTGCTACTTATTCCGGTGAAAATGCAAAATCTTTTACTCACAAAGAAATATGACTTTCTACTTAAAATGTTTGTCCTATAATAGAGGAGAAAATCTCAATAAATTAAAAGAGATCAGATTATGGAACTATTAATTGCTTGGTTAATTACCGCTATCAGTTTATTGATTATTGCACAACTCCCCATTGGAGTAGAAGTAGATGATTTTGGTAAAGCTTTAGTTGCTGCTATTGTTTTTGGTGTTCTTAATGCGTTAGTTAAACCAATTCTGCTTTTTTTCGGTTTTCCCTTAACTATATTAACATTAGGATTATTCTTGCTAATTATTAATGCCATTATTTTTGGTTTAGCTGCTGCATTAGTTAGAGGTTTTCGCTTACGTTATGGTTTTTGGAGTGCGCTATTTGGTTCAATTTGTTTAAGTTTTATTAATGGTATATTATCACAAGTTGTAAGATAATAATCCAAATTAATCTAATAGATAGAGACGCTATAAATAGTGTCTCTACAATGATTTATATACAAAAAAATAAAAGATAATGGATAAGTATAATCAAATCAATTTAAGCATTGATTGGGATAAATTAATTAGAGATTATCAACACAAATTTTCTAATTATAGAGTAAAAGAAAAACAAAAAAAATATCAATTATTTACTCAAGGAAACCCCGAAACTCCCAAATCTCTAAAACTACGAGATTATCAACAAGAAGCAGTTATTAACTGGTTTAAAAATAAGGGAAGGGGAACCTTAAAAATGGCAACAGGAAGTGGAAAAACAATTACTGCTTTAGCTATTGCTACAGAATTATATGAGAAAATTAAACTGCAAGTATTATTAATCGTTTGTCCCTATCGTCATTTAGTTGTGCAATGGGAAAGAGAATGTAAAAAGTTTAATTTGAATCCTATTTTAGCTTTTGAAAGTGTTTATAATTGGCAAAGTAAACTATCAACAGAACTGTATAATGTTCAATCTTATCAAAAACCCTTTTTAACTATTATTACAACTAATTCTACTCTAATTAAGCAAGGATTTCAATCACAAATAAAATTTTTCCCCGAGAAAACCTTAATTGTTGGAGATGAAGCGCATCATCTAGGTTCCCCTCGTTTAGAAAGTAGTTTACCTCGTAACATTGGTTTAAGATTAGCATTGTCTGCTACTCCAGAAAGATATTTTGATGAAGAAGGAACCGACGCTTTACTAAACTATTTTGGAGAAGTAATAAAACCGGAATTCACTTTAGCTGATGCCATAAAAAAACAAGCATTAGTTCCTTATTTATACTATCCTATCTTTGTCAATTTAACAGAATCAGAAGCCTTTACCTATGCAAAACTAACTCAACGTATAGGTTGGGCATTAGGTGAAAATGATAATCTTAAAAATAACGATAACTTGACCTCATTATTAATTCAGAGATCCCGTTTAATTGGAGTAGCAGAAAATAAATTAACTGCACTCAGAGAATTAATGAAAAATCTTTTAGAAACTAACTATACTCTCTTTTATTGTGGAGATGGCTATTTAGAAAACGAACCGAAAAATCATCAAAAACAGATCGCAGCAGTGACTCGTATTTTAGGCAGAGAATTAGGTTATAGAGTTAATACTTATACAGCAGAAAATACTTCAGAAGAAAGAGAAAAAATTCGTCAACAATTTAAAAAAGGAGACTTACAAGGATTAGTTTCCATTCGTTGCTTAGATGAAGGAATTGATATACCAGAAATTGAACAAGCTGTTATCTTAGCCAGTAGTGGAAACCCCCATCAGTTTATTCAAAGAAGAGGACGAGTATTACGACCTTATCGTCAGAAAAAACAGGCAATAATTTATGATATGGTCGTCTTGCCTCCCGATTTAGATCGGGCTACCTGGGAAGTAGAACGAAACTTATTAAGAAAAGAGTTAAAGCGATTTGTGGAATTTGCTAAAATTGCTCAAAATGCAGAAGAAGCCAGTCATAAATTCTTAGCGATTCAAGAGCAATATTCACTCTAAATAAGCTATAATATAAGGTAGATAGTTATTAAAAATATTGTTATGGCAGGACATAGTAAATGGGCAAATATTAAACGCCAAAAAGAAAGAGTGGATGCAAAAAAAGGGAAAACCTTTGCACAATTATCCCGTGCTATTATTGTGGCAGCTAAACACGGTATTGCCGACCCAGCCGGGAATTTTCAACTGCGGACAGCCATAGAAAAAGCCAAAGCAGCCGGCATCCCTAATGATAATATCGAACGGGCGATCGCTAAAGGTGCCGGAACCTACGAAAACGATGATACAATTTACGAAGAAATTCGTTACGAAGGTTATGGAGTTGGTGGGGTTGCCATTATCATCGAAGCCTTTACCGACAACAGAAACCGTACCGCAGCCGACTTACGTTCAGCCTTTACTAAAAACGGGGGTAACTTAGGGGCGGCTGGTTGTGTCGGTTGGATGTTTGAACAAAAAGGGGTGGTAAGAGTAGAAGGAATTATAGATGAAAACGCCCTCTTAGAAGCATCTATGGAAGGAGAAGCAGATAGTTATGAATTGTACGACGAAGTTGGGGAACAGGGGGCAGAAATTTTTACAGATATGACCAACTTGAATCGATTAAGTCAGACACTAAACGATAAAAATTTTAACGTGACAGAAGCAGAATTAAGATGGATTCCTAATAATCTTATTGAAATTGAGGATAATGAGCAGGCTAAATCAATTATTAAACTAATTGAAGCCTTAGAATCCTTAGATGACGTACAAAATGTTACAGCAAACTTTGAAATGGCGGACGAATTAATTTTTTCTAGTATAAATTAAGTTATAACCAAACTTACTGAGGAGGAAAATTAAAGATGACCACTGAATCTCAAGTCCCTAAAGAAAGTGCTATTACCCCCACAAAAACTGAAGAGAAAGCCATTACACCCGAAGTAGTCTCTGAGGAATCTAGTGAAATTCAAAAGGAAACCACTGCACTCATTGACGCTATTAGAAGTAAAGCTTTATCCGAAGCCAAAGAAGCCGGAGAATTAGCCCGTGACAACTATTTAGAAACAGTTCGTCGCATTCGTCAAGATATCGAAGACCGCAAATTATTTGATCCTCAACGCATTGATGAGGCTGTCAAATATATTCAAAAGGAGGTAGAAAAAGATTGGGAGGGTGTTGTTAAAGAATGGAACACTGTAGTTAAAGAAGTTAGTAGTTTTGGCGATCGCCTTAGTGAAGCGGCCAAAGCTGCTTGGGAAATTTTAACCGCACCTTCCAAAGAGACTAAAGATTAATTTTTTCCTAAATAACTAACATTTTTGGGGTGGGCAATGCTCACCCAAATGTCAAAATTTATTCAGTTACAGTCAAAAATCACCCTGTTGCCTGTTGCCCGTTCCCTGTTCCCTCTCTAAACTAGCTAGTTTTATTGAAGATGCAATATCTGAGTCAAATATCCTTACGGACTAATAGTAATTGTAAAAAAGATACCATCATCCTGTAAAGAATTTCCCCCTTGAAATAAGTCTTTTCCTAATGGATTAGCCCAGTCAATACGTGCATTAAAAAAATCACCATATCGTACTTGTAAACCAATACCAACAGAACCTAACTCATTAATAGGAGGGTCAGGTAAATCTCCACTATTCCACCCTTGACCGTAGTTTACAAAAGGAACAAGTTGAACCAGAAATTGATTTTGAGGAATATGGTAAACAGGGAAACGTAGTTCCATTCCTGCAAAAATTCCATTATCCGTTAACAAAGAATTTTGACGATATCCTTTAATATTTCCGATTCCACCTAAAGAAAATTGCTCCAAAGAAACGATAGAACGATCCGCAAGTTGTACATCACTTCTCAGAACAAATAAAGTATCCTCCGCTAATAATTTAACCCATTGTGCTTGACCTCGCCATAAAAAATAGTTACTATGAGGAGCATCAGGATTAACCTCTAAATCAAAGGGTCTTGTTGTGCCAAACGCCTCAATTCCCCAATCAAGTTGCGACCTTGCTGATAATACCTGACTAGGCGTTCTTCCTACCCATTCTTGAGAAAATCGAACCGTAGAAATATGAGTTCTTCCGTTAGTATCAGAACCCCGAGAAGGAAAAGCAAGGCCATCTAAATAAACTGTTTTACTCTTTTGATGATCAATATCTAAACCTAAAGAAAACTCTTGTGACGGGGTTTGAATAATCGGTTGTCGAAAGCGAAAAGAATACTTTTGATAATCAGAATTAATCTCTAAAATATCTAAAGGTTCCTCGATAATTTCCCCTGTTAAACTTCTATATGCTACCTCAACCGTCCCATTATAAACATTAACAGGAACCTGATAAGTAAGCTCCAAATCATCGCTGGCATCCGTGTTAAAATAACTAAAACTAACCTGATCCCCAATTCCCCATAAATTATTTTCAGCTAAATTAAACCCCCGACGAATTTCTCCTACTTGCGGGTTACGTCCATTATCAAACAAAACACTAGGATAAAAAGAACGCCCCGAGACAACTTTAACCACTAAAATATTATTACCAGGACGGGGACTCGGGATTAATTGTGCTGAAATACTTTCAATAATTGGGTTTAATTGTAATAGTTGTAAAGACTCAACCAAACGAGGAATATTTAACGGAGTTTGTCCCCCTAACTCCAAGCGATCGCGCACATAATTAGGATTAAGTTTACCTTCAACTGTAACTTGAATGTCCTCTAATTGACCTTCAACAATTTTAATAGTAATAGTATCATTTTCGATGGTTTGGGGGGGAATATAAGCCCCAGACGTAATATATCCTTGCTCAATATAATACTGAGTAATAGCCGCTCGCGCTTCCAATAACTCAGCAAAACTCAAAGGGCGATTAATAAACCCCTTCAGAATCCCACTTAATTCTTCTGCATCAAAAGCGGTATTTCCCTCAAAACGAAACTGCTTAACGGTAATAGTTCCTGGAATATTCGGTGACACCTCCTCTGTGGGAGGAGGGTTAACATTAGGAGGAATTAAAGGGTTTTCCAGTAAAGGAACAGGTTGGGGTAACTCAGGGGGAGAAGTAGGAGGAATGGGACTGTTATCAAAAGACTGCGCCATTAACTGACCAGCAAAAACCCCACTTAAGCAGAAACAACCAAAAAACAAATAAAATAGGTTAGAGAGACGAGTTACGCGTTGACAAATCATAACAGTTAGCAGGACTTAAACCAGGACTGTGAGGAGTCACAGTGGGCGCTTTTGCTGTTAGCACTACATTACCATCAGCATCAATTATCCATCCTTGTGCTTCCACAATAGATGGGGTTTGTGTCTCACTTAAATTCGGAGATACTTCTGAAGGGAGAGAAGTTCCTGGTTCAGAAGGCAGGGAATTTGATGAATCAGTATTAGGATAACCTAATTCCGTTAAACCTGTGGGGTTGTCTACCCCTTCATTGGGGTTAGAAGGTAAACCACCCCGTCCCCTAATAGTAAATTCTCCCCTGCTTAAAGCTTCACCAGGACTACAAGCATCAATAATGACCTTACTCGCATCTACCACTTCATCCGGTAGTTTAACCAAACTTCGTTGGGGGTCAACATCAGGACGGTTAATTCCAATATTTCCCACTTGGCCAAACTGAGAACTAGCAGTTATATCATTTAAAAAGGTTAATTGTTGCCTTTCTTCGATACCAAAAACCCCGGCAGCGTTAATATTGATATTTCCTCCCTGGCCTAGAAACGCATTAGCAATAATATCGCTGTTTTCCGTGGGAACAGCAAGAATAAACAACGCATTAATATCAATGTTTCCCCCGTTTCCTAGTCCCCCTGTGGTTCCTGCGGTGGTAGAAATGCTGCTACTACGACGTAAACTTAAAAATCGCTCCACATCAAGGCCAATATTTCCCCCTTCCCCCGAAGCAGTTTCAGCAGATAAACGACTACTATTATCTAAGAAAATATCCTTTGCTTGTATATTAATATCCCCTGCATTTCCTAACCCAAAACTACTCACAGTTACTTCTGAATCATTATTAACCATAAGATCATCAGTGTTAATGCTTAAACTCCCTGCATTGGCTAAAGCATTATCTGATTCTAATAACTCTTGATCAAAACCTAATTCTAGAGCAGTTTCTTGACTTAACGCTTCACTGGTAGCGGTAAGCTGACTTTTGCCATCCAAAGCAATAGACCGCGCATTAAGGGTTAAATTACCCCCTTGACCCGTTCCAATGCTTCTAACAGCTACTTGTGAACGATTATTGACAGTTAATTGCTCCGTATTAATGGTTAAGTTTCCTGCATTTCCCGTTCCTTGAGAAGATGCTGTGATAATGCCTTGATTATCCAAAAAGATAGTATTAGCTGTTATGTTAACGTTCCCTGCATTGCCTTCACCTAAACTAGCAGCCGAAATGACACCCCCATTACTAACTGTCAATTGATTTGTGTTAATAGTTAAATTACCCCCTGGAGAAAATCCCAGTAAATTAAGATCCGTAAAGCCCGATTCTGCTGAAATTCTACTTAAAAGTGTGTCTGAGATATTCGGAACAAACCCACTACCAGTAACTTGTATTGACTCAGACGCATTAATTGTAATTGTTCCACCATTACCAACATTGTTAGCCGTTACTGCTAGTATTTGTCCACCATCTTGTAGGGTTAATCGTTTTGTATTAACGATGAGTTCTCCTCCATCTCCTGACCCAGTCGTGGAAGTCGTTAAGAGACTGGAAGTAAAAAAGCCGGTTCCAATAAGCTCAATGGAGTCAGAAGCATTAACTTCTAATCTACCGCCGGAACCCTCATTAAAGGTTCCTGATGAGATTCCTGCTCCATCTTGTAATCTCAATCTTCGGGTGTTGATTAAAATATCGCCCCCAATATCTATTGCATCCCCGTCAACTTGCGCTGCCACACCTGTAACACCTGATGGTGTTTGACTTCCAATAAGTTCAACAGACTCAGACGCATTAATCAGAATCGTTACTTCCCCATCTAAATTTTCTGTGGTACTCGATATTTGTGCTTGGTTTAATTTAATGTGTCTTCCTTGTAACTGAATGGTTGAATTATCGGCATTTACGGATGCTCCTTGGGAAAAAAAGATATCTTGAAAAGTTGCTACGTTTTGATAGTTTAATTGAAAACCTCTATCTCTTGCCTCTAATTGCACTCGACTATTATTACTAACACTACCTAGTTCTATTCTTCCTTCTGTAACCATTATGCTACCCCCAGGAAAGCTTATGTCTCCTCCCACTAAAGCCAGAGTATTACCAGGACTCACACTGAGATCATTGGCTTGATTGACAATTCTTCCTGGGTTAGATCCAAATTGTAACCCAACAGGAATACTGATAGTTAAAAGAGGATTCTGTTGAGTGTTAGTTGCACTAAATTTGACCCCATCAGCAAACTCAATGACATCAGCACTACTGGCTAAAAAAGATCCTCCAATGTCGATCTGTGAATTGGGGCCGAAGGTAATCCCATTGGGATTAATTAAAAATAGATTTGCCGTACCATTGGCACGAATGATTCCCTGAATGTCGGAAATCGATCCCCCTGTGATACGACTAATAACATTCGTGACGTTATTGGAATTATTAAAATAAGCTTCAATATTGTTGGGAACCGAAAATTGCTCGAAACTATGAAATAAATTAGTTCCGCTTTGCATTCCTCCAGTAATCTCTAACTGATTACCCCTTGGAGTTACCTGGGTATTGACGGTTCCATCCCCAGACACTTGTGCTGAAACTATAGGGACATAAGTTAAACAACTTATAGTAAAAACATTGAAAATGATTTTACACTTCTGAATGGTTAAAGAATAATTTACACTCATCACAGGCTGTAGATTGTTGAGTTTAGACATTCAAGGTGAGTCCCTTTCGACTCAATTTATTCTTGAATTATAAATCTAATCTCAACTTGATGGGGGTGAACTACCCCAACTAATTGCAAGCAATATAGTTGGGGTTTCCAATCTCATTAGGAATTGCGTCTAAGAGGTAAGAAATCTTACCTCCTAGCCGTCTTACATTCCCGACCTTGGCAGTATCGCTAGTTCCTAACGATAATATCCGTAAGGCTTCATTTCTAATATTTATTGAGGCATTTATGTCACGGTCATGGTTTGTATGACAATGTTCACAAGTCCAATTTCTAATATCAAGAGGCAAACTGTCTACTTGATTTAGACATACATGACAAGTCTTAGAACTAGGGAAAAATCTATCAACTTCAATATAAGTTTTCCCTTCGTTTTCTGCTTTGTATTTAAGCATTGTGCAAAACATTCCCCAACCACAATCACTGATAGCTTTAGCTAATTTGTGGTTTTTTACCATGCCTTTGACATTGAGATTTTCTACAGCAATAACTTGGTTTTCGTTGACTATCTTACGGGATAGTTTCTGTAAAAAATCCTCTCGACATCTAGATATTTTTGAATGTACTTTAGCTACTAATCTTCTAGCTTTTTGCCTAGTATTACTCCCCTTTTGTTTACGAGATAATTTTTGTTGTTTACGTTTCAAGTTCTGTTGATGTTTAGCTAAATGCTTAGGGTTGTCAAATTTAGAGCCATCACTGGTGACAGCAAAATCAGTTAATCCTAAATCTATTCCAATGGCCTTACCTTCTGTTGAGGTTTCTGGTTTCTCTAGACCATCATCAACTGTAACTGAAGCATAGTATTTGCCATCACTGTTTTTTGAGATTGTAACTGTCTTAATAGTTCCCTCAAAATCTCGATGACGACGACAATAAATTTTACCGATTTTTCGATTTAGTTTTAGGTAGTCTCCTTCAAACTTAACATTAGCTGGATAACTCATCGATTGCCTACCATGCTTTGATTTGAATCGAGGTAACTTCGCTCTTTTATCAAAGAAATTTTGAGTTGCGATAGTCAGAGATTTAAGGCGACAAATTGTAAACACTGAGAATAAGCATCACTTAGCCAAGGATATTCTTTTTTCAGTCCAGGTAAAAGACCTTGAATAGCCCCTCTACTCAAGCTTTTTCCAGTCTTTTGATAAGTTTTTTGGCATAATTCTAAAGAATAGTTCCAATACCATCTACAGCAACCAAAAGCTTTGGCTAATGCTTGCTGTTGCTCAGTATCAGGATAAATTCTAAATTTATATGCCTTGTACATTATCGACAATTTACATAACTGATAATATTATAACCCAGAATCAGAACATAAGAACAAGGAAGTGGTTTAGTAATCCCCTACACCCCCATATTGATTAATTTGAGGGGGTTGAATTCCATAGTTAGGGGTGTTTTGGTTCTGATTAGTTTGGGTCGGGGAATTAGGATTGGGGTTAGCATTTCCATAAGTATTAGGTAATTGAGGAGAAGGAGGATAGGCCGGAACTGGTGGTGGGGCTACTCCA
>JAAUYK010057978.1_pt1 | contig 36862 bp, 34 predicted proteins | sample 7278021 | NCBI WGS metagenome assembly JAAUYK01 (sample SAMN14350223, study PRJNA611818) | marine sediment metagenome | isolation source: surface marine sediment (1.8m) | place: French Polynesia: Moorea | collected 2018-08
CCCGAAGAAGAACTAGGATAAATAGAGATAATTTTGACCAAACATTGAACATTGAAAATCTTTCATTTTGGTTTCAAGCCTCTCCCTTTAGGGAGAAAGAAGTTTGGGAGAGGTTTCAAGCCTACTTCCAAACGAATAATAAATGTTAAATGAAATGACTAATTAATGTGAATAAAGTTCCAGGTTTAATTGTGACTTAAGATATTGAAAAAGAAAAAATAAAATTTCCTTGTCCCATAAAAAATAAATCTGCTAGAATCAATGGGTAACAATCTTAAATAATTTCCATGAAGAGTTAGGTCTCTGTTGTTCTTTACCTTTCCTTAACCAAAACCATCTTAAATCCTAAACTCATAATTTTTGTGCAATCACACAACAACTAATCGATTATAAGCAGAGAAAATTATGCCGAAAGAAGACGCATCCGTTATCGTAGGAATTGATATCCGGTCTAGGTTTTATGGAGAAAATTCCATATTTATCACAGGACAAAAGGTAAGAAAAACCAATACACAGACAATCAATTTTAAGGTTGCTGATGGTCTGTTTACCGTAGGGAACGAAGACAATCAATTTACTTTTGACTTTGTTAATAATCCTCAAGAAATTCCAAGCAAACCCCAGGCTTATGACTTAGGAACTCTTCCAAATAGTTCCCACCCCCTACTAAAAGAGATTGTTTTTAGCCTAATTTCTCCGCAACCTGAAACTGAAGAAAGTGACAATGAAGAAAAACCCCAAGATGCTACTGCTTACACTGAAAATAGTAATTTGGAAAATGACGAAATTCCAGATCAAGACAATAATGAAAATACAATCCCTAATAATGAAGAAGATAATATTAATCCTCCCCTAGAAGATACCCCAAGTGACTCAGAAGTTTCCGATATCGATGGTCAACAGACAACAGTAGGAGTATCAAGCGAACAAGAAACTGCTATAGTTACTGAGTCTGTTTCTGAGACTGAAAACACACCAGAAAACATTGTTGTTGACATCGAAAATAGTAATCAGAATAATAATGAAAACACCATTGCTGATGGAGAGACCATAGATCCACCTCCGTCTATAATCAGTTCGTTTAACATCATTATAATTGGCACCAATGATAATGACACCCTCCCAGGAACCACCTTTAACGATATTATTGATGGGCGATCGGGAAATGATGCTATCTTTGGACTAACCGGTAATGATGCTATCTCTGGTGATGAGGGAAACGACATCATTGATGGGGGTGAAGGAAACGATCTAATTTTCGGTCATGATGGCAATGATATTATTTCTGGGGGAGATGGCCTCGATATCTTAATTGGAGTTAATCCTACATTGGGTTTTGGATCTTCTGAACAAGATATGTTAGAAGGAGGAGAAAATCAAGATATTTTCGTCTTAGGGGATGAAAATTACCTTTATTATGATGATAATGATCCCCTCAGCTTTGGAGAACATGACTATGGGTTAATTCGTGACTTTACCCTTGGGGAAGATATCATCGAACTTCATGGAGAAATCGAAAACTATAGTTTAGACTTCTACACTACCGATGATGGCATCATTAAAGCTGATATTGTCTATGATTCTGGAGTAGAAGCAAAAGGAGAATTAATCGGTATTATCGAAAATGCTGACCCAGAATTAGAATTAAGCGATTCTTCCTTTGTCTATAGCGAAAATGACTATGAAAGTCTTTACAATGAGATTTTTTCCCCTCTGGAAAGTTTAGATCCCGGAATCTTTGTCATAGATCAAGTATCAGCATCCTCTTTGACATTAATCAACAGCAATAGAGAAGTAGTCACTATACCGCTATGGGGAGACGGTCATGTATATATCTTTTCAAAGAATGCTTTGAGTATCCCTGCTCCTACACCCGGTAGTGTTTTGGATACTTCTCTCATTGGTGTCTTTACCCCTCCTAATATCATTGAAGGAACAAACGACGATGATGTTTTAGTGGGTACAGATAGCAACGATATGATTTATGGTTTTGCAGGTAATGATGATATTTCAGGACTAGGGGGTGATGACACTATTTATGGTGGAGATGATGAGGACACCATTTCTGGTGGTTTAGGTGACGATAACTTAGATGGTGGAGACGATGATGATCTCATTACTGGTGGAGGGGGTAACGATACTATTACCGCAGGAGACGGTGATGATACTGTTTCTGGTGGTTTTTTTCTTGGTTTATTTGGTGTAGATGATCACGATCAGATCACCGCAGGAAAGGGAGATGATGATGTTTCTGGTGGATACGGAAACGATACTATCTCTGGAGATCAAGGTGAGGACACAATTTCTGGTGGTTTAGGTGACGATAACTTAGATGGTGGAGACGATGATGATCTCATTACTGGTGAAGAGGGTAACGATACTATTACCGCAGGAGAGGGTGATGATACTGTTTCTGGTGGAGATGGTAATGATACTATCTCTGGAGATCAAGGTGAGGATACAATTTCTGGTGGTTTAGGTAACGATAACTTAGATGGTGGAGACGATGATGATCTCATTACTGGTGGAGAAGGTAATGATACTATTACCGCAGGAGACGGTGATGACACTGTTTTTGGTGGTTTAGGTAACGATAACTTAGATGGTGGTACGGGAGATGACATTATCAATGGTGTCTCTTCAAACACCGGTGGAACCTTTGAACGAGATACTTTAACAGGGGGTTCCGGTAGCGATCGCTTTATTTTAGGAGACAAAACCCAAGTCTATTATGATGATGGTAATGCTGTTTCCTTGGGTAAATATGATTATGCTTTAATTACAGATTTTAATGCTAGTGAGGACTTCATTCAATTATATGATTCCATTGATTTTTATCAACTGGATCTGTATACAACCTCATCAGGAAACATTAATGCTGCTTTGATGTACGATCCAGGAGTAACAGCGAGACGAGAACTGATTGCTATTATTGAGGATGTTTCTGCTGACTTAAATATTAGTGATTCTTCGTTTGTTATTGCTTAATCATCTCGCTAACAAAACTTGATCCTTGATCGATTTAAAAACCCTAACTTCTTCAAAGTTAGGGGTTTTTCATTTTACAATTTTATAATAGGTAGTGCTATAGTAGAATTTTTCGTGTAATGATTAGGAGTTAATTAGGTAACTGCTCACCGCAATAAAGAATCTCTCTTGACAACATAGAGGTAAAATCGAGGATTTTTATGTATATTAGGAGTTATGATAACCAATGCTGCCATTGATTCAGAGCTAGTTAGAGCCGTCGCTGATGAACAGTTAGCGACCAATGTGTTCATGGTTGAGTGGCTAGTCAAGGTGCAACAACAGTTATCCCTTCAACAACGACTGATTGAGAACAAAGACCAACAAATCTCTGCACAACAACAAGAGATTGAAAAATTGAAAGAAGAGAGAGATAAGCTAAAAAACCGTGACAAAAAATTGGAGATTGGAGATTGGAGATTGGAGATTGAGTAAGAACAAGCCCTTGTTTTTAAACATGGGTAAATCTACAATCTACCCTCAAAAATCTACAATAAATCAAAAATCTACAATCTACTTTTCCCTTGCCCCCTGTCTTTTAAGCAGGGGTCAATCTACAATCTGCCCTCTGCAATCTGCAATCCTTTGACCAGTGATTGCTATAGTGCCTACTTTCGACAAAGTGCTTACGCTAAACAGAAGTGTCTGGCCCATCTAGAACGAGAGTTAGAGTCCCTGAAAACCAGTCGGTTTCAGGGGAATCGGCAGTTTGCCCATGATGTGCAATTGGTTTTAGGGAAAGCTCGTATGGCTCATCGTCATTATCATGCAGGAATTTTAAACCTCTCAGAGTTAAGCTCTAAAAGAACTGAAGTCGAGAACTTACTGCAAGAGATTTTTAAGGCAACTCCCAAAAAAGGATGGCCTTATGACGCACAAAGATTGATTAACCGTCTCAAACGACATTGGGACGAGTGGTTCACTTTTTTGACTCATCCTGAAGTTAAACCCGATAATAATGATGCCGAGAGAGCCTTACGTCCCATTGTTATTCACCGCAAAGTTAGTGGGGGAGCCAGAAGCGACTGGGGAGCCGAGTTAGTCACTCAAATGTTCAGTTTTTTGGAAACAATGAGGTTACAGGGAAATAATGCTATTACCCAATTGTGCGAATTATTATCATTAGCTGGTCGTAGTCCACCAGGATTAGAGATGTAAACGGACAGGAGCCGATGGGGGGATTTTTCCACCTCCAGAACCAACGGAGGAGATTAGCTTAGTTCTCTATATCAACCAGAGAACTAAGCCAAATTCATTCATTTTTTCATTCTAGGATTGTTTTTTTATTCCTCAATTGATGTTGCTTATCGTGCCTTTTAATAATGCTTTCTTGTTGCGGTGAGCAGTTACGAATTATTTAGCTTAGTATTTAATTTAACTGAGCAAAAAAATGGCTTTTTTATCACAACCCATAGTCCTTATATTTTAACTGCTTTTAATAATTTGATTCAAGCAGGAAACGCTAGAAAAAAAATAGCAGAAAGAGGTAATAAACCCAAAGAACTTAAAAAATTATATTCTATTGTCTCTGAAGATAAAATCTTAGACATAGAAGACTTTGGCGTTTATACGTTAGAAAATGGAGAACTTAGAAGCATAATAGATGAAGAAAATAGACTTATAGATGAAAATATTATTGATGAAATATCTGACGAAATAGGATATATTTTTGATAAATTAGTTGACTTAGAATTAGGAGAAGAATAAATTAATGTTATCTGAGAATCAATTAGAAAAACTAAAAGAATGTTTCACTCAAAAAAAGTTATCTCCCAAGCAATCAAGTTTTTTTACTGAAAATAAAGTAAAATTTGAACTAATTAATGATAATAAAGATTCAATAATTGTTATTGAAGTTAATCTAGATAAATGTTTATTCAAAAAACTACGATAAGTGAATTTTATAACAGGAGATGAACCTAAAAAATGTGATTATCTAATTATTATTCCGGATAAATCACTCGAACTTTGGATAGAATTAAAAAGTAGTGAAGTTGAATAAGGTAAACAGCAACTTACACAAACTTTTAAAGATGAAAAATTGTATTCTCTATTAACTAAAATTAAAGAAACATACTATTTTAATAAGTATAAAACTAACCATGAATCTATTAAAAAAATCGGATATGTTGTGTATAAAAGAAATAGAATACCATCACAAAATCCTAGAAAACAGAAACAAAAAAAGCAAGCAAAAGTAAAATCTAAAGCTTCATCACAAAAAGATAAATTAATGATTTTGGAACAAAAAAATAATCAACCAGTCTATTTAAAAAAATTATTGACTTAAGTTTAAATTTTACCTAATCTATAGATAAAATGAATAAGATAATCTCATTATTTATCATAAATTTTTAACAAGATAACCGTGATTGAATTTGTCCAAAACCGCATCCTATCATCAAAAATAATACAATTATTTACCCGTACCCTTATCAAATGGCAACAAGACGACTGCATAGAAATGGGTGCAGCATTATCCTATTATGCTATTTTTTCCCTATTTCCTATCTTGCTGGTCATTCTAAGTATAACCGGTTTAATTCTTGGACCTGATACCAACGCTTATACTCAAATTTTAATCTTTGCTAAAACCGCTTTACCCATAGAAGCATATCGTATCGTAGAAAGTACCTTACTCCAATTAAATACAAGTAGTTTGGGTGCAGGAATTATTGGTTTTTCTATTCTATTTATTACAGCAAGTCGTATTTTTCTCGCTTTGAGTCGTGATGTTGATAAAATATGGAAAGTTTATCATCGTCAGTATAGTCAAAATGGCTGGTTTTGGACAATTATTAATTTTATAAAAAATCAAATTATTGCCTTCCTTTTGGTATTGAGTTCCACTGCTTTAATGTTAGTTTCTTTATTGTCTAATATTGCTTTAAAAGTGTTTGTAAAAACCATTATTAATGTCGAAGAAGCAATTACTTGGGTTCGACTTGACGAAGCTTTTTTATGGAATAGTTTACAACTGGGTGTCACTTATTTCCTCCTAACTTCTGTTATTATGTTTCTCTATAAAACCCTCCCTGGAACTAAAGTAAAATGGAGTGATATTTGGATAGGTTCTTTATTAGCAGTTAGCTTATTTTTTCTACTTCAAAGTTTAGTTAGTAAAGAGGTGATTCGTATTGGCGAACAGTTTCGAGCTTATGGCATTATTGGGGGATTTATGGTACTTTTATTATGGATATTTCTCAACTGCCAAATTTTTCTTTTAGGTTGCGAATTTACTTATGTTTATACCCATTTATTTGGTAGTAGAAAAGATAAATAAATTAGACAGCTTTTTTAATTAACTTAGCTAATTTATCCGCACTATCTATAACAGCTAAACTTGAAGTATTTTGAGACATTTTTCGCAATTCATCAGGATTTTTAAGTAAATTTATAACTAAATTTCTTAGTTTTTCTTCAGTTAATTCTTTCTGTTGATAACAATAAGCTGCCTCTCCTTCAACAAACACTTGAGCATTAAAAGATTGATGATCTTCTGCTGCAAAAGGATAAGGAATTAAGACAGCAGGAGTTTTAGTAATTGCTAATTCTGTTAAAGTTCCGGCACCGGCACGACTCACCGCTAAATCTGCTCTTTGTAATAATCCCGCCATGTTATCATAGAAGGGTAAAGAAATATATGGAGGGTGTTGAAAACTGTCAGCATCAGGGTCATTTTTTCCTGTTAAATGTACCACATAAGCACCCATTTCTAACCACTCTGGAACACATTGACGAACTAATTGATTGACAGAAACTGCACCTTGAGAACCCCCGACAATAACAATTAAAGGCACATTATCAGGTATTTTTAAGTCTAAAGATTGAGGAGTATAAAACTGCGATCGCACAGGGGTACTAACCCAAAGAGTAGAGATATTAGGTAAATATTTTTGAGTACCTTTAAACCCTAAAGCAACCGTATGACAAAAGCGACTCAATAGTTTAGTAACCTTGCCAGGAATATAATTTGCTTCGTGAATAATAGCAGGAATTCCTGATAACTTAGCAGCTAAAATAGTAGGACTTGCAATATACCCACCAGTTGTAAAAACTACATCTATTTTTTCTTCTTTAATTATTTTTTTTACTACAAAAACTGAGTTAACTAAACCCAATAAAATTTGTAACTTTTTCAGAGGAGAACGAGTTTGAAAACCCTCAACTGATATAGTATGAAAAGGATAGCGATCGCCGATTAAACTCTGTTCAAGACGGTTAGGGGTTCCTAACCATTGAATTTCATAATCTGGTAATTTTTCAGCCACTCCCAAAGCAGGAAAAACATGACCACCGGTGCCACTTGCTGCGATCAATAAACGTGCCATAAAAACAAAATAATCGTTATAATAAAGCGAAAATCCTGTATGGTTAATCAGGATAGTTCACACAAGGTAGACGCATGATGTATCGCCATTGGTTCCTCTCTGTTATAATTGGTTTCGGAATAAGCTTAGGCACTCATTTAACCCTCCGTGCAGAAAGTCCTGACACTGCACCGGTTGAATTAAAAGCCCTAATTGCGCAAATCGATGCAGCAGCTAATAGACAAGACATAGATCGCATTCAATCATTATATAGTGACCAATATGTAACGGCTGATGGGTTAATCTTAGATGAGTTTACCGAAAGCTTAAAAGCATTGTGGAAAGATTATCCCGATTTAAACTATACAACAGAATTATTATCTTGGGAAAAACAAGGTAGCGGTTGGGTAGCTGAAACCTTAACAACTGTGACAGGAAATAGTCAACAAGGAGGGCGAAAAATTCAACTAGAAGCCAAAATTAAATCCCGTCAAACTTTCCAGAGAAATCAATTGATTCGTCAAGAAATCTTAAGCGAAGAAACCAGATTAACCTCTGGAGAAAATCCCCCAGAAGTCACCGTAAATGTGCCAGAAACTGTGAAAGTTGGAGAAGAGTTTGATTTTGATGTTATCGTCAATGAACCTCTCAGAGATGAGTTATTAGCAGGAATGGCAATGTTAGAAAAAGTTGACAGCGATCGCTATTTAGATCCCTCTAATATGCAGCTAGAATTGTTACAATCTGGAGGATTATTTAAACGAGTTTCTGCTGTTGAAGAACCACAAAATCGTTGGCTTTCTGCTATTTTAGTCCGTAGCGAAGGTATTACTATGGTGACTCATCGTGTCAGAATTATTGACTAACCTGAGTTCGGTGTTAGGAGTTCGGAGTTCGGAGTTATAATTTTAGCAAGGAAATCATTAGGGTTTGAGACTTGTCAATTTTACCAATTCTCTATCAATTTCCTTATGTCAAACTCAGGTGACTAATGAGTGATTATTGTTGCTGTTGTTTAGCATAGATGTCTACAAGATTTCGGATCATAGTTTGATAAGATGCGTTATTACGTTTAGCTTCACGTTTAAAGAACTCAATACTCTCCTTAGTAAACTCCATTGTTACCCGTACCGTTGTTTTTTTGGGTATCAATTCTTCTGGGGGTGGTAAAAAATCTTTAACAATTGTAACCTCTCCAATAGGTTCGGCCGGATCAGGGATTTTGTTGTTCATAAAATTGCCTCCATTTTCGCCATTCGGCTGCACCAAATATCCGAATAACTTCACATCGATAAGTAAAACGCACTGTTAAAACACGGTCATTCACCTTGCCAATACAAAACCAACGTTCTTCTGATTCGCTGTGCTTAGCATCATGGACAATCAAACGGTTTTCATCAAAAAAGGCATATTGAGCCGTGCTAAAGTCTACACCATGTTTTGCTTTATTTTTGGCTTCTCGTTGATCATCCCACTCAAAAGTGAAACTCATTTGATTTTGCCATATTCATTATACATATTTAATTTACATTGTGCTGCATTCAAAGCCCACCAACTCTAATGAAGTTAATAAGTCTAATATAAAGTCCAGTTTACAAAGATATTATTACTCTAATTTTTCTAATGGTGATGTTATAAATAGTGTACAAATTTACAGAGGAAATATTTGTACAGGGTTATCGGATAATAATAGTCAACAAGATAAAATTAAACTAGAAGCAAAATTAGAAGCTGCTCCTGAATTAATCAAAGAAGGTTTAACTATAGAAAAAATTGCTAAAATCTTAAAGCTTCCCTTAGAACTTGTACAAGAAGAAGTTAGCAGATTTAATTAATAAAACATCAATTTTCAAATAAAACTACGATGATTTTATTTATATTTATTTTCAATACACAAACATAATGCTAATAACATAGCATTTATTTATGAGCATATAGAAAATTTTCTTAATGTTTTTAGATTTTTAGAAAATAAAATAGACTATCATTAAATAAATTATTCTATGGTAATCGTTTGATTTATATCAAAGAAGATTGGATTTTGAGACTTTTTTGGCTTTTCCGATTTTACTGAATTTCCCTCTAATTCATTCTTACCCTTATCTTTGATATTCTTTTTCTCTAGTTGCTCAGGAGGCTGCTTATTTTGACGATCACCCATGATTCTGATTCTCCCAATAATCAAGACTATGATAATAATATAGCATTAATTTATGATTATTTGGAAAAGTCGATTGATATTCTCAGAGCAAATCTTAATGAAGTGACTAATAACTTAAGATTACTTACTGCTGCTGAAGTGACATATATACACTTTTTTATAACTGATTTACCTAGCCCATCTTTTGCTGTTATGATTAGTGAAAATATGGAACCTTTACCATGTTATTCATGCTTTATTTTTAAAACCTTAGCTTATATATTTAGTATAACATCGATTACTATTTGCTTATGGAAAGGCTATAACAAAGAATCTATTCGATTAGTTATTAAGCCAGAAAATTTACTTTCACAAGCAGAAAAAGGAACAACTACACAATATAAAGAATCCATAATTATCAATATTTGGAAATATACTATTGAAGATTTAAACAAATTTTTACAGATAAGACAAAAAGCTTTAAGACAAGCTGTTATTACATTAACATTATCTATGTTATGTGCTGTATTAGATATAATAATTCATTTTGTTTTTTATAGCTAGATTATAACTATGTAAGTTCTATTCTCTATCATATATCAGTAAGGTGGGCAATACCCACCCTACAAAGTTAACCTAACCTTTCTCAACTTCTGCAACCATTAATAAGGTTTTCAACACAGAATCGGGGTTTAAACTCATGGAATCAATTCCCAATTCTACTAAGAATTTAGCAAACTCTGGATAGTCACTAGGTGCTTGACCACAAATACCAATTTTACGGCCTTTTTTCTTAGCGGTTTCTATTGCTAATTTAACCATTCGTTTCACCCCTTCGTTGCGTTCATCGAACAATTGAGCAACTAAAGCAGAGTCCCTATCTAACCCCAAAGTAAGCTGAGTTAAATCATTAGAACCGATAGAAAAACCGTCAAAAACTTCTGCAAATTGATCCGCTAAAATGACGTTACTAGGCAACTCACACATTACATAAACTTGCAACCCGTTAACCCCTTGTTTCAGTCCATGTTTAGCCATCTCTGCAATCACTTTCTTCCCTTCTTCTGGGGTGCGACAAAACGGAATCATGGGGATAACATTCACCAAACCCATCTCATCCCGTACCGTCTTCATTGCCTCACATTCTAAAGCAAATGCTTCACGATACATAGGATCATAATAACGAGATGCACCGCGCCAACCAATCATTGGGTTATCTTCTTTCGGTTCAAATCCTTGTCCTCCTAATAAGTTAGCATACTCATTAGATTTAAAGTCAGACATCCTTACAATCACAGGTTTCGGATAAAATGAAGCTGCAATAGTAGCCACACCATGAGCTAATTTGTCGACGAAAAATTGCGGTTTATTGTCATAGCGTTTGGTCAATTCTGTAATCTGTTCTTTAACTGCTACATCCTCTAATTCGTCAAACTTCATCAACGCCAAAGGATGGGCTTTAATATGGTTAGCAATGATGAATTCTAGGCGAGCTAAACCAACACCTTGCGCCGGAATACTAGCAAGAGAAAATGCTTTTTCAGGGTTGCCTACATTCATCAAAATTTGTGTTCTGGTGACAGGTAAATTATCTAAAGGAGTTTCTTCTACTTCAAAAGGTAATAAACCCTCATATACCCTTCCCTCGTCTCCTTCTGAACAACAAACGGTGATTTCTTGACGAGTTTTGATAGTATCCGTTGCATCTCCACAACCGACAATGGCAGGAATTCCCATTTCACGGGCTATTATGGCGGCATGACAGGTGCGACCACCTTGGTTAGTGACGATCGCACTGGCTTTTTTCATGATCGGTTCCCAGTCGGGATCGGTGCGGTTAGTAACGAGAACTTCCCCTGGTTTGAATTGGTCAATTTTACTGGCTTCCAGGATAACACGGGCTTTTCCTTGACCGATAGCCGCCCCCACACTGCGTCCCATGGCCACAATGTTACTTTGCTCTTTTAATTGGTAAGTTTTCAGGACATTGGCTGCTTTTTGGGATTGTACGGTTTCTGGACGGGCCTGCACAATGTAGAGTTCTCCGGTGCGTCCATCTTTGGCCCATTCGATATCCATGGGGGTATAGGTTTCTCTGACTTGGGAATAGTGATCTTCAATAATACAAGCCCAGTTTGCTAGTTTTAAAATCTCTTCATCCTCTAAGCAAAATTGTTCTTGTTCCTCCTCTAAAACGTCCACATTTTTAGTCAGTTTCGACCCACCTGTATCGTAGATCATTTTAATTGCTTTACTACCAACCCGTTTTTCTAGAATAGGGCGATAACCTTCTTTTAAAGTAGGTTTAAATACATAATATTCGTCCGGGTTAACGGCACCTTGTACCACATTTTCTCCTAACCCGTAGGCCGCCGTAATTAAAGCCGCATTTTTAAAGCCGGTTTCCGTATCAATAGAAAACATAACCCCTGCTGAGGCAAGATCTGATCGCACCATCTTTTGTACCCCCACAGAAAGGGCAACAGCAAAATGATCAAAGCCGTTATAATGTCGATAGGAAATAGCGCGATCAGTGAACAAAGAAGCGAAGCATTTATGACAAGCTTCTAACACACCTTTAACACTATGAATATTGAGATAAGTTTCTTGTTGTCCGGCAAAACTTGCTTCTGGTAAATCTTCGGCTGTGGCACTGGAACGCACAGCAACATCAAGATTTTGGGTTTCTATTTTACATTCTTCGCGGTATTTTTCCTGGAGTTTACTGCACTCATGACTGTAGCGATCGCAAAGCATTTTATAAGCTGCAACGATTGCTGTTTCTAATTCTTTGGGGAAGGGAGTATTTAAGATTAAAGAACGGGCTAATTGTCCTCTTTCTTGTAAATTGGTAACATCATTAACGTCTAAATCTGCAAATAAATCTCTTAATCTTGACTCCAATCCTGCTGATTCGATAAAGTAGCTATAGGCATAGGCGGTAGTAGCAAATCCTGTGGGAACTTTAACACCTTTAGGTTGTAATTGTTGGATCATTTCCCCTAAAGATGAGTTTTTTCCTCCTACTAAACCAACATCTTTGCTACCGACTTGTTCAAACCAAAGGATGAATGCTGTTTCTCTGTTCATCGTTGGGGTTATTTCATACGTCGTTGCTACCATAAGTTCTTAACCCTAATTCTTATCTCTATTTTAACCAGTTTTCTTTCCTATTAGTAGCTTGTTAATTTTTATCAATAAACTCTATTTTTTGTTGACTTTATAAGTAAAATACACTAGGGATAACCCAAATAAAAAGTGACCAAATCTAGATTTGGTCACAGTGAATTGAGACAAGAATTAGGGAACTAACTGAACAGGAAACCCTTGATCCCGTAGCACTTCAGCCGTTCCTCGTCCGGGTTGATAATTGTAACCCCATTGACCACTATCATGGAGAATTTGGGGAGTTAATAAGACAATGACCTCTGTGCGATCGGAAGTATCCGTTTGGCTTCTGAATAAAGCCCCAAGAAGAGGAATATCCCCCAATAAAGGAACCTTACTGGTAACAGATTGGTCCGTTTCAGCAATAATTCCTGAAAGGATTAAAGTTTGACCATCTCGCAGACGAATCAAGCCAGAACTCAGTTCTCGACGCTGTAGCAAAGTTAAAACGTTTGTACCGCCATCACTCCCACTATCAAACACCTGTTGTGAGCCAGGGGAAGCAACGGTGGGACTGACGGTGAGATTGATGTAACCATTGTCGTCAATTTTATCCACATCGATAGTCAAAGTTAACCCTGCATCTTGTAAGTCTGGAGTTGTGGTCCGCACACCACTAAGAGGATCAACCTGAGTGGTGATGTTTTCAATCACCTTTTGGGTGAGTTTAACCGTTGCCTGTTGTCCTTCTTGTACTACTAGGGTTGGATCGGTCAAAACCTTAGCATTACCACTCTCAATGGTGGTTTCAATTTGTGCTAAGAAACGTTGAGGGAATTGGAAGAAACTGGGAAGGGCTGAGGTTGCATCAGCTAGGGTTCCAGGAGTAACAGTTATAGTTACCAAACCGTCTTCATCTATCTCTCTTAGAAACATATCCGGTGTCCCTCGAGTAAACTCAGTAATCCCTGTAATCGTAGGGTCCATAGAGACACCAGCCACTCCACCAAACACTTGAGCATCGGCTGGGAAACGTCTTATCTCTTGTCCGAAGTCCCGGAAGAAATCGATTTCCTCAACTCCTCGCCCTTCTCCTGGAACAATGGTAGGGCGATCAAAATCGAAGAAAATATTACTTCCGCTCAAAGGGTTAGGAATAACAGGGGGATTAACGACCCGACTCGGGGCATTGTTAAGATCCTCACCACTAACAGGACTAAAGCCTCCAAACCGCAGTACAGCAGTACCATCATCTTGAACCACAAAAGTATCCCCAGAACCGAAAGAAAAGCTACTGCTAAAGGATTGATCGTTGGTGAGGATGACATCCACTATCTTGACATTAACAGCTACTTGACGGCGACGAGCATCCATTTGCGTCAACAAAGAGGTAGCCACTTGAACATCACGGGGTTCTCCCACTAAGGTAATAGTGTTGAGACGATCATCAGAGGAAACAGTCAACCCCTTCAATAACATAGGACCACTTGCTCCGTCACCTGCTGCTGATGTCAAAGATTCTAACTCACTGGGCAGTTCTCTCCGTCCTACCACCCTTTGGGTTAGGGGATCGATAATGTCTTCTGTTTGGGTAATTAATCGTTGAAACTCTGCCCCTTGGGAAGCTAAAAACACCCCAGCGTTGGAAGAGGCAACTTGGTTGAGACGTATGGTGCGACTAACTAAAGTGCGGGCAGCTTGGGGTAACTGAGAACCCACAAACACAGTCCTTCCTCTGCGGTTGGCTTGTAGTCCCGAAATCATCAACACAGCATTAAAAACATCTTCTACCGGTTCATTTTCTAAATCTAGAGATACTGTGGCTTCTGCGGCAGCTTGTCCCTGTCCCTGGCCTTCACCTCCCCCTGGAGTATCGGTAAATACCAAATTCATCCCAGCAAAACGGGCTAATACTGCTAAAACTTCCCTGGCCGGGGCTTCTCGTAGAACCAACCGTGGCACAATGACACTACTGCCCAAATCGATTTGACTAGCCCCTGCGTCAATATTGGAAATAGCCATGTCTCCCACCGGTGGAGCGATGGCCCGTGGTAGAGTGGGGGCTACGGGCATAGTGGGTTGTAAGCTATCGGGAATAGAAGTACCATTGGACCTGATAATCACTTCAGGATTAGGCACTAGCACCTCTGAGTTACTGCCAGGAGAACGGATTGGGGCTGGACTTGGAGCCTGAAAAGTTTGTCCTGGGGCTTGGGTATAGGTAGGAGGTGCCGGGGAATAGTTAGGCATTTGAGCAAGGAAGGGAGAGGAAGGAGTTGATTTTGACTCCCATAACTCAGCAGGCATAATTGAACTGCGATCGCCTTGGCTTTTGCTCTCTTGTTTTGCTAGTTCAGCACTAAGTTTTTCAAATAAAGAGGGGGTTTTACGGAGCATCGCATCCTGTTGTTTATCCCCTATACTTTCATATTCAAGACTGTGAGCAGAAAACTGAGAGTCTTCAGCGGCCATTAAGGGTTGATGGCCCAATAGCATGAGCAAGACTCCACCGGTCATAAGCGGGTAACGATAATGTTTCACGGTTCACTCCATGTTTTACACACACAACACACACACACACAAGTATCAGTTAAAACTGTTAGTGACTATTTTGACACAATCGAGATTTTAGGTCAGGATTTCAACCAGAGATTATTGTTGCTCTGATTGTTCTCCTTCCTCTGGGCCTTCTGCTTCGGAGTTTAACTTGGCCAATTCTTCAGGACTTAAGGGTAAGATTGCATCTAAAGTGAAACTGGTTTCTAAAGCATTGTTGCCTTGAGATATAGCTTGTCCTGTGGCAACGCTTTCCCCTCCTTCTTGCTTAATTTCCACAATCTCAATGGTAAACTGTTCCTTAACCAATTTAGAGTTTAATCCCGTAATCACTAATAAGGGTTGCAGTCGCTCTAAGTCTCTGAGAAGACTTTGGGTTGAGACAAAATCTCCTCTGATGGTTAAGTCAAGTTTCTGACTTTTTAGTCGATCGTTGGCGCCTTCTCCTAGAGAACTATCCCTCACTACTGTGATGCCCCCGTTGGGACTAAAGCTGACTAATTTGGCTTGGTGTTTTTGCACCAATTGATTAATATCGAAAAGTATGGTTTTCAGGCTTTCCTCGCTAGAAAACAAAGACAATACGTCGCTTCTTAGGGCTTCGGACTCTCTCAATTTTTGCTCAGCTTCTAACATTTTTTGGCTGAGTTCCCCTGATTGTTGCTGTGCCACTTGTCCCTGTTTTTCGGCTTCGGTGGCTTTGAGTTCAGTATAATTGTCATAAGCTGGCTTGACAAAATTGAAGCCGACATAGATCGAACCCAATAATCCTAAGACCCCTAAACAAATACCACTGATTTGTGGGGTGAATGTGATGCCAAACGCAGTTGGATAACTACTGCCAACTTCGTCAAAATCGACATCGGTTTCCGTGGAATTAAATTCTTCTGAAAAGGTCATGGTTTCAGCACTCCTTTATCTTCAAGGGTTCTAATACGATTGACAAGACCGACCGCACCACTACGAGCAAAGTCTTGTAATAACTCCGATGACGGGCGATCACTAATTGCCGTGGTGATAGTATATTTAACCCCCTGAGGAAATTCGACTTCGAGATTTTCGGGAATATTTTCGGTTTCTAGGGGAAAGTCCTCTAAACTAGCCGTTTTAATCACGGTTTTTTCTGCGTCTAGCAGGGGAGAACTTTGTAGGCTTAACAAAAAGTCATTGAGATCATCATAATTCAGGGCATAACCAGTAAGGGTTACTTCGCTGTCTGTTTGGACAATGGAACCTAACTGAACATTGGGGGGAACTTGGGCTTCAAGTTCGCTGAGAATAGCTGACCAGGGACGAATTTGATTAAAGACCGTAACTAAAGACTGAATCTCTCGATCATTTTGCTCAACTTTGGCATTAATCTCTTCTATATTTTTGTTTTGTGCGCTTAATTGTCCCAGTTGATTTTCTAATTCTTGGATGCTTTGTTCTGTTGAAGAAGATAACTGATTCAAAACCAATAGAGAACTGGCTGTGATCGCAGGTAAGATTACCATAACGGCCCCACCAATCAACAGGGGAATTTGTTCTTTTAACGAGGACTCACGAGATTCGGGAACCAGGGTTGCTTTCGTTTTGCTCTCAAGATTACGATCTTTAAGAAAATTAATATCTAAACTATACATAGATTACACCTCCCGTAATCCTAAGCCTAAAACAGTTCCTAATGCTGGCCGTTGCACGGCTGGAATGTCCTTATCCATTTCTAAGGATAAAGCAGCGATGGGATCAATTTGCATGGTCGGCAAACTGAGACGATTGGTAAAGTATTCATCTAATTGTACTAAACCTCCTCCCGGGCCGGCTAATAATAATTGAACCACTTCTAGTTCTTCACTTTGGTTTAAGTAAAAGTTAATGGAACGACGCAACTCGTCGGTTAATTCTCCTAAAACTCGCATCAAGGCTGTCATCCCTGGATTAACGGCGGTTCCTTGGGTTGTTAAACTGTCAAACTGGGTGACAGGAATGGTCATTCCTTGCAGAATTTCTGGGTTACGAGAGGCTGGTAAATTCATGGCCCGTGATAGGGCATTTTGCATCTGAAAGGTTCCAATGGGAACGGTTCGAGAAAATTGGGGGACTCCATCAACGACAATGGCAATTTCTGTGCTATCAAATTCTACATCCACCAAAACAGCAGCTTCGCTAGATCCGAACTGTCTTAGTTGTTCGCGAATAGTGCGAATCACTGAAAAACTGTTGATTTCTAACACATCAACTTCTAATCCTGCTTGGCCGAAAGTTTCCCTGTAGGAATCTGTTACTTCACGACGGGTTGCCACTAACAAAACTTGTATTTTTTCGATGCCATCCTCGTCTTCAAAGAAGCCCAATTTTTGATAGTCTAAATCGACTTCTTCTCTGGGATAGGGTAAATACAAGGCTGCTTCATGGTTTAAAACCATCTCTCGTAATTCTGCTTCGTCTAATTCGGCAGGAACGGGGATGATACGGATAATGGCTTCTCGCATGGGAACGGCAGTAGCAATCTTTTTCGCTTTAATTTTATGTTCGGCAAAAAATTCCTGAATCAATTCCGCTAACCCTGGAGAATCGACAATTTTCCCCTCTTCAAAAATGCCTTCAGGCACTTCTGTACTGCAAAATTTGGCTATTTTATAACCTTGACCTTGTTTGGCTAGTTTCGCTAAGTTCAGCCTCTCGGGAGTGATTTCTAAACCAACCCCGTCGGACTTCCCCGGCAATAAACCGCCAATTATATCTTGGATACGGCTTAACATATATTTACTAAATTAATCTTGACCGATGTTTTAATGGATAACCCTAAAAAGCAATGTTGACCGAAATCACATTGTAGTGGTTACGGTTCTAATGTAACTCAATTTTTTCTAACATCCCAGGTTTAAGGGCAGTCAGAAGTTCCTCATAGCAGTTTTCAATTGGGTGTATCAAAATCTGGGTTTAGTGAGGGTGGGGAGTGTGATAGGGGTGGGTAGTGTGGGGCGTATTTTTCTTTGAGTTTGTAATCGATGCAAATGAAAATTGCTATCACTACGTTCCGGAGCTATCACACAGAAGTCAGAAGTCGGAAGTTATTTTTTTTCATAATTTTTGTTTCAAGAGTTTTTATTTATTCCTAAAAACTTGCTAGAAAAATCATTTGATTGGGCAAAATTATTCTAGAACTATAGAAGTTTCGCATTGACAAAAAATAAATATTATGTTTTCAAAGAATTAACAGAAAAACTTGACTAATCTAACTCACTTAAAAAAAATTAACTTAAATACTTCCCCTCTCAGGAAAAATCTGTTAAGATACATTAAGAGTACAAGGGGCAAGCCAGTAACCCGAACACCATCTTTAGCTTAAAGGCTATACTAGAGGATTTGCTTGGTTTTTCGCCCCAGTGGAAGATAAGGGGTAAAACCAAATAATACATGGGCAACAAGCCAACTATTGCTATATCTCACCTCGGTTGTGAGAAGAATCGTATAGATTCGGAACATATGCTAGGCTTACTAGCAGCCAAAGGCTACAATATCGATGCTAATGAAGAGTTAGCCGATTATGTTATAGTCAACACCTGTAGCTTTATTCAGGAAGCCAGAGAAGAGTCGGTTCGCACTTTAGTAGAACTAGCCGAAGCCAATAAAAAAATCATCATCTCTGGTTGCATGGCGCAACATTTCCAAGAGGAGTTACTAGAAGAGTTACCCGAAGCAGTTGCTTTAGTGGGGACAGGAGACTACCAAAAAATTGCTGAGGTGATTCAACGGGTAGAAACAGGAGAAAGGGTTACAGAAGTTACTCAAAACCCCACTTTTGTCGCTGACGAATCCACGCCCCGTTATCGTACCACCAATGAGGCAGTTGCCTATGTTCGAGTGGCAGAAGGGTGTGATTATCGTTGTGCATTTTGTATTATCCCTCATCTGCGAGGTAATCAGCGATCGCGCTCCATTGAATCTATTGTAACCGAAGCGCAACAATTAGCAGATCAAGGGGTACAAGAGATTATCCTTATTTCTCAAATTACCACAAACTACGGCCTAGACCTTTATGGAAAACCAAAACTAGCTGAACTATTAAGAGCATTAGGAAAAGTAGATGTTCCCTGGGTTCGTATCCATTACGCCTATCCTACAGGATTGACAGAACAGGTAATCGATGCCATCAGAGAAACCCCAAATATGTTACCGTATTTGGATTTACCTCTGCAACATTCCCACCCAGATATTTTAAAAGCCATGAATCGTCCCTGGCAAGGGCAGGTGAACGATAAAATTATTGAAAAGCTAAAAAAATCAATTCCTAATGCCATTTTAAGAACCACATTTATCGTGGGATTTCCTGGAGAAACAGAGGAATATTTTGAGCATTTAATAAAATTTGTACAACGACATAAGTTCGATCATGTGGGAGTTTTCACCTTTTCCCCGGAAAAAGAAACCCCTGCTTATCAAATGGAAAATCAAATTTTACCAGAAATTGCTCAACAAAGACGCAACTATCTAATGGAAATACAACAACCTATTTCTGCTCAAAAAAATCAAAATTGTGTTGGACAAACAGTCGAGGTATTAATTGAACAAGAAAACCCAAAAACTCAAGAACATATTGGACGTTCAAGTAGATTTGCTCCCGAAGTTGATGGCGTTATTTATGTTGAAGGAGAAGCCCAGTTAAACTCAATCATTCCTGTCAAAATAACCCATGCTGATACTTACGATCTCTATGGAAAAGTTATCTAAACAGAAACCTTAAATTCTTTAGACATCCCAGTGGAAACTAACAGTAACTTATGCTAAAATAAGTAACAATAATAAGCAGTTTGAAAAGCCACTATAAAAAAATCTAGCTGCATCTTGCTAAATGTTTAAACCATAGTCAACTTAACCAAGAAAGCGACCTTATGACCATTTCCTTCGAGAACTTAGGACTATCCGAAGCCCGCGTAAATAAGTTACAGACTCTAGGATTTGAGAGTCCTACCGAGATTCAACAAAAAGCGATTCCCTTAATTTTAGAACGCAACGATATATTAGGACAATCCCAAACAGGAACAGGAAAAACCGCAGCCTATTCCTTACCAATTCTTGAGCAAATTGATACTAAAAATCCTAATGTTCAAGCCTTAATTTTAACCCCAACCCGTGAACTTGCCCAACAAGTTGCTGAGGCGTTAAAGGATTTTATAACGGAACGTCGTCTTTACATTTTAACAGTCTATGGCGGTCAATCTATTGAAAGACAAATCCGTAGTTTAGAACGAGGAGTACAGATTGTTGTTGGAACGCCGGGACGAGTTATCGACTTATTAGAACGTAAAAAATTGGTTCTAGACTGTTTGCGTTGGGCGGTTCTCGATGAAGCAGATGAAATGTTAAGTATGGGCTTCATTGATGATGTAAAAACTATCTTGAGAAAAACCCCTGAAACCCGTAATACAGCTTGTTTCTCTGCCACTATGCCCCGAGAAATAAGAGAGTTAGTTAATCAGTTCCTCAAGTCTCCCGTTACCGTATCAGTAGAACGCAAACAAGCAGCCCCCACACGAATTGAACAGCATCTCTATTATGTTCCTCGGGGATGGTCAAAACGGAAAGCCTTACAACCAATCTTAGAGATGGAAGATCCTGAGTCAGCCATTATCTTTGTTCGTACCAAACAAACTGCTTCAGAATTGACCACCAGGTTACAAGAAATTGGTCATAGTGTGGACGAATATCATGGCAACCTTTCCCAGTCTCAACGAGAAAGATTAGTCTATCGCTTTCGGGACGGGAAAATTAAATTAGTGGTAGCCACGGATATTGCAGCGCGAGGCTTAGACGTAGAAAATTTGAGTCACGTTATTAATTACGACTTACCCGATAATAGTGAAACCTATATCCACCGTATCGGTCGTACCGGACGTGCAGGAAAGACAGGAACAGCTATTTCCCTAATAGAACCGATTGATCGCCGTATGGTACGGCAAATTGAGCGGAAACTGCGGCAAAAATTGGAAACTTGCAAGATCCCCAGTCGCTCTCAAGTTGAGGCAAAACGCATCGAAAAACTGCAAAATGAAATCAAGGAATCCTTAGCAGGAGAACGGATGGCCTCATTTTTACCCTTGGTACGGGAATTGAGCGATGAATACGATCCTCAAGCGATCGCTGCTGCTGCCTTACAGATGATCTACGATCAAGACTGTCCGGACTGGATGAAAACGGATTGGGAAGTACCCGAGTCCTCCACACCAAAACCAGTTATTAAGCGCAAAGGAAAATACAACTCCAATCATTCTAAGCACGGCAATTCTAACCGAGGTAATCGCAGGACAGTTAGTCATCCACAAACTCGTTAGAAAGTAACAAGCATTTAATTTTTATGGCTCCTATCTCACCCATAGGAGCTTTATTTTTTGTTCCTGTAATTTGCTAACCCCATCTAAATAAATATTTTAGTTCAGTTGAGTGTCGGGATAATTTTTATGGGGAATAGAAAAGAAACATAAGCACAAATAATTTTAAATAAAAAACAACCAAACTTATTTTTAAGGATTATCAATGTGTCTAACTCTATTTAGGAACTTTTTTCAAAGATTTGAATTCTTAGTGAACTTTAATTTGAATCTTTGAAAGTTCACAAAAAGTATATTAGATACATCTATTTTTTAAGTAGATACTCTAATCTTAACTAATGAAATAGATGAAATTAAGTGATTTTACTATTGAATTGTTATTTAGTAATTTTTATAATTTTGTACAGATGGTTGCTAACAGTCACCAGCACACAATATTGATACTCATGAAAAAATTCATCCATTCTTTATTTATTATTGGGACAGCTGCGTTAACTCTTGGCATCTTTGTGGAGAATAGACCAGCTAAAGCTTTAACCTTTGCCTTTTCTCAATCGGGATGGGGGGGCGACCCCGACGCAGAACTAACAGTAACATTCTCAGGAGAGGACATAAATGGAAACAATATCATTGACTCGGCGGAAAATGAAGTTTTTGCCTATGAACTGAACTTCTTTAAAGGAAACTTAAGTTTCGTTGATTTTACTCATGGTCTGAATGAGTTATTTTTTCTTCAGTATGAACTAGGAGAAACTTCTGCTACTATTGTTTCTTCTGGCACTGCTTCTGGTATTAATTCTAATTACAATAGTCAAGGAGGATTCAACAACAACGGTGCCATTGGTCAAACCGGTCAGCCTAATAGTATTACACCTCCACCTGATGAAACAGTTAATATTAAGGAAGTTCCCGAGTCTAGGTCCTGGATAGGATTAATGCTTTTCAGTTTAGGTGCTTATTTTAAGAGAAACATAAGCACAAAGAGTTTGAACGAAAAAGCTACCACATTGATTCCTAGCGACTTTCAGTGTGGTGTTAGTAGTAAATAACCGTTTTGGTTGACTTTAGAAAAGTTTGTGAGGATTGAGAAAAATTAATCCAGCAATAACTAATACAGCAGTAGTTAAACTATTTTCGGGGACACTTTGTGGAGTAGTATCATTTGAAGCCACCCTAACATTATCAAAAAAAGTACTTTCTGAGTCGGCAGAACCAAGTGAATCGGTTGATTGACCATTTGCACCTAAATCAAAATTAATGGCAAAGGTTTTTGCTTCTAACATATCTTCTAAACTTTCCCCATTAGAGGAATTGAGAACAATTGTTGCTAAGTTTAAGTTCCCTACAGCGGGTATATCAACATAGTCATCGCTGTAAATACTAAATCCATATTCACGTGGTCTATTTGTTGAAGGATCTATTGCCCATTGAGAGAATTCCGCTCCTAACATACCAGTGTTAAGGTCCAAGGTAAACGAGGTAGTTGTTGGCAAGTCTTCTGTTTTTGTAACCAATTCGTGATCGTAATCTATATCTCGATAATTAGTTAATCGAAAATCTGTTAACGACTCAAACCCAATTAACCTGTTATAAGCGTCTACGGAGCTATCGTCCCATTCTAATGACAGATTACCTACTATATTGTCCTGATCATCAAATATATTCAGACCGAGTGATGCAGCTTTAACGGTGCTAATAGGGGCAAGACTTAAAACAGCACCCATACCTATACCTAGTATTCCTAGAGAAGCTTGTTTGATGTTCATATTCTATTACTCTTAAATGGTCAGTTCTGTTTCTGGACCTAGCTTAATTATGAAACTGTTATTTATCAATGTTTAAAATCACTATTAGTATATGATTTTGATCATCGACGATTTATAATAGATATGTTAAATAAAATCGGTCAAAATATTATTATTTTTATAGCTTTATCCTCAGTAAATATCCTGAGATAAGTCAAGTCAATATTAAGTAATTTTACTGTTGACTTGAATATATTGCTTTTGCCCTAGACTGTAATCTTTACATTAACTCACGAGAGTAGAATAGTTAGAAAATAAGCTAATAATATCTAAATGACTTTTGATTTATATCTCTTAGAAGGTATTAGATACTTTTTGTAAAGTCAATCTTAAGAAAACTCTAGGGGATATTAGCCTAGTTTAATAAACAAAATAATGAAATAATTTACCCTAATAACTGTAGTTTACCTAACGCAAACTACTTAATACTTAATATCTCGTTTGATAATAGTTTATTACGCCAACTATTTTATGACTTTAATGATAACAGCATGGTTTTCTTTTTCTCCTTGTTTATTGTGGGATTCTTTTAGATAAAATTCTACTTTAATCGTGTCTAGTTCCTCTATTGAATAAGAATGCGGAAAAAATCTACTCATTATCTGAGGACGTTGCGTTATTAAATCTAGTTTTTCTTCTCCATTTATATAAAGTTCCCAGTTGATTATTAAATGTATTTTAATCTTATTTTCTTCACCAAGGTTTTGTAATTCATTTACCCTTAATAACTCGATTATTATTAAATCAGGTATATTGGTAACTATGCTTAAAACAGCAACCTTCGCATCAATTAAGGGTGCAACATCCGTAATCAATGTTTTAAACTGCTGATAAGTATCCTCAATTCTTTGTCTTACTTTATCACTAATGTTTTCAAAATCTCCATTGTTATAAATAGATTTACATTCTACAATTGTTAAACAGTGTTCTGTTAACCAAAATAAATCAACTTCAGCAAAGTTATGTGTTTCATCTTGTTTAGTTAATTCTCCTCCTAGTTGAGTGTAACTTGACCATTTAATTTGAGAGAGAATATTAATGGACATGAGAATAGCTAATCCACCTGTTTGAAACAATTTTAGTGCTAATTCATTAAGTTTATAAGTGATGGTTTCATGTTTATCAAAAGGCAACAGAAACAACTCACCACATCCTTTACATTCATTAACTTCGTTAACTTCTTCTAATGAGTAAAAATTAAGCAAATTGCAAGTAGGACAATTAGCAGAATAACCACGATTTATTAATGATTTTTCTACGAAATTAGATAATTTTTTTGTACATTTTACCTGTGCTTTTCTTTTTTGTGATTTACTCTGTGATTCCCAATGACAATCTGTTATTAAATATTTGATTAAATCACCAAAATTTAATAACTCTTTAGCTTTATATTTTAAGAAAGCACTAAGAATATCTGCCCCTTCTTTATCAATAAGAAAGATTGCTTTTTCAATTCCTCCAAGAGGAAATTGACTAATAGGTGGTATTAATATTCTTCCTTGGGCAAATTCCGCAATTCTATCATTAATAATAGGATGATATTTTCCACTAAATGGTTCAACTTTTTCGATAATATTTTCATCTATTTGTCTAGAAGAAAAAATAAAATCTGGATTAATTGAACTTAAAGCAAATTTTAGTTTTTCAAGTTCTTCCTCATTACTAGGAATGGGAAAAATAGCATTCGCAAAACCTCCCGAAATATGGGTATAAAGTTTTACTGCATCAAGAATATTTCCTCCATTTGCTACTAAATAGACTAAACGAAGAAGAGAAGATTAAATATCAATACTTGCTAATTGCATCTTGTGTAAAAAGATTCTAATCTGTTAATACAATCAAGATTTTATGGCAAATCCAAACAACTCATAAAGAGCGAAGGATTTTCCCTGTTTGCTCTGGGAAAAATCATAAGTTACTTTTTCTATAATCTTCAAAGAATTAAGGCGGCACCCAGATTCGAACTGGGGATAAGGATTTTGCAGACCCCTGCCTTACCACTTGGCTATGCCGCCGTTTTAGACACTCTTACAACTATAGCAAAGATTGTTCAACGAAGGCAAGAGCTAAATTAAAACAAAACCTAAATTTTTCTAAAGAAACGTAACAGTGATCTTACCTAGAAAACCCACTTGTGCAGTGGAAGAAACTGACATAAGGTCTCTTACCATCGGTTCAACGGTGAGTATAGACTGAAAATGGAGGTGAGGCGTGTCAATAAAAAGCCGTTCTTTGTTTACTTTACGCCCAAAAAATCCTAATGAATAAAACTTACAAACTACTGGTCGGGACAATGTTATTGTTGGGATTAAATACTGTATCCTTAGCTGAAAAGGCCGATGCAGCGAATCCTTTTACACAATTTTATAATAACACTTGTGTTCCTGAAGCGAAAAAAGTGGGGTTAACTGAAGCAGAAGCAACCCAAATTTGCGAATGCACAATTAAAACATTACGACAAAAATACTCCACTGAAGCGTTTGCAACCCTTTACACCCAATATACAAATGGGGATAATACAGCCAGAAGAACCCTAACCCGTTATGGGGAAACCTGTTCTCAGGACGTTCTGGATGATATTCTTTGGGAAAACTAAACCCAAAAATGATGATCTTCTGGATCAATAATTAGGGAAATTTCGTCATCCATCCCCATAAGCTGAAGACTTTTTTAAGATTGGTTTTCAGCTAACTTTGTTATAACCATAAGATAGGTGTGAGTAAGGCAAACGTATGAGATCATCTTGGCGAGAACAGTTGAATATATCCCGTGTGGCCATAAAATACGCACGAGTAACCGTGTTTATAGCGATCGCAGTGGCAGTAGCAGGGATATTTGCTTTTAGTTCCCTCAAATACGCCTTATTTCCGGAAATTCCCTTTCCTGTTGTCATTGTTCAGGGAACTGCACCGTTAGAAACTACTTTAGAGACTGAGAAACAGTTAACCAACCCTCTAGAAACCTCTTTGCGATCGCTGGAGAATGCGGAACTGTTTTCTTCTACGTATCCTGGGCAAACTATCATCAATGTAGCTTTTGCAGCCGGTTTGAATCTAGATCAATCGACGCAAACGGTTAAAAACTACCTCGAACAAGCAAGTTTACCTTCTGATAGCACCATAGAGGTTACACCGTTTAATCTGAATGAGTCGGTAGCTGTAACCTATGCTATTTCCAGTGAGACGCAACCAGTAAACATTTTAGCATCTATTACTCAAGAAACAATTATCCCTTCCCTGGAAGCGGTTCCAGGGGTGAGACGGGTTGATTTATTAGGAGATAGTTCTTTAAGAGATGCAGATAATAATAGTTTAAATACTAATCCTCCGACATTAACTCGTTTAAATCAAGAGGATATTTTAGCGGTTCAAGTGATTAAAAAAGCTGAGGGGAATACTTTAGATGTGGTTGCTGCTGTAGAAGAAGAAATTAGTAATTTGAGAGAAAATTTCCCAAATATTCGTTTAGTTATTGCCGAAACTCAAGCAGATTATATTAAAGAAGCAAGTCAAGCTACTTTAGAAGCGTTATTAGGGGCTATTTTTCTGGCTATTTTAGTTATTTTTCCTTTTTTACGTAATATTCAAGCTACTTTAATTACTGCCTTAGCTATTCCGATGTCATTGTTAGGAACTTTTATTGTGATGGCGGTGGCAGGGTTTAATTTAGAAACAATTACATTATTGGGTTTAGCTTTAGTTATTGGTATTATTGTTGATGATGCTATTGTGGATGTGGAAAATATTTCTCGTCATATTGATGAGGGAATGAGTCCTAAACAAGCAGCAATTAAAGGAACAGATGAAATTGGCTTAACTGTGTCTGCTTCAACTTTAACTTTAGCGGCAGTGTTTCTTCCTATTGCTTTGATTGGGGGGAATTTAGGACAATTTTTTAAACCTTTTGGTATGACTGTAGCTGCTGCGGTTTTAATCTCTTTATTAGTGGCAAGAACTTTATCCCCAGTTCTAGCGATGTATTGGATTAAACCGAGAAAAAGAAAGGTAAAAAATCAACAAAAACCGTTTATTTTAGTTCCTATATATAGACGTATTTTAAATTGGTCTCTATACCATCGTAAAGCAGTTATTGGTATTGCTTTAGTAAGTTTTGTTGTGGGTTTAGGGTTAATTCCTTTTATTCCTCAAGGGTTTGTTCCTAAGTTAGATCGAGGAGAGTTTAATGTTATTTATACTTTGCCTAATCCGAAAATTCCCAATCGTTTAAAAATACCTCAAGAAAGTGACAATAATCAGCCTTCTTTATTTCAAGGCTTGATGGACTCTCCTGAACGCTTTTTATTAGGTAGAAATTATCGAGTTGGTAGTAGATTAGAAGGGTTAATTTTAGAAGAAAATAATGTTGAATCAGCCTATACTATTGCCGGTTATCAAGGTAATCCTCTTAGGGGCAGAATCTATGTTCAACTTAAGGATAATCGGACTTTAAGCACTAGCCAAATTCAGGAAAAAATCAGAGAAAAGTTGCCACAGTTGAAAGGAGGAAGTATTAGTGTAGAGGATATTCTTTTTATTGAAACTGGTGATGATAGTCCTTTTAAAATTGCTCTACTCAGTAATAATTTAGATAGTTTACAAGAAACAGCTAATAAATTAAAAAATCGCTTAGAAAATATCTCAGGATTAGTAGATATTAAACTATCAGCTAGTACAGAAAATGCAGCTATTGAGCATTTTCAACAACAAAGAGTAATCTATTTAACGGCTAATTTATCTGAAGGAATTGGCTTAGGAGATGTTACCAAAAAAGTGATAACAATTGCTGAAGAAATGTTACCTAATGATGTTACTTTTGATATTCAAGGTGCATCAGCACAAGTACAGAGTATTTTTCAAGAATTTGCTATGGCTTTATTCTTCGCTATTCTGTCGATGATGGTGATTTTATATTTGACTTTTGGTCGCTTTTTAGAGTCTTTTGTGGTACTTTTATCCTTACCTTTATCTGTTGTTGGGGCAATGTTTGCTTTATTAATTACTCAAAGCGATTTTGGTATGATATCTTTAATTGGGTTAATATTCCTGTTAGGATTACTGGATAAAAATGCGATTCTCTTGATGGATTATACCAACCAATTAAGAGAACAGGGAATGAGTCGTCATCATGCTATCCTCAAGACAGGAGAAATCAGATTACGACCGATTATTATGACCACTGCATCAACTATTTTAGGGATGCTTCCTATAGCAGTTGGTTTGGGTGCTGGTGCAGAATTAAGACAACCCATGGCCGTCGCTATTATTGGGGGTTTAATTACATCTTCTGTGTTAAGTTTAATTGTGGTTCCTGTACTTTATACTTTATTAGAAGATGCTTGGGAAAAACTTGTTTTCCCAAAAATGAAACGAGTTGATAATTAATTAGGGTTGAGGTTATATCATTAATAATGAGAAAAAAATCTGCGATCGCATTAGGAAGTAATCTAGGAGATTCCTTAAACATTTTAGAGACAACAATCACCTTGTTATCTCAACATCCTTGTCTTGAATTAATAAAGTATTCTCCTTGGTATCGAACCACTCCTATCGGACCACCTCAACCAGATTATTTGAATGGTTGTGCTATCTTAGAAACCAGTTTAAACCCAGAAGACTTATTACAAACTTTACTCGCTATAGAACAAAAATTTGGGCGTATTCGTAGAGAAAAATGGGGTCCGAGAACACTGGATTTAGATTTATTATTATATGATGATTTAATCTTAGATACTCCTAATTTAACGATACCTCATCCTCTAATGTTAGACCGAGCATTTGTATTAGTTCCTTTGGCAGATATTGCAGTAACTTGGGTTCATCCTATTACAAAAAAAACGATCCAAGAACACCTTAACGGGTTAAACTGTGAAGGTGTTCAACCATTAATTAGTTAAGTTTATGTCAACAGAAAAGGAATTACCGACTTATATAGAACAACAGCTTTTTTATCGAGGCAGAAAATTCAATTTTGATGTCAATAAATTACGTTTACCCAATGGGGTTGAGGGGAACTGGGAATGTATTCGTCATCCTGGAGGGGCCTTAGCTGTTCCTATTACCAAAGAAGGGAAATTAGTATTAGTTAAACAGTATCGTTTTGCAGTAGAAAAAAGAATTTTGGAGTTTCCTGCCGGAACTTTAGAAGTTAACGAAGAAGCAGCAATTACTATTAAAAGAGAAATACAAGAAGAAACGGGTTATGAAGCCAAGAAATGGGATTTTTTAGGAGAGTTTCCTTTAGCACCTGGTTATTCTGATGAATATATTTATGCTTTTTTAGCACAGGAATTAGAAAAGTTAGAACACCCTCCCGAACAAGATGATGATGAAGATATTGAGGTTATTCTAATGAGTTTTGAGGAATTTGAACAAGGTATTATATCAGGAGAAATTATAGATGGTAAAACTATTGCTAGTTTTTTCATGGCTAAATTATTTTTAGAAAAAAATAGTAACGTGAGTTAAGAGTTCGGAGTTCAGAGCTATGATTTATATAAACTATAATTATGTGAAAAGGTGGGCAATAGTTTTAGCTAAATCATTAATTTATTCAACTGGTTTCTTTGCCCACCCTACGCTTTTTGTTCCATTTAGCATTGGTTCCCCGTCGTTAATGTTTAAACTCTGTTTAACTTAACTGCAAGTTTTTGAGAAAGTTATAGATCAATAAAATGATTAAGTTATCACCACAAGGTTATTCTATAGTTCTATGATTTTCCTGATTTTAATTGAAGTAGAACTGTCATTCCGAGGAAATTAAGAACTATGGCACTAGATTTATCTTTAATTGGTAAAGCATTAACTCCTTTACTTAAACCTACCGCAACTTTGACTTATAACAAAGTTATTGGTAGAGAAATATTAGAAAAAAGGGAGTTAAAAGAAACAGCATTACAGCCAATTTTGGAAAAAGCTACAGAAAAAGTTTTAGACGTTATACAAGAATATGATGACCCTGAAAGTCATCCTATTTGTTCCTTCCTTCTTTCCCCTGAAGCAGAACAGATTATTAGACAGGTTTATAGTGCTTCAAGTTTGGATAATAAAGAAAATAATTTAGATACAATTGAAAGAGAATTTTTACAAGCTTTTTATTTATATACAGGTATTGATGACAGTAGTTTTGAACAACAAAATATTAAAATTTTTGATATTTTAGTCGAAGGATGCGAACAAGTTTTAACGAATGCTATTGATAAAGGAAGATTGTCTGCTCATGAAGCTAAATCTAACTTACGTCATCGTCTTCTTGTAGATGAATTACGCAATATTCAGAGAGTTTTAGATTGTTTAGATAAACAAGATAAATCAACGGTTCAAGATATCTTAAAATTTGAAAAAGACTATCGTAAGCAAGTTGCTAACCGTCACGGTTATATTAATCCTCCCTTTGTCGATGCAACTAAAAAAATTCCGATGGATGAGATTTATGTTTGTCCTAACTTTCTTCCTAACTATTATTCTAGTACAACAGATTCAGAAAATTTATCAATAACTGAATTTTATAGTATATTACATCGTACCGTGCTATTAGGTGATCCTGGCGGTGGAAAATCGACTTTTTCACAAAAATTATGCTATGATTTGGCGACAAAATATGAAAATAGATTATTAGCTGATAGACAAGTTACTCCTTTTTTAGTTATTTTACGAGACTATGCTTCGCAAAAACAACAAAGATATTGTTCTATTTTAGAATTTATCAACGATAATATTAAAGCTGATTATCAGATAACATCTGTTCCAACTGATGCGGTTGAATATTTATTGTTAAATGGTCGTGCTGTGGTTATTTTTGACGGTTTAGATGAATTAACCAATACAAGTGATCGCCAAAAAATTCGGGATGATGTAGAGTCTTTTGCTAATTTATATTCTTCTGTTCTTATCTTGGTTACTTCCCGTGAAGTGGGTTATAAAGAAGCACCTTTAAATGAGGAGATATTTAATAGTTTTAGCTTAGGATCTTTTAATGATAAACAAGTTAAAGAGTACACAGAAAAATGGTTCAAAGTAACAACAGATGAGACAGAATATAAAAGAACTAAAAAGGTGGAAGCATTCCTTAATGAAAGTAAAGGAGTTCCTGATTTACAAAAAAATCCCTTAATGTTAGGACTAATGTGTAACATCTATCGAGGAGAAGGATATATCCCGAGAAATAGACCAGATGTTTATGAAAAATGTGCGGATATGTTATTTGAAAGATGGGACAAAAGAAGAGACATTAAGTTACCTAGTTCTATCCAAAATATTCAATCACAAATTAAACCCACTATCATGTATTTAGCAAATTGGATATATAGTGAACAATCATTACAAGGGGGAGTTATTGAACAAAAGTTAATTAGAAAAGCATCAGAATATCTCTTAAAACGTCGCTTTGATGATCCTGACGAAGCAGAACAAGCAGCAGGAGAATTTGTCCATTTTTGTCGTGGACGTGCTTGGGTCTTTACTGATGTAGGAACCAATAGAGATGGAGAGAATTTATACAAGTTTACCCATCGAACTTTTTTAGAATATTTTACTGCTTGTAGTTTAGTTAGAAATAGTAAAAGTGTAGAAGTATTATTCAATATACTGTTAGAAAAAATTGCTAATCAAGAATGGGATATGGTTTGTCAATTAGCTTTTAAACTACAAGATAAAAAGACAGAAGATGGGGGAGATGAGTTATTAAATAGTTTAGTTGATGAAATAGACAAAGCTAAAGATAATCTGGAAAGACAAGGTAATTTATTAGATTTTGCTGTCAGATGTTTAGAGTTTATTGTTCCTAGTCCTAAAGTGACTAAAAAGATTACTAAAGCTACTATTGATTATTGTATTACTTTGGGATGTTTAGAGCAATTCAATCGGATAAAATTCAATCATATCGATTATGTTAGTCCTAAAAAAGTATTAGATCATCTTAGTCAATCAAATGATGAAAATATTTCCTCTATTTTAGAGAAAAGTGAATCAATTTTAATAGCTTATCTCAACAATGGTGATGATTATAAAAAGATTTTGGCATTAGAAATTTTAGATTACTATTCCCCTAAACCTTTGTTTAATTTGAGAATATTGGAACATATAGAATTAAGTTGTAAAAATAGTTTATTAGAATTGCTGAAAAAATCTATTATTCCGCATACATATAGATACCTTATAAATAAAATAGTCTCAATTGATGACTTATTTAAATGGCATGGATTTGAAGGTTTATTTCAAACATATAACTATATTCTTTTTCCTAGCTATGTTATGCCTATTATTTTTAAAATTTTTGATCATATTTTAAACATTGAATCAGAAGAAAAAATGCAAAAATTATCAATTATTATTCAAACTTTAGAAGAGTATATAATGCTAAAAAATAAGCCAATTATTTCAATAAAAATCAAGAAGAAAATTAAGAGAAAATTTTCGTCAAAGTGGTTTTTTGAATTTTATCAATTTCGTGGCAATTATGTTTTAGATTTTGATTATGTTTTTGTGCTTTCTTTATTAACAATGATTTTTTTGGAATTAAATAATTTTCCTTTTTTAAATAATCTGAATAAATTTAGGGATTATTCAAAAAAATCAAAAAAAACAGGTATTTTCAATAGTATTTCCTATACGTTTGTTGCGAGATTTAAACCAAAATACATTAAGAAAGTACAAGATGAATTAGATCATTGTAAATTTACACCCGAACAACAAGCATTAATTTGGCAATGGGTAAGAAGAGAAATTGACTTTGTTGAGAAACCTCAAGACTCAGAAAATATTTATTTTGAAGAAAACTAATGAATCAACTTATATCAGAGAATATGGCCACCTAACCCATCCTACAGAGTTGAAAAAAGCCTTTATAATGAAAGAAAACAATTAATTTTAATTATGGAAACTATCTCAACCACTGAAGTTACGCAAACCTTTCCATCAATCATTAGTAAAGTACAAAAAGAACCTGTTATCATTCGTGAAAATGATTGTGAGGTAGCTGTGATAATGTCTATAGAAGATTATAAAAAATTAACTGAAGCTAATATACAGAAACTTCAATTATTTAGAAAAAATGTAGCTAAAAAAGCTAAAAATGAAGGAGTTAAAAAAGAGGAATCAAATAAAAAAGAAACAACAGAAACGAACCCGATAATTGATCGCAAAGCTTTCCTAGAATTACCGATAGAAGAACGTAATCGCATTTTAAAAGAACAAGTAGAAGCAATGGAAGAATACTATAAAACAGATTCTGAATGGCAAGACTGGGTTAATATTGATCTTGGAGACATTGATGAATAAAGATCCTAAACGGGGTGAAATTTGGCTGGTTAATTTAGATCCGACTATTGGTGTAGAAATCAAAAAAACTCGGCCAGCAATAGTTATTAATTCTAATATAATAGGTAAACTTCCTCTTAAATTAGTTGTCCCTATTACTGACTGGAAACCCGTCTTTTCTAATAACCTTTGGCATCTTCGTCTAACTCCCAATTCAGAAAATGGATTAAGAAAATTATCAGCAGCCGATGCTTTACAATTAAGGAGTATTGATCAAAGAAGATTTATCCGTCAATTAGGTATTTTGTCAACTTCAGATTTACAAGAAATTATCACAGCGATCGCTATTATTATTGAATACCAAACACTGCTCTAAATGCAACTAACACTATTACCATAAATCAGACTAACTACTAATTTACCTAACTATAAATTGAGTAAAAATTGTACAGAAATAAATCAAAAATTTGATAATCAAACTTTTTTACAACAAACAGGATGCTTATGTTACAGTATTAGAGGAAAAATGAATTATATTATTAAATGTCTAATTATACCTTTGTTTTCCTAGAAATATTTTCCCAAGAAGGGGGAATACAAGCTTATGTTAAAGATGTTCTCAAAGCTTATTTATCCCTTATAGAAAATTCATCTAATTCACCAAAAACAGATATTTTTTTATTAAGAGATGCACCAGACTGCAATAACCCCTTAACCAGTGAATTAATTAATTATTATTACTTGAAAACCCTTCCTCCCTGGCAAGGAAGAATAAAACTTGCTATAAAATTATTAATACATTTACTTACAAAACGCCCCAAAAGAGTCTTTTGTGGACATATAAACCTTGCCCCATTAACCCAACTGTTTTGTCAAACCTTGGGTATTCCCTACACCGTTTTAACCTATGGGAAAGAAGTCTGGACAACCTTACCCAAAGGGCAACAAACAGCCTTAAAAAATGCAGATTCTATCTGGACAATTAGTCGGTATAGTCGTGACTGTTTATGTCAAGCAAATGATATTAATATTAACAAAGTAGAGATTGTTCCTTGTATTGTAGATGGACAACAATTTACCCCAGGAGAAAAACCCACCCAACTGATAGAAAAATATAACTTAGAAGATACAAAAATATTAATGACTGTTGCTAGATTATGGTCAGGAGACATTTATAAAGGAGTAGATGTTACAATCAGAGCATTACCGAAAATTTTACAATCTTTTCCTAATGTTAAATATGTTGTTATTGGTAGAGGAGACGATCGCCCCCGTTTAGAACAATTAACCAAAGACTTAGGAATCAGCAATCGCGTCGTTTTTGCAGGGTTTGTTGCCACCGAAGACCTCGTTGACCATTATCGCCTGGCCGATGCCTATATTATGCCTTCCCAAGAAGGATTTGGTATTGTTTACCTAGAAGCCATGGCCTGTGAAGTTCCCGTATTGTCAGGAGATGCTGACGGTTCAGCCGATCCCTTGCAAGATGGACAGTTAGGTTGGCGAGTTCCCCATCGTGATCCCGATGCAGTAGCGCAAGGGTGCGTTGAAATCTTAGAAAACAATGATAAACGCTGTCAGGGAGAGTGGTTGAGACAACAAAGCTTAGCCAAATTTAGTCCAGAAGCATTGTCAAAAAAGTTAGCCCAATTGATTTAAAATCGATTGACTATTATCTATGGAACAGGTTAATTAGAGGATAAATATGAGAAAAACCTGAAAAGAAACTGAAAAGTATCAACAAATATTACCTTAGACGTTGTAAGTCTCAATTTTAATCGATATCATAGGAAAAGTATTGTATTAATTACTTCTCACCCGGTCTAACCATCAATCATTATGGAAAGTATACAACTCATCAACATTGGGTTTGGCAATATTGTTTCTGCTAATCGAGTTATCGCTATTGTTAGCCCAGAATCAGCCCCCATTAAACGTATTATCACCGATGCTCGCGAAAGAGGTCAACTAATCGATGCTACTTATGGTCGTCGGACTCGTGCCGTAATTATGACTGATTCGAGTCATGTGGTTTTATCCGCTATACAACCGGAAACCGTAGCCCATCGTTTTGTCGTCAATAAAGAAGCCCCTCTCAACAGTAATTAACCTCTATTTGGCTAATTTTATGGCATCAGGAAAGCTAATCGTTTTAACCGGCCCAAGCGGTGTGGGAAAAGGTACATTGGTACGCGCGTTATTAGCGCGTCGTCCCGAACTTTATTTATCGGTGTCTGCAACCACTCGTTCTCCCCGTGAAGGAGAAATAGAAGGGAAAGATTACTATTTTTTAAATAAGAGTGCCTTTGAAACCATGATCGAGCAAAACCAATTATTGGAATGGGCAGAATATGCCGGTAATTATTATGGAACTCCCCTGACTAAGGTTGAAGAAAAAATCAACCAAGGTTTAATGGTACTTCTAGAAATAGAAGTAATTGGGGCGACGGCCATTAAAAAAAGCTTTCCTGATGCTTTAAGAATTTTTGTTTTGCCTCCCTCATTAGAAGAATTAGAACATCGTTTAAGAAGTCGAAAAACAGACGCAGAAGCAGCAATTTTAAGCCGTTTAGAACGGGCAAAAGAAGAATTAAAAGTGAGTGAAGAATTTGATAAGCGTATTGTTAACGATGATTTAGAAGTCGCTTTACAGGAACTTGAAACGACTATTTTTTCCAATTAAATAAGTTTATTTTTTAGGGTTTAACGGCCGTTGAACCCTATATAAATCTATAGTCAAACCTATAAACAAATTTACCATGCTCAAAATTGCTAAACGATTAATTTTAATTTTCTGTCTTAATATTACCCCGATAAAAGTAACCGCTCAGGATACTCCTATTTACGATTATCAATCGATTTTTCACCCTGTAATTAGCAAAAATGGTATGGTTGCTTCTCAAGAAGATTTAGCTACTCAAGCCGGTTTAGAAGTCTTAAAAGAAGGAGGAAATGCCATTGATGCAGCAGTAACAATTGGCTTTACATTAGCAGTTACTTTACCTCGCGCAGGTAATTTAGGAGGCGGAGGATTTATGTTAATTCACTTAGCTGATCAACAAAAAACTGTTGCCCTTGACTATCGAGAAAAAGCTCCCTTGGCAGCAACTGTTGATATGTTTCTTGATGAAAATGGAGAAGTTGATCAACAAAAAATTAAATTTAGTTATCAGGCAGCAGGAGTTCCAGGGACGGTTGCAGGGTTAGCAATGGCCTTAGAAAAATATGGAACAATTTCTCTTAAACGAGCCTTACAGCCTGCTATTGAATTAGCAGAAAATGGTATGATCGTTGATGAAGATTTATATAATTCTCTGGTCTTTGCTAAAAGAAACTTACAGAAATCTCC
>JAAUYK010018860.1_pt1 | contig 36514 bp, 29 predicted proteins | sample 7278021 | NCBI WGS metagenome assembly JAAUYK01 (sample SAMN14350223, study PRJNA611818) | marine sediment metagenome | isolation source: surface marine sediment (1.8m) | place: French Polynesia: Moorea | collected 2018-08
CAATGGCCAAAGCACAGGTTTGCTGCAGCGGCTGCCAATAGCGGTGTCGGGCCGGTTTTGTACCCGACCACCTTGAGCCTGGACCGTTTCGCCTCGGCAAAGGGGGCGGCAGGCATTGAAGGGGGAATCTGCGTCGTTGAAGAGGACCGTGCTCATTGTCGATGACGAGCGAAACATCATGCTTTCGCTCCGACACTTGATGAAGAAGGCCGGATACAACGTGCTTCAGGCCAGCGATGGCGAGGAGGCGCTGGAGATTGCCCAGTCATCTGTGCCCGATCTGATCATCCTCGACGTGATGATCCCGAAACGCGACGGCTACGACGTCTGTCAGACGATCCGGTCGGATCCGGCGCTTAAGCACATCCAAATCATCATGGCAACGGCCAGAGGACAGGAGGTCGAAATCGAGAAGGGGATGGCGCTCGGGGCCAACGCCTACATAACCAAGCCCTTTTCGACCAAGGAACTGGTCAGCAAGGTCAGATCGCTGCTTGGAGACGAGGGTGACTGAGCCGGTCGACAGACTGGGCCTGCGGTTTCGTGTCTTTCTCCTTTTCGCCCTCATTGCGCTTTCCGTCCCGGTTCTGCTGGGCCTGGGCCTTTGGCTCGCCGCGGACCGGCTGACCGGCAACCCGGGGCCGCCGCTCGTGCTCTTCGGCGGCGCCGCCGGCTTCGCGCTGATCGGTGTGATCACCTGGGTCTGGATGCGGTTCGATGTCGACTTTGTCGCACCCCTTCAGCGCCTGACCCGAGATCTGGAGACGCTCACCCATTCCAATCCCGACCACGAGATCCAATCAGCGAAGACGGGCACCCTCGGCGCCTTGTTCGCCGCGACAAGGGATGCGGGCGAAGCGCTGACCACCGCGCGCAGGCAGATTGAAGATCAGGTCTCGCGGGCGACTCGCGCGGCCGAAGAGCAGAGGAATCGTTTGGAAGCCGTTCTGCGGGATCTTCATGAAGGCGTGATGATCTGCAACTTCGACCACCAGATCCTGCTCTACAACCAGCGCGCACTGCAGATCCTGCGGCTCACCAGAGATCTCGGCCTGGGCCGATCGCTGTTCACGGTGGTGAACCGGCAACCCTTCCTCCATGCGCTGGAGCAGTTGTTCAACAGCCTGGCCCAGGCGGAGGACGATGCCGGCCGGTTCGACCATTCCGCCTTGGTCGTCTGCGCCACGGTCGACGGTCGCTACGTCCTGGAAGGTCGGGTCAGCCTCATCGTCGAGGCGGACGAGGGCACGGCAAGCGGCTACGTCGTCACCTTCCAGGACGCAACCGGCAAGCTGGCCATTCTCGGCAAGCGAGACCGCCTCCTTCGCGAGGCGATCGACGGTCTCAGAAGGCCCCTGGCGAACCTGCGCGCAGCGACGGAAATGCTGGTCGGCGATATGGACATGGATGCCGAGGACCGGAAAGAGTTCGAAGGCGTTCTCGACAGCGAGTGCGAGGCCCTCTCGCGGCATCTGGAGGGCATCAACGACGAGTACCGCGACCTGGTGACCGGCCACTGGCCGATGAGTGACGTCTATTCGGCCAACGTGCTCAACTGCGTCGTCCGCCGTCTGCGCGACGAGCGTCTTGTCGACTCCATGATGACCGGAGTCCCGATCTGGCTGCATTGCGACAGTCACAGCGTGGTCGAACTGCTCGATCACATGGTTCATCGGGTCGCGAAGCACTCCGATGTCGCCACCTTCGATCTCGAAGCCTCTTCGGCCAGCCGAAGGTGCTACATCGACATTTCCTGGCAGGGCGAGGTGGTTCCCTCCGGCCGTTTGGAAACCTGGTTGGACGAGCCACTCGAAGAGCAATTGGGCGGCTTGACCGGCCGCGACGTGCTCGAGCGTCACCGCTCGGAAGTTTGGTGCGATGTCCACCGGGAGGGCTGGGCGAGAATTCGCCTGCCGCTCCCGGCCCCCGTCGAAGACCACAGCGCGGCGAAACGAGACAGCGCGGTCCTGCCGGAGCGGCCGGAGTTTTACGACTTCGATCTCCTACGGCGGATCGAGGCCTCGGCGGCGGTCGACCGGCCGCTGCGCGAGCTGACCTACGTGGTCTTCGACACCGAGACGACCGGCCTGGAGCCCTCGAAGGGCGACGAAATCATCTCAATCGCCGGCGTAAGGATCGTGAACGGCCGGATATTGACCGGCGAATCCTTTAGCGAGTTGGTCAACCCGCAGCGGGGGATTCCCAAGGAATCCATCAAGTTCCATGGCATCACAGAAGAGATGGTGCGGGACAAGCCGAAGATCGAGCAGGTGCTGCAGCGATTCCACGACTTCGTGGGCGACGCGGTGCTGGTTGCTCACAATGCGGCCTTCGATCTGAAGTTCCTGTCACTAAAGCAGGATCTCTGCGGCGTGAAGTTCGACAGCGCCGTGCTGGATACGGTGCTCCTTTCGGCTTTTCTGCACGATCACACGAACCAGCATACCCTGGACGCGGTTGCCGAGCGTTTCGGAATCGAAATCCAGGGGCGGCACACGGCTCTGGGCGACTCCCTGGTTACCGCCGGAGCCTTCCTCAGGATGATCGAGCTGCTGGAAGCGCGGAACATTGTCAGCCTCGGGCAGGCCATCGAGGTGTCGAACAAGATCGTCGAAATTCGCCGGCAGCAGGCACGCTACTGAAGGGATGAGGAGCCGAACCGTGAATCGCCGGGGCCAGTCTCGTGAATGACACGCGAAGGTATGGCGAGCGGACGATCGCCCTCGCGTTGCTGGGAGCGGTTCTCTTTTCCGTCCCAGTGCTCAACAGCTTCGGTGCCGCCGAAGAGCATCTGCTGTTCGGGATACCAGCCCTCTACCTCTACCTCTTCGTCGCTTGGGCCCTCCTCATCGGCCTCTTGGCGCTGGTCATGGAATCCTCGCGTGGCGGGAACCAACAGCCAGCCGCGCCGCCGGCAGATCGCGAGCGGGACGGGAGGGACTCGGTCTAGCGATGCTGTCAGGCTGGATCATACTGCTCACGGCCCTGGTCTATCTCCTCGTGCTGTTCGCCATCGCCTACTACGGCGACAAGCGAACCGAGGCGGGACGGGGCCTCGAGGCGACGCCCTACATCTATTCCCTGTCGATCGCCGTCTACTGCACTAGCTGGACCTTTTACGGCAGCGTTGGACGGGCCGCTCAAACCGGCGTCGGCTTCCTGCCGATCTACCTCGGGCCGACTCTGAGCTTCGTTCTCGGCTGGTTTCTGCTGCGCAAGATCATCAGGATCAGCAAGGCTCAGAGAATTACCTCGATCGCCGACTTCATCGCGTCGCGCTATGGCAAGAGCCAGGCGCTCGGCGGCTTGGTCACGATCATCGCGACCATCGGGATCGTGCCCTACATCTCCCTGCAGCTGAAGGCGGTGGCCTCCAGCTTCGACGTTCTCCTGCACTATCCGGAGCTCTCGGGAGCGACACAAAGCGCGCTCGGTCTTGCGGACACGGCTTTGGTGGTCACCGCCGTGCTGGCCTTGTTCTCCATCCTCTTCGGCACTCGCCACCTGGATGCGACGGAACATCATGGTGGCATGATCGTCGCCATCGCCTTCGAGTCCGTGGTCAAGCTTGTCGCTTTCCTGGCTGTCGGGCTGTTCGTCACCTTCGGGCTGTTCGACGGATTCGGCGACCTCTTTGGCCAGGCGCTGCAGCGTCCGGAACTCGCCCGGCTGATGACGTTCGATGCCGCGGGAACCAACTGGGTGACCCTGACCTTGTTGGCCATGCTGGCGATCATCTGCCTGCCCCGTCAATTCCAGGTCACCGTCGTGGAGAATGTCGACGAGAGCCACCTGACCAAGGCCATGTGGATGTTTCCGCTCTATCTCTTGCTGATCAACATCTTCGTGCTGCCGATCGCCTTCGGCGGACTCCTCTGGTTCCCTGACGGCGGGGTCGATGCCGACACCTTTGTCCTCGCGCTCCCCATGGCGGAGCAGCGGCCGTTCCTGGCGCTGCTGGTCTTCATCGGCGGGCTTTCCGCGGCGACCGCGATGGTCATTGTCGCCACGGTCGCGCTCAGCACCATGGTGAGCAACGACCTCGTAATGCCGGCCCTGATTCAAATGGGGCGGCTGCAGATCGCCGAACGGACCAACCTGTCCGGATTGCTTTTGGGCATCCGGCGGAGCGCCATTCTGGTCATCCTGCTTCTGGCCTATGTCTACTACCGTCTGGTCGGCGATTCCTACGCCCTGGTTTCCATCGGACTGGTGTCCTTCGCCGCCGCCGCCCAGTTTGCCCCGGTGATGCTGGCGGGCATCTTCTGGCGGGGCGGGACCCGCCGGGGCGCTATTGCCGGCTTGTCGGCTGGCTTCGCGGTTTGGCTCTATACGCTCCTGCTTCCCTCATTTGCGCGCTCCGGTTGGATCGCAGAGAGCTTTCTGACCGCGGGACCCTTCGGGCTGGAGTTCCTTCGGCCCTACGCGCTCCTCGGCATCGGGGGCCTGGACCCGATCTCTCATGCGATGTTCTGGAGCATGATCCTCAACACCGGGGCGTTTCTTGCGGTTTCCCTTCTGGACCGGCCGAGCAGCCTTGAACAAAACCAGGCAACGCTCTTCGTCGAGGTGTTTCGCCAGGGGGGCCAGACCGAGGCGCCAGCCGGGGCTTGGCAAGGCAGTGCCTTGGTCAAGGATTTGCGTGCGCTCGCCGAGAAGTTCGTGGGAAAGGAGCGCGCCGAGGCCGCCTTCGCGCGCCACGCCCGTGAGCGTGGGGTGACCCTCGATGCCTCTGCCTATGGGGACGCGGCCTTGGTTCAGGTAGTCGAGAGACTGATCGCCGGATCGATCGGCAGTGCCTCGGCCCGGATCACCATTGCTTCCGCCGTGAAGGGCGAGGGCGTCAGCCCCGAGCAGGTCATGAGCCTGTTGGACGAAACGACCCAAGTGCTCGAGTACAGCCGTCAGCTCGAGCAGAAGTCCGAAGCGCTCGAAGCCGCGACCCGCGATCTCCAGGAGGCCAATGAGCGCCTGAGGGAATTGGACCGTCTCAAAGATGAGTTCTTGTCGACGGTCACGCACGAACTGCGTACGCCGCTCACCTCGATCCGCTCCTTTTCGGAGATCCTGCACGACGACCCAGAAATCGAACCGGAGGAGCAGAAGGAGTTCCTGGGGATCATAATCAGCGAGAGCGAACGCTTGACCCGTCTGATCAACGAGGTGCTCGAGCTCGCCAAGATCCAGGCTGGCCGTATGCAGTGGAAGATGGAGGATGTCGACCTGAAGGACGTGGTCGAGAGTTCCGTTACGACGCTCTCCCGCGTATTCGAGCAGGCCGACGTCCGGCTCGAGGCGGAACTTCCCGAATCGGTGCCCTTGATCCACGCCGACAGGGACCGGCTCGTACAGGTCGTGATCAATCTGCTCTCCAATGCGCAAAAGTTCTGTCCCCCTGGCACCGGCCGGGTCAAGGTCGCGCTTGAATGCACGGGGAGCGAGCTGGTCACGCACATAAAGGACAACGGACCCGGTATCCCAAAGGCGGACTGCGAAGCAATTTTCGACCAGTTCCATCAAGTGCGGGCTGGCCAGACCGGAAATCCCAAGGGAACCGGATTGGGCCTCGCCATCTGCCAGCACATTGTCGATCGCATGGGCGGCCGCATCTGGGTCGAGAGCGTGGAAGGCGAGGGCGCGGACTTCATATTCGCCATTCCCCGCACGCGATGACTCGCTTGCCATCCTTGAACGGCTGAAGCGGCGGGCCCAACCAGCTGAAGCCCGCTGACACGTATCGGCGCGCTTCGCGGAAGATCCAAAAAGCCGGCTTCAGTTTTCGCATCACGATTCGCAAAAGTTATGCTGCACTGCACAATTTTGCTTGAAGTTTCTCATTAAATAGATATGTTTCCGCCATGCTGCAGTGCAGCATCATCAGATGGCGGTGCAGAGGACGCGCGCCGCGGCGAGGACCAACCCAGCGTCCAAGTGACGAACGAGAGGAAGATCAAGCGATGGCTACCAAGAAGCAGAAAGCCGCCGTCGATGCGCCCTATGCGGTCCTTCAAGCCGCTAGCGCGAAGTCGGTCGAGGCCGTGACCAAGGCCCTCGAGGGCTACGACGAGCTGGTCGTGATCGGCAAAGACAACCTGGACGCGGTCGTCCAGGCCAACACGGCGGCCCTGGCCGGCGCGCAGCGGCTCAATGCCGAGTTCGCGGCCTATGTCAAAGGCGCCTACGAGGCCAATCTCGCGGCCACCAAGGCCCTGAGCGGTGCCAAGTCGGTGCAGCAGGCGGTCGATCTCCAGACCGGCTACATGCAGGCCGCGTTGGACAAGGCGATGGCCGAGAGCGCCAAGGTCTCCGAGTTGGCGCTTGTCGCCGCGAACGAGATTGCCGCGCCGCTCCAGGCCCGGACCAAGGTTGCCGTCGACAAGCTCTTCACGCCGCACGCGGCCTAAAGTCGTGGGCGTGCAGTCCGCCGTCGTCCGAGGGCAAGGCGCCATCGCCGGGCCCTCGGCGAACCGCAACCGCAGCGGCCGGCGCAAGTCGACCTCCGCTTCCGAAAGCGGACCCATGCACAAGAAGATCTACCTATATCTGGTGCTCAGCGAGACCGGTCCGAGCGGTGGACGGGTCATCACCTCCTACCGGCCTCCGCGGGAGCTGACCGACAGCTTCGAGGCCAATCATCCCGGCTGGTACGTCAAGCACGTCTGGTCGGTGACCCGCGAAAGCGGCGTCGGCCCTGCCGCCGCCGCCATCAAGGCGGCCTACCCGAGCCGGACATTCGCCTAGAGCAGATCCGGGTTCGACTGAATCGCCGGAGGCGATCCATCAAACCCGGTGAATCTGCTCTAAACCATAGACGTAGAGCGGATTCACATGTTTTGCCGGAACCGCGAAGCGTTTCCGTCAAGACATGATCCGCTCTAGCAAGGCGCCTGGCGATTCAGGCAGAACGCCGGCTTGCCGTCCGCCTCGGCGGGGGCCGGCCGGCTGCAGCGTGAGCTGGGCTTGAAGCAGCTCCCGAGCGGGCACCTCTTGCGCGCCGCGGTCTCGGCGGGAAGCCAAATCGGCCAGGAGGCCGCGGCGATCATGGCGCGAGGCGATCTCGTGCCCGACCGGATCCTCATCACGCTGATTTCCGATGCGGTCGACCGCAACCTCGATCACGACGTTTTCATCCTCGACGGCTTTCCACAAACATTGGCCCAAGGAATCGGAGATACCCACCAGGTCGCGCGCCAGATTGACGGTCGGCTGACCCGATAACCAGCCCTCCTCTCGCCGCATCGTCCCGGAGCAGATCCGGTTCGGACGGTCCCGCCTATGCCGCCTTGAGCATGTTGCGCAGGACGTAGTGCCGCTGCCGGCTGACCCGCACCGGGAAGCCGTCGAAAGACCGTTCTCCTGGCAGGTAAAGGAGACGAGTGATGAAGGTCAACTTCAGTCAGCTCGCTGGATCATCGATCAGCGGATGGGGCTTTGCCAGGACGCGGAGGTCATCGATATTGGTCAGACGTATGGAGCGACCGTTCGTTTCAACGCCATAAGGTTTCAGGGTCCCGAAGGCGCGCGAGAGATTTTCCGGGGTCATGCCCAAGAGGGCGGCCAGGGTCCGCTTGTCGATTCCCAAGCTCACCGTGCCATTCGACCCCTGCACGGATTCTTCGTGTAAAAGGTAGTTGGCAAGGCGCTCGACGGCATTGCGCAGCTTGTGGTTCTTCAGCGACTTCACCACGTCGCGGAATCGTCCCGAGAGCTCGCGCACCACGGCCCGCGCGAAATCCGCGTCGCGCGCGAAGACCGCTCTCACGTTCTTGGAGGGAATCATCAAGATCCGCGCATTCGCAACGGTGCGCGCCGACATCAGAAAGGGCTGGTCCTCGAGCGCCGCCGCCAGGATGAAAGTCGACACGGGGCGGACGATCTCCACGGAAGTCTCACGCCCGTTGGCTCTGGCAAAGAGTTCGACGCCCCCTTCGATGACGAGATGGAGAAAGTCGGCCGGGTCGCCCTCAGCGATGAGCTGGACCTGCGGCGGGAAGCGCTGCAGGTAGGCGACCTGCATCAGGTCGTCGAAATTGGCCTCCGCCATTTCAGCGAAGAGGTCGAGTTCCCGTACCATGGGAATCTCATTCGATCGCACCGCGCCCTCCCAAACACGCGCCCAGGGGAACACCAGAATTATTGCCCTTGCTTGACATAATTCAAGCGACGGATCTCAACACCGCAAGCTTGCCAAGCAGAAAGCGCAATTCCCGAACGCACTAGTTTGTACGCCAGGCTTATTTATTGGATCTAGACGCAGTCAATTTGACCTGAGTCAACACTCGTTCGCTACGATGCCTCTACGCCTGTGCCCGCGCAGGGAACCCCAATGTTCCCAGCGTTCTGGTGGGAGTGGGGAAAAGAGGGGCGATGCAAGACCTGCAAGGGGTTACGCGAGGCCAGCAGCATCAGGTGCTTGGCATCAGCACGCTGGCCTTCACCGTCTGTTTTGCCGTCTGGACGATTTTTTCCATCATCGGCGTGAGGATCAAACAGGAGCTCGGGCTGTCCGATACCGAGTTCGGCATCCTGGTGGCGACCCCGGTCCTGACCGGCTCGCTGAGCCGCATTTTTCTGGGAATCTGGACCGACCAGTACGGTGGCCGCGTCGTCTTCACCGCGGTGATGGCGCTGACCTCGGTTGCGGTCTGGATGCTCTCGACGGTGACCACCTACGAGATGTTCCTGGTCGCTGCCCTGGGTGTCGGCTTGGCCGGCGGCTCCTTTGCCGTCGGCATCGCCTATGTCTCCCGCTGGTACGAAAAGGATCGCCAGGGCACGGCGCTTGGCATCTTCGGCATGGGCAATGTCGGCGCGGCGGTGACGAATTTCGGCGCCCCCTTCCTGCTTGTCGCCTTCGGCTGGGAGAGGACCGCCCAGGTCTACGCCGTCATCCTGTTGACCATGGCGGTTGTCTTCTTCCTGTCGACGCGCGACGATCCCGCCACCGCTCAGCGCAAGGCCGGGGGCGAAAAGCCGAAGTCGGCCCTCATGCAGCTCTCACCCCTGCGAAAGCTGCAGGTTTGGCGTTTCGCGCTCTACTATTTCTTCGTTTTCGGCGCCTTCGTTGCTCTCGCGCTTTGGCTGCCACGTTACTACGTCGGCGTCTACGGCTTGGACATCAAGACAGCCGGCATGCTGGCGGCGGCCTACGCGTTGCCGGGCAGCGTCTTTCGAGCCCTGGGCGGCTATCTCTCCGATCGCTTCGGCGCGCGCCGGGTGATGTATTGGACCTTTTTCGCCTCGGTCGTCATCTGCTTCTTCCTGAGCTACCCCTCGACAAACTATATCGTACGCGGTATCGACGGGCCGATCACCTTCAACCTGACCATCGGGCTACCACTGTTTGTTGCGCTGACCGTTGCGCTCGGCTTCTTCATGTCGCTCGGCAAGGCAGCCGTCTACAAGCATATTCCCGTCTATTACCCGGAGAACGTCGGCTCCGTCGGCGGTATGGTCGGCATGATCGGCGGCCTTGGCGGGTTCATTCTGCCGATTTGCTTCGGGTTGATGAACGACTTCATCGGTGTCTGGACTAGCTGCTTCATGCTGCTCTTCGTCCTTGTCGGCGTTGCCCTGCTATGGATGCACTTCGCCATCCTGCGCATGGAGAAGGCGGTGGCCCGCGAACAGCTGGCCGGCCTGCCCCAACTGCCCGAATTGGCCGAGCTTCACGGACCGGAGCACGTCGGCGTGCTCGGCCCGGGCTCGGCCCGGAAGAAGGATCCGGGCGACCGCGGCGACAGCGTCGAGCGCATGCACCCAGCCCAGTGAATCCGAAGCCTTGGGGGCCGAAGTCCGACGCCGGTCGCGCCCGCTGAGAAGGAAAAGACGATGAGTGTCACGCCAAGAACAACCACCAGCGGACACACGCTGACCGAGTGGAACCCCGAGGACACCAGCTTCTGGGAAGGCGGCGGGCGCAGAATCGCCTCCAAGAATCTCTGGATCTCGATCTTCTGCCTACTGCTCGCCTTTTCCGTCTGGATGGTCTGGTCCGTCGTGGTCGCCAAGCTGCCGGCAATCGGCTTTGCCTACTCCCACGATCAGCTGTTCTGGCTGGCGGCCTTGCCCGGCCTCTCCGGCGCAACCTTCCGGATCTTCTATTCCTTCATGGTGCCGATTTTCGGCGGCCGCCTGTGGACCACGCTGACAACCGCCTCGCTGCTTTTGCCGGCTCTGGGCATCGGACTCTCCGTGCAAGATCCTGAAACGCCCTACGCGGTGTTCTTGATCCTGGCTCTGCTGTGCGGTTTCGGCGGCGGCAATTTCGCCTCCTCCATGTCCAACATCTCCTTCTTCTTCCCGAAAAAGGAGAAGGGGAACGCTCTGGCGCTGAACGCGGGCCTCGGCAACCTCGGGGTCAGCGTCATGCAATTCGTGGTGCCCCTGGTCGTCACCGCCGGCGTGTTCGGGGCGATCGGCGGAGAGCCCCAGACGATCAGCGACGGCGGCAAAGTCTGGATTCAGAACGCCGGCTTCGTCTGGGTGCCATTCCTGGTCGTCGCCACCCTGGCGGCCTGGTTCGGCATGAACGACATTGCCTCGGTCAAGGCGTCCTTCAAGGAGCAGGCGATCATTTTCAGGCGCCGGCACAACTGGATCATGTGCGTGCTCTACACCGGAACCTTCGGATCCTTCATCGGCTATTCGGCCGGCTTCCCGCTGCTGGCCAAGACGCAGTTTCCGGAGGTCGACTCTCTGCAGTACGTCTTCCTCGGGCCGCTGGTCGGCGCCCTCAGCCGGGCGGCCACCGGCTGGATCTCCGACAAGTACGGCGGCGGCCGGGTCACGTTCTGGACCTTCCTGCTGATGATCGCTGCGGTGGCCGGCGTGCTCTTCTTCCTCGGCATAAAGGACCAGCCCGGCGCCTTCTGGGGCTTCTTCGCTATGTTCATGCTGCTGTTCTTTGGAACCGGCGTGGGCAATGCATCGACCTTCCAGATGATCCCGGTGATCATGGGCCAGCAGGTCAAGCTGCTGATGCCGGAGCTCGATGAGCAACAATACAAGCGCCAGTCGACGGGCGAGTCGGCGGCCATAATCGCCTTTACCTCGGCGATCGCCGCTTACGGTGCCTTTTTCATTCCCAAGGCCTACGGCACTTCGATCGCCATGACCGGAGGGCCGGAACTGGCGCTCTATGCCTTCCTAATCTTCTACGGGCTCTGCGTGGTGATCACGTGGTTCTTCTACACCCGTCGCAACGCCCCTGTGCCGTGTTGACCGCGGCTGAGAAAGGAGACTCTCCATGAGCCAACTGCTCGATCGCCTGAACTTCTTCGCCGACAAGTCGGTGGGCGAGTTCTCCCATGGCCACGGCACGACCACCCGCGAGGACCGCAGCTGGGAAGACGCCTATCGCAAGCGCTGGCAGCACGACAAGATCGTACGGTCCACCCATGGCGCCAATTGCACCGGTTCCTGCTCTTGGAAGATCTATGTCAAGGGCGGCATTGTCACCTGGGAGACCCAGCAAACCGACTATCCGCGCACCCGCCCGGACCTGCCGAACCACGAACCGCGCGGCTGCAGCCGCGGCGCCAGCTACAGCTGGTACCTCTATTCCGGCAACCGGGTGAAGTATCCCTTGGTCCGCGGGCGCCTCGTGAAGCTCTGGCGCGAGGCCCGGGCGGTCATGACACCGGTGGCGGCCTGGCAGTCGATCGTCGAGGATCCGGTGAAGCGGGCCGCCTATACGCGTAAGCGCGGCCTCGGCGGCTTCGTGCGCGGCAAGTGGCAAGAGGTGAACGAGATCATCGCCGCCGCCAACGCCTATACGGCGAAGACCTATGGCCCCGACCGGGTGATCGGCTTCTCGCCGATCCCGGCCATGTCGATGGTCTCCTATGCCGCCGGTGCGCGCTATCTCTCGCTGCTCGGTGGCGTTTGCATGTCGTTCTACGACTGGTACTGCGACCTGCCGCCGGCGTCGCCGCAGACCTGGGGCGAGCAGACCGACGTGCCGGAAAGCGCCGACTGGTACAATGCCGGCTTCCTCATGCTCTGGGGCTCCAACGTACCCCAGACCCGCACTCCCGACGCCCACTTCTATACCGAGGCGCGCTACAAGGGCACCAAGTCCGTGGTGGTCAGCCCGGACTACTCCGAAGCCTCGAAGTTCGCGGATCTCTGGCTGCACCCCAAGCAGGGCACCGACGCCGCGCTGGCCATGGCAATGGGCCATGTGATCCTGCGCGAATTCCATCTCGATCGCCAAGCCGAGTACTTCGAAGACTATGCCCGGCGTTACAGCGACATGCCGATGCTAGTGCGCCTTGTGAAACAGAACGGCCACTACGTGCCCGAGCGTCTGCTGCGCGCCAGCGACCTGGACGGCAACCTCGGCCAGGAGAACAATCCGGAATGGAAGACCTTGGCGATCGACGAAAACAGCAACCAGATCGTCGCCCCTCAGGGTTCCGTCGGATTCCGTTGGGGCGAACAGGGCAAATGGAACCTGGAGCAGAAAGACGCTGAAGGCCGCGAGATCGCCCTGCGCCTCAGCCTGATCCTCGATCGGGACCACGACGATGTCGCCGACGTCGGCTTCCCCTATTTCGGCAACCGCGAGCACGATCATTTCAAGGGCACGGATCATCCGGACGTGCTGGTCCGCAAGGTGCCGGTTAAGGCGATTCAAGGCTCTGAAGGTGAAACCCTGGTCGCCACGGTCTTTGACCTCTTCGTTGCCAACTACGGTCTCGACCGGGGCCTCGGCGACGACCTCTGCGCCACGAGCTACCAGGACAACCTGCCCTACACCCCCGCCTGGGCGGAGCAGATCACCGGCGTGCCGGCGGACCACATCGTCACCGTGGCGCGGGAATTCGCGGGCAATGCCGAAAAGACCAAGGGCCGCTCGATGGTCATCCTCGGCGCCGGCCTGAACCACTGGTACCACATGGACATGAGCTACCGCGGCATCATCAATCTGCTGGTGATGTGCGGTTGCGTCGGTCAGTCGGGCGGCGGCTGGTCACACTACGTCGGCCAGGAGAAGCTGCGGCCGCAGACCGGATGGCAGCCCCTGGCCTTCGCCCTCGACTGGGGCCGCCCGCCTCGGCACATGAACTCAACCTCGTTCTTTTATGCTCACACCGACCAGTGGCGCTACGAGAGCCTCGGGGTCGACGAAATCCTGTCGCCCACGGCGCCCGAAGGCCCCTGGGACGGCGCCCTGATCGACTACAACATCCGGGCCGAGCGCATGGGTTGGCTGCCCTCCGCACCGCAGCTGGAAACCAACCCGCTCGAGGTTGCCAAGGCGGCCGCGGAGGCTGGCAAGGATCCCAAGGACTACGTGGCCGAGCGGCTCAAGGCCGGCGACTTGAAACTTTCCTGCGAGGATCCGGACAATCCGGTGAACTGGCCGCGCAACCTCTTTGTCTGGCGCTCGAATCTGCTGGGTTCCTCGGGCAAGGGCCATGAATACTTCCTCAAGCATCTGCTCGGCACCTCGCACGGCGTGCTCGGCAAGGACCTTGGCGAGGACGGCCGTCAGCGGTCGCAGGAAGCCGCCTGGCACGATCAGGCGCCGGAAGGCAAGCTCGACCTCTTGGTGACGCTCGACTTCCGCATGTCGACGACTTGCGTCTATTCCGACATCGTGCTGCCGACGGCGACTTGGTACGAGAAGAACGACCTCAACACCTCCGACATGCACCCCTTCATCCACCCGCTGAGTGCGGCGGCGGACCCCGTCTGGGAATGCCGCAGCGACTGGGAGATCTACAAGGGAATCGCCAAGGCCTTCTCCGAGGTCGCGCCCGAGGTTCTGGGCGTCGAGAAGGATGTGGTCATGGTGCCGATCCTGCACGACACCCCCGCTGAGATTGCTCAGGCGATGGACGTGAAGGACTGGAAGAAGGGTGAGACCGAGCCCGTTCCCGGCAAGACCATGCCGCAGGTTGCGGTGGTCGAGCGCGACTATCCGAACCTCCACAAGCGCTTTACCGCCCTCGGGCCGCTGATGAACAAACTGGGCAACGGCGGCAAGGGCATTTCCTGGAACACCGAGCATGAGGTCGACCACCTCCGCAGTCTGAATGGCGTGGTGACCGAGGAGGGTCCGACCCAGGGTATGCCGCGCATCGAGAGTGACGTCGATGCCACCGAAGTGATCTTGATGCTGGCGCCCGAGACCAATGGCGAGGTAGCAGTCAAAGCCTGGGGAGCGTTGGGCAAGGCGACCGGCCTCGATCACCAGCATCTGGCACTGCCCAAGGAGGATGAGAAGATCCGGTTCCGGGACGTGGTCGCCCAACCGCGCAAGATCATCTCGTCACCGACTTGGTCGGGAATCGAGTCGGAGTCGGTCTGCTACAACGCCGGATACACCAACGTGCATGAGCTGATTCCCTGGCGCACCTTGACCGGCCGCCAGCAGCTCTATCAGGATCACCTCTGGATGCGGGCGTTCGGCGAGGGCTTCTGCGTCTACCGCCCGCCGATCGATACCAAGTCGGTGAATCCGGTCATTGCCGAGAAGGACAATGGAAACCCGCAAGTGGTGTTGAATTTCATCACACCACACCAGAAGTGGGGGATCCACTCCACCTACACCGACAACCTTTTGATGCTGACGTTGAACCGGGGCGGCCCGGTGGTCTGGATCAGCGAGGTAGACGCCAAGAAGGCGGCGATCCAAGACAACGACTGGGTCGAAGTCTACAACACCAATGGCGCACTGACGGCGCGGGTCGTCGTCTCTCAGCGCATGCATGAGGGAACCATCTTCATGTATCACGCGCAGGAGAAGATCGTGAACACGCCGGGGGCAGAAACCACGGGCCAGCGCGGGGGCATCCACAATTCGGTGACCCGCACGGTGCTGAAGCCGACCCATATGATCGGCGGCTATGCCCAACAGTCTTACGGCTTCAACTATTACGGAACGGTCGGTTCCAATCGCGACGAGTTCGTCATTGTCCGCAAGATGGACAAGGTCGACTGGCTCGAGCGGCCGGCCCGCGACGACATGGAGGCTGCAGAATGAAGATCCGCGCGCAAATCGGCATGGTGTTGAACCTGGACAAGTGTATCGGGTGTCACACCTGTTCCGTCACCTGCAAGAACGTCTGGACCAACCGGGAAGGCATGGAATACGCCTGGTTCAACAACGTCGAGACCAAGCCGGGCATCGGCTATCCCAAGGAATGGGAGAACCAGAAACGCTGGAACGGCGGCTGGGAGCGCACCGGAAACGGCCGTTTGCGCCCGAAGATGGGTGCCAAATGGCGCATATTGGCGAAGATCTTCGCCAATCCGGACCTTCCGGAGATCGACGACTACTACGAGCCCTTCACCTTCGACTACGAGCATCTCCAGACTGCGCCGGAGCTTGAAGCCACGCCGACGGCCCGGCCGCGGTCGCTCATTTCCGGCGAGCGCATGGAGAAGATCGAATGGGGGCCGAACTGGGAAGAGATCCTCGGCGGCGAGTTTGCCAAGCGCTCCAAGGACGTAAACTTCGAAGGGGTCGAGAAGGAGATCTACGGCGCCTTCGAAAACACCTTCATGATGTATCTGCCGCGGCTTTGCGAGCACTGCTTGAACCCGACCTGCGTGGCTGCCTGTCCTTCGGGCGCCATCTACAAGCGCGAGGAGGACGGGATCGTCCTCATCGACCAGGAGAAATGCCGCGGCTGGCGCATGTGCGTATCCGGCTGCCCCTACAAGAAGATCTACTACAACTGGTCTTCCGGAAAGTCGGAGAAGTGCATCTTCTGCTATCCACGCATCGAAGCCGGCGAACCGACGGTCTGCTCCGAGACCTGCGTCGGACGTATCCGCTATCTGGGTGTGCTGCTCTACGACGCCGACGGGATCAGCGACGCGGCGGCGACCGAAGATCCCGGCGACCTTTATCAGGCCCAGCTCGACATCTTCCTTGACCCCAACGACCCCGAGGTGATCGCCCAGGCGCGTGAAGACGGGGTTCCGGAAGACTGGCTGGAGGCCGCGCGCAGGTCTCCGGTTTGGAAGATGGCAATGGACTGGAAGATCGCCTTCCCGCTGCACCCGGAATACCGGACGCTGCCGATGGTCTGGTACGTGCCGCCGCTCTCGCCAATTCAGTCGGCGGCCGAGGCCGGCAAGATTGCCTGGGACGACGGGCTACCCGACGTCAACTCCCTGCGCATTCCCATCCGCTACCTCGCCAATCTCTTGACGGCCGGCAACGAGAAGCCGGTGGCCAAAGCGCTGCAACGTATGCTCGCCATGCGCGCCTACATGCGCGCCAAAACGGTGGACGGCATGTTGGACGAGGCGGTGGCCCAGCGCGTAGGTCTCACGCCAAGGCAGATCGAGGACATGTACCACGTCATGGCGATCGCCAACTACGAGGACCGCTTCGTCATCCCGACGGCACATCGCGAGGTCGGCGAAGACGCCTACGACCTGCGCGGTTCCTGCGGCTTCAGCTTCGGCAACGGCTGCTCGGAAGGTGCCAGCGACACCAACCTCTTCGGCGCCGGACGCAAGAAGAAAGTGCACACCCCCACGGAGGTCATGTGATGGGCAAGACCTTCAAGGTGCTCTCCCTGCTGCTGACCTATCCCGAGAAGGAAATCCAGGCGGCGGCTGCCGAAATGAAACAGGTCCTCGCGGACGAGAAAATGGTGCCGGCCAACTGCGCGAAAGGGGTTTTTGGCCTGATCGATGAGCTTGCGGCCGGCGACCTTTACGACCTGCAGGAGCGCTATGTCCTGCTCTTCGACCGCACCCGTTCGCTGTCGTTACATCTCTTCGAGCACATTCACGGCGAAAGCCGCGACCGCGGCCAGGCGCTGGTCGACTTGGCGGCGCACTACGAGAAGCATGGTCTGGTGATCGGTGCGCGGGAACTGCCAGACTTCCTGCCGCTGTTTCTCGAGTTCCTCGGCACCCGGCCCGCAGAGGAGGCGCGCGATCTGCTGAGTCAGCCGCTCCATGTCATCGCTGCCTTGGCCGAGCGGCTGCGCAAACGCAAGAGCCCTTATAACTGGGTCTTCCTTGCCTTGGAGGGCATCGCCACGGGAAAGCCGGCGAAAGCGGCCATGGATGACCTGCTGGCCGAACCGGATGAGGATCCAAGCGACCTCGAGGCGCTGGATCGCGCCTGGGAAGACCAGCCGGTTACCTTCGGGCCGGGTTCGGGATCGGGCGGCGTCTCGCCGGGAGGAGGCTGCCCGGTCGCCCGCGACAGCCTTGCCCGCATGGATGCACCCAACGTTCAAACCTCCGCTTCAGGCCTTGCGGCCAACAACTCGGATTGAGGAGTTCGCGCTATGGGCTCTTTTATGAACACGCTCGTCTTCGGGATTTACCCATACATCGCCTTGACGGTCATGGTCCTCGGATCGATTGTCCGCTATGACCGTGAGCCCTACACTTGGCGCTCGGGCTCCAGCCAGCTTCTGCGCCGGCGCCAGTTGGTGGTGGGTTCCGTGCTGTTTCATGCCGGTGTGCTCTTCATCTTTCTCGGGCATTTCGTCGGCCTGCTGACACCCATCGCGGTGTTCGACTTCATCGGTGTCAGCCACACCTTCAAACAGCTGATGGCCATCGGGCTGGGCGGCATCGCGGGGGTCTTGGCCATCATCGGCGCCACTATGCTGGCGCATCGCCGGCTCTTCGATCCGCGTATCCGCGCGACCTCCAGCTTCAGCGATAGCGCCATTATCGTCTTGCTGTGGATCCAGCTGGCCCTGGGCCTGGGGACCATCCCCGTTTCCCTGGGTCACCTCGACGGCGAGGAGATGGTGCGCTTTATGAACTGGGCACAGGGCATCTTCACCTTTGACTTCGGTGCCGCCGCCCTGATGGCTGGTGCGCATCCGATCTTCAAACTGCATATCTTCCTGGGGCTGACAATCTTCCTCCTCTTCCCCTTCACCCGGTTGGTGCACATGCTCAGTGTGCCCATCCGCTATGTCTGGCGGCCGGGCTATCAGGTCGTCCGCTCCCGTCGTCCGGCCGGCGCCCATCGTGCAGCCGGCGCCCATCGTGCGGCTGGCACGGCGACGCCTGCGGAATAGGGCCGGTGGAGGGCATCAAGATCAACGCCGCCTGCATTTCGCAGGCGGCGATCCAGGCCGAAGCTCAGAACCATCCGGCAGAGACCCCGGAAGCGGCGCTGGCGGCCGCGGCCCAAGCCCTGGCTGTCCGCGAACTGCTGCTCCAGGAGGCAGGGCGCCAGGGCATCGCGGCGGCCCCGGAAACCGACGACAAAGGCCGGCAGGAGATCGGTGAGGAAGCCACGATCCGCACCCTGCTGGAGCGCGAAGTGACGGTTCCTGAGGCGGACGAGGCGACCTGCCGGCGGTACTTCGACAACAACCCGCAACGCTTTCGCAGCCCGGACCTCTTCGAGGCCGCCCACATTCTCTTCTCCGCGGCGCCCGACGATGGGGCGGCCTACGAGAAGGCGGTGTCCGAGGCGGAGCAGGTGATCGCCGCCCTTCAGAAAGACCCCGGCGCTTTCGCAAATCTCGCGCGCCGGCTCTCGGCCTGCAGCTCGGCACAGAACGACGGCCGGCTGGGGCAGGTATCGCGCGGCGACACGGTGCCGGAGTTCGAGACCTTCCTGGCCAATCTCGAGGAAGGGCAGCTCTGTCCGGTGCCGGTGCGCTCACGCTATGGCGTCCACGTCCTGCGGCTCGACCGCCGCATCGACGGCCGGCAACTGCCTTTCGAAGCGGTGCGGGACCGTATTGCCGACTATCTGCAGACGGCAAGTTGGCAGCGGGCGGTCGCGCAGTACATCCATATCCTCGCCGGCCGGGCGGAAATCCACGGAATCGACCTGGAGGGTGCCAGGACGCCGCTGGTCCAATGAGAACCTTGCGCGGCGGGGTGGCCAAGGGGCTGCGGTAGGCCCCGTTCCCGATCCGCTCTAGACGTTTGGCTCGATTCCCCCTTCACGCCGCCTTGAGCATGTTGCGAAGGACGTAGTGCAGGATGCCGCCGTGGCGGAAGTATTCGACCTCGTCGGCGGTGTCGATGCGGCAGGTGAGCGTGATCTCCTCGGTCTCGCCGCCCGGCCGGTGAATCCGGCAGGCGACGTCCATGCCCGGCGTGATGCCCTCGGCGATGCCCTCGATGTCGAAGATCTCCTCGCCGCCCAGCGCCAGGGCCTGGTCCGGCTTGAACTGCAGGGGCAGCACGCCCATGCCGATCAGGTTGGAGCGGTGGATGCGCTCGAAGCTCTGCACGATCACCGCCCTGACCCCCAGGAGGCGGGTTCCCTTGGCGGCCCAGTCGCGTGACGAGCCGGTGCCATACTCCTTGCCGCCGATCACCACCAGGGGCACGCCCTCGGCCTGGTAGCGCATGGCCGCGTCGTAGATCGGCATGACCTCGCCCGAGGGCTGGTGCTTGGTGACGCCGCCCTCGACCCCGGGCACCATGAGGTTGCGGATGCGGATGTTGGCGAAGGTGCCGCGCATCATGACCTCGTGGTTGCCGCGCCTGGAGCCGTAGGAATTGAAGTCGTAGGGCCGCACCTGATGCTCGATCAGGTAGCCGCCCGCCGGGCTGTCCTGCTTGATCGCGCCGGCCGGCGAGATGTGGTCCGTGGTCACCGAGTCGCCGAGCAGGGCGAGCGGCCGGGCGCCGACGATATCGGCGACCTCGCCCGGCTCCGGCCCCATGCCTTCGAAGAACGGCGGGTACTGCACGTAGGTGCTGCCGTCCTGCCACTTGTAGGTCAGGCTCGGCGCGGCCTGGACCGACTGCCACTCGGCCGGCCCCTGGAAGACGTCGGCGTAGCGGCTGCGGAACATCTCGGGCGTCAGCACGCTGTCCATGACGTCCTGGATCTCCCGGTTGCTGGGCCAGATGTCACGCAGGTAGACCGGCTCGCCGTCGCTGCCCTTGCCGAGCGGCTCGGTCATCAGGTCGAGGGTGATCGAGCCGGCCAGGGCGTAGGCCACGACGAGCGGCGGCGACGCCAGGTAGTTCAGCCGGGTCAGCGGGTTGACACGGCCTTCGAAGTTCCGGTTCCCGGACAGCACGGCGGCGACGTGCAGGTCGCCGGTCTCGATCGCCTCGGCGATCGGCTCCGGCAGGGGGCCGGAGTTGCCGATGCAGGTGGTGCAGCCGTAGCCGACCAGATCGAAGCCGAGCCCGTCCAGCTCTGCCTGGAGTCCGGCCGCCTCGAGGTAGTCGGTCACCACCTGGGAGCCGGGCGCCAGTGAGGTCTTGACCCAGGGCTTGGTCTCGAGGCCGCGTTCGCGCGCCTTGCGGGCGACCAGGCCGGCCGCGATCAGGACGCTGGGATTCGAGGTGTTGGTGCAGCTGGTGATCGCCGCGATCACCACGTCGCCGTGGCGGAGAGCGTGGTTCGCGCCCTTGACCCCGACCGCCTTGGTCGAGGCCTGGCCGACCGAGTCGCCAATGATCTTGCCGGCCTCGCCCGCGAGGCTGGAGAGCGCGACCCGGTCCTGGGGCCGCTTCGGCCCGGCCAGGCTCGGCTCGACGCTGCCCAGGTCCAGCTCGAGCGTGTCGGTGAACACCGGATCGGGCGTCGAGGCGTCGCGCCACATGCCCTGGGCCTGGGCGTAGGCCTCGACCAGCGCGACCCGCTCCGGGTCGCGGCCGGTGAAGGTGAGATAGCGGATCGTCTCCTCGTCGACCGGGAAGAAGCCGCAGGTCGCGCCGTACTCCGGCGCCATGTTGGCGATGGTCGCCTGGTCGGCCAGGGTCAGGTGATCGAGGCCCGGGCCGTAGAACTCGACGAACTTGCCGACCACGCCCTTGGCGCGCAGCATCTGGGTCACGGTCAGAACCAGGTCGGTCGCCGTGGTGCCTTCGTTCAGGGTTCCGGTCAGCTTCATGCCGATCACCTCGGGGATCAGCATGGTCACCGGCTGACCCAGCATGGCCGCCTCGGCCTCGATGCCGCCGACGCCCCAGCCGAGCACCGCCAGGCCGTTGACCATGGTCGTATGGCTGTCGGTGCCGACCAGCGTGTCGGGGTAGGCCACGATCTTGCCGGCGTCGTCCTTGGTCCAGACCACCTGGGCCAGATACTCCAGGTTGACCTGGTGGCAGATCCCCGTGCCCGGCGGCACGACCCGGAAATTGTCGAACGCGCCCTGGCCCCAGCGCAGGAAGGAATAGCGCTCGCCGTTACGCTCGAACTCGCGTTCCACGTTCTGCCTGAAAGCGTTCGCCGTGCCGAAGGCGTCGACCATGACCGAGTGGTCGATCACCAGATCGACCGGAGACAGCGGGTTGATCTTCTTGGGGTCGCCGCCCAGGTCGTCCATCGCCTGGCGCATGGCGGCCAGGTCGACGACGGCGGGAACGCCGGTGAAGTCCTGCATGAGGACCCGCGCGGGTCGGTAGGCGATCTCGCGGCTCGACCGCCGCTCGGTGAGCCAGCCGGCCATGGCCTCGATGTCCTCGACCGTCACGGTCTGGCCGTCCTCGTAGCGCAGGAGGTTCTCCAGAAGCACCTTGAGGGAAAACGGCAGGCGCGAGAGATCGCCTAGCCTTTCCTCCGCGGCTTCGAGGCTGAAGTAGTCGTAGTCCTTGCCGCCGACCGTCAGCTTGCGGCGGGTCTTCAGTGTGTCTTGGCCGAGGCTCACGGCGGGTGCTCCTTCCAAGGGTTCAGACGAGGTTTCTTCCTGAATGCGCTTTGTCGGCCCGAGCGCCCTTTGCGGTGCACGGCCGGGTGTTCCCCTGCGAAAAATGGTGCAGTTGCGGGGCAATGTCCAGTTGTTGAACGCCTCGTGAGACCGCGCTTTAGGCCCTAACCGCATTCACGAAGGCGGACATCTCCGCCAGCACCCGGTCGCGCGCCTGGAGGTGGGGAATGTGGGCGCAGTCGGGCAGCAGGCAGGTCTCGACCAGGCCGGCGGCGCCTTCGGCGATCGCGGCGACCTGGGCCGGCGTCCCGTACTCGTCGTCCGCGCCCTGCATGACCAGGAGCGGACAGGTGATGCCGGGCAGCCGCTCGACGATGTTCCAGTTGCGGAACGCGGGGCTCAGCCAGGTCTCGGCCCAGCCGCGGAAGGCGCTCTCGGTCTTGTCGCCGTGGTAGCGCTCCAGGCGCCAGCGCAGCTCCCCCGCGTCCCAGGCGGCGACCGCCTGGCGGATGCCGGCCAGGGTGACGGCCTCGACGAAGACGTGGGCCGCCTCGGTGATGCAGCCGGCCGGTCGATCCGGAAAGGCGGCGGCGTAGAGCAGGGCGATCGTGCCGCCGTCGCTGTGGCCGATCAGGATCGGCCGCTGGATCCCGCAGGCCTCCAGCACGGCGGGCAGGGCCCCGGTCGCCTCGCGTTCCAGGTAGTCGGTCGGGCGCGGCAGCGTCACCGGGTCCGAGCCGCCGAAGCCCCAGCGGTCGTAGACCAGGCCCGGCCGGCCGGTCAGCGCGCACAGCGCCGTCGGGAAGTCGCGCCACTGGGCGATGGAGCCGAGCCCCTCGTGGAGAAAAACCAGGGTCGGCCCGGCAGCGGCGGCGCCCGGCGGCCGCAGTCGGCGCACGGCGAGCCGCCGGCCGTCGGCGGTTACGCTGAAGTCCTCGCTGGCCGAGGCGGCTGGTTCGGGCACGGGCCCCGTCTCCGGTTGGTCGGCGCTCTTTGCAGGCACCTAGAGCAGGTCCGGGTCTGACTGAATCGTCGGAGGCGATCCGTCAAACCCGGTGATTCCGCTCTAGCAGATACGGACCGCCGCGGCTACGGCCCGAAAGATTGTCATGGCGCGGCGCGCACACTAAACTCCGCGCCAAGTGTCCGGAAGGGATGCGTTGTACAGGGAGGGCGATCCAGTGGATCCCAAGCAGGGCCCGGCGGCGTGAGCGCCGAGGCCGCCGATACCTTTCCCAAGCTGCTGCTGCGCAACGCCCGCGCGCGCGGCGACCGGACGGCCGTGCGGGAGAAGAATCTCGGCATCTGGCAGAGCTGGACCTGGGGCGAGGCGCTCGACGAGGTGCGCGCGCTGGCCTGCGGTCTCGCCGCCTACGGCCTGAAGCGCGGCGACAAGATCGCGGTGATCGGCGACAACCGGCCGCGGCTCTACTGGACCATGGTGGCGGCGCAGTCGATCGGCGCGGTGCCGGTGCCGATCTATCAGGATTCCGTGGCCGGCGAGATGGCCTTCGTGCTCGACCACGCCGAGATCCGCTTCGCCATGGCCGAGGACCAGGAACAGGTCGACAAGCTGCTCGAGGTCCGGGAGCGCTGCCCACGGCTCGAGCAGATCGTCTACGACGACGCGCGCGGCCTGCGCCACTATTCCCGCGACATTCTGCACGGCTTCGAGGAGGTCCAGGAGAAGGGCCGGGCCTTCGACCGGGACCATCCCGATTTCTTCGAGGCCGAGATCGCCAAGAGCCAGGGCCGCGACACCTCGATCATCCTCTATACTTCCGGGACGACGGGGCAGCCCAAAGGCGTGGTGCTGACCTTCGACAACGTGATCCAGACCGCGAAGAACTCGGTCGAGTTCGACCGGCTGACCGAACAGGAAGAGATGCTCGCCTACCTGCCCATGGCCTGGGTCGGCGACCATATCTTCTCCTATGGCCAGGCCTATTGGGCCGGCTTCTGCGTCTCCTGTCCCGAGTCGGGCGCCACGGTGATGCACGACCTCAACGAGCTGGGGCCGACCTACTTCTTCGCGCCGCCGCGCATCTTCGAGAACATCCTGACCACCGTGATGATCCGCATGGAGGACGCCGGCTGGGTCAAGCGCCGGCTGTTCGACGCCTTCATGAAGCTGGCGCGCCGGGTCGGCGTGCGGATTCTCGACGGCCAGCGGGTCTCGCTCGGCGACCGCCTGCTCTACGGGCTGGGCGAACTCTTGATCTACGGCCCGCTGAAGAACTCGCTCGGCTTCAGCCGGATCAGAATTGCCTACACGGCCGGCGAGGCGATCGGTCCAGACATCTTCCAGTTCTACCGCTCGCTCGGCATCAACCTGAAGCAGCTCTACGGCAGCACCGAGGCCAGCGTCTTCATTACCATGCAGCCGGACGGCGAGATCAGGGCCGATAGCGTCGGCAAGCCGGCGCCCGGGGTCGAGATCCGCATCGCCGACAGCGGCGAGGTCCTGTTCCGCTCGCCGGGCGTGTTCCAGGAATACTTCAAGAATTCCGAGGCGACCGCCGAGGCCAAGACGCCGGACGGCTGGGTCCACACCGGCGACGCCGGCTTCTTCGCGGAAGATGGCCACCTCAAGATCATCGACCGGGCGAAGGACGTCGGCAAGCTGAACGACGGCAGCCTCTTCGCGCCGAAGTACGTGGAGAACAAGCTGAAGTTCTTCCCCAACATCCGCGAGGCTGTGGTGTTCGGCAGCGGCCGCGACTACGTCTCGGCCTTCGTCAACATCGACCTGGAGGCCATGGGCAACTGGGCGGAGCGCAACAACGTCGCCTATGGCAGCTACCAGGAGCTGGCGGCCAACCCACAGGTCTACGAGATCATCAAGAGCCACGTCGAGCAGGTGAACCGCGACCTCGCCGAGGACCCGCAGCTGGCCGGCTCGCAGATCCGCCGCTTCCTAATCCTGCACAAGGAGCTCGACGCCGACGACGGCGAGCTGACCCGGACCCGCAAGGTCCGGCGGCGGACCGTCACCGAGCGCTACGCGCCGCTGATCGACGGGCTCTACGGCGGCGACGACCACGCCTTCATCGAGTCCGAGGTGACCTTCGAGGACGGGCGCAAGGGCAAGCTGGCCGCGGATCTGGCGATCGCGTCGGCCGAGACCTATCAACCCATGAAGAAGGCGGGCTGAGCGTGGCGGAAACCCTAATCAAGGCGCCGCCGGCGGAGGTTGCGGCCGGGCCGGGCGCGTCCGACGAGGCGGCGCGGGCGGCGCGAATCGGCGGCACGCTTCTCGAGGTGGAGAACATCTCCCTCTCCTTCGGCGGCGTGCGGGCGATCTCCGACGTCAGCTTCGACATTCGGGAGCACGAGATTCGCGCGATCATCGGCCCGAACGGCGCCGGCAAGTCGTCGATGCTGAACGTGATCAACGGCTTCTACCACCCGCAGCAGGGCTCGATCACCTTCAAGGGCGCGACGCGCAAGCAGATGCGCCCCCACGAGGCCGCCAAGCAGGGCATCGCGCGGACCTTTCAGAACATCGCGCTGTTTCGCGGCATGTCGACCCTCGACAACATCATGACCGGGCGCCTGCTCAAGATGAAACGCAACTTCCTCTGGCAAGCGCTCTACTACGGGCCGGCCCAGCGGGAGGAAATGGAGAACCGCGCCTTCGTCGAGAACATCATCGACTTCCTGGAGATCCAGCAGATCCGCAAGACCCCGGTCGGCCGCCTGCCCTACGGCCTGCAGAAGCGGGTCGAGCTCGGCCGCGCACTGGCCGCGGAGCCGGACCTCTTGCTGCTCGACGAGCCCATGGCCGGCATGAACGTCGAGGAGAAGGAGGACATGTGCCGCTTCATCCTCGACGTCAACGACGAGTTCGGCACGACCATCGCCCTGATCGAGCACGATATGGGCGTGGTCATGGATATCTCGGACCGGGTCGTGGTGCTCGACTACGGCCGCAAGCTGGCCGACGGCACGCCGGACGAGGTGCGCCGCAACCAGGCCGTGATCGACGCCTACCTCGGCGTGAGCCACTAGGGGCGTTTCGATGGCAGCGCCCCTCACTCTGACCCTCTGGATGATCTCGCCCCTGCTCGGGATCGCGGGGCTCGGCCTGGCTCTCCAGCTCGTCGCCGGCCTCGACCCGAGCTTCTTCTTCACCTGGGGCTACTACTTCGAGGTGCTGCTGGCCGGCCTGCTGCAGGGGGTGATGTACTCCCTCGTGGCGCTCGGCTTCGTGTTGATCTTCAAGGCCTCCGGCATCTTCAACTTCGCCCAGGGCTCGATGGTGCTGTTCTCGGCGCTCACCATGGTCGGCTTCATCGAGATGGGGCTCTACTGGGCCCTCTCCTTCCTCCTGACCGCCGCGATCATGGTGCTGGTCGCCTTCGCGATCGAGCGCGTCGTCCTCCGGCCGCTGGTGAACCAGGAGCAGATCATCCTGTTCATGGCGACCATCGGGATCTTCTATTTTCTCGACGGCTTCGGACAGACGCTCTGGGGCTCCGACGTCAAGGTGCTCGATATCGGGATCCCGAAGAGCCCCCTTTTCGTCTTTGAGAACGTTTTCGAGGGCGGCATCCTGGTCAACCAGTACGACCTGATCGCCGCATTGACGGGCGGTGTCCTGGTCGCCGCGCTGGCGCTGTTCTTCCAGTACACGCGGACCGGGCGCGCGCTGCGGGCCGTGGCCGACGATCACCAGGCCGCCCTGTCGGTCGGCATACCCCTGAAGGTCATCTGGACCATCGTCTGGTCGGTTGCCGGCATCGTCGCGCTGGTCGCCGGGATCATGTGGGGCGGCAAGGCGGGCGTCCAGTTCTCGCTCGCGCTGATCGCGCTCAAGGCCCTGCCGGTGTTGATCCTCGGTGGCTTCACCTCGATTCCCGGGGCGATCGTGGGCGGCCTAATCATCGGTGCCAGTGAACAGCTCGCCGAGATCTTCCTCGGTCATTTTATCGGCGGCGCGATCCAGGACTGGTTCGCCTACATGCTGGCGCTGGTGGTGCTCCTGTTCAGGCCGCAGGGCCTGTTCGGCGAAAAGATCATCGAGAGGGTCTGAGTCGTGTTCTATCGCGAGGCCGGCCAATTCAAGACCAGCTACCAAGCCGATCAGGCGATCTTTCCGATCGCGCAGGACCGCATCGGCGTGGCGATCATCCTGCTGGTCGCGCTGCTGATCATTCCCACCATGTCCAGCGAGTACTGGCTGAGCACGATCATGATCCCGTTCCTGGTCTTCTCCATGGCCGCGATCGGGCTCAACCTGCTGACCGGCTATTGCGGCCAGCTGTCCCTGGGCACGGGCGGCTTCATGGCCTGCGGCGCCTTCTTCGCCTACAAGCTCTCGACCGGGTTCCCCGACCTCCACATCGTCCTGGTCTTCCTCTTGTCGGGCCTCGGCACGGCGGCCGTCGGCGTGGTCTTCGGCCTGCCCTCGCTGCGGATCAAGGGCTTCTACCTGGCGGTCGCGACCCTGGCGGCGCAGTTCTTCCTGGTCTGGGTCTTCAACAAGTTCCCCTGGTGGGTGAACTACAGCCCGTCGGGCGTCATCTCGGCGCCGCCGCGCGAGCTCCTGCCCGGTATCTTCCTGACCGGAAACGAGGCGACCCCGGAGGCCAAGTACCTCTTCCTGGTGATCTTCGTCGGACTGCTGGCGCTGATCGCCAAGAACCTGGTACGCAGCCGCGTCGGCCGCTCCTGGATGGCGATCCGGGACATGGATATCGCCGCCGAGATCATCGGCATCCGCCCGCTGCACACCAAGCTCCTGGCCTTCGCGATCAGCTCCTTCTACATCGGGATCGCCGGCGCGCTCTGGGCCTTCGTCTATACCGGTTCGGTCGAGGCGCTGGCGTTCGAAATCAACCGCTCGTTCCAGGTGCTGTTCATGATCATCATCGGCGGGCTCGGTTCGATTCTGGGATCGTTTCTGGGCGCCGCCTTCATCGTGCTGCTGCCGATCCTATTGAACAACGCGATGCTTGCCGTGGACCCGACCATTTCGACCGCCCTGGTGTCCCATGTCGAGTTCATGATCTTCGGCGCGCTGATCGTGTTCTTCCTGATCGTTGAGCCCCACGGGCTGGCGCGGCTTTGGCAGATCATGAAGGAGAAGCTGCGGCTTTGGCCGTTCCCCTACTAGCGTGCGGTCCGGGCGGCCGGGGCTTGGTCGGCGTCAGGCTGTAATGATAGGTTCACAACCAACGGCGGAACAATCCGCCGGCTTGAACAAGGAGGAAGTTTGAAATGAGATTCAATGCTCTAGGCTTGGCTGCAGCGGGTGCTGCGGCGCTCCTCATGGCGGCGGCCCCGCCTGTCGCCGCGCAGGACAAGCAGTTCATTCCGGGCCTGATGTACCGTTCCGGTCCCTATGCGCCGAACGGCATACCCTTCGCCAACGGGTTCCAGGATTACATCAAGATGGTCAACGCCACCGGCGGCATCAACGGCGTGATGATCGAGTACGAGGAGTGCGATACGGCCTACAACAACGACCGCGGCGTGGAATGCTACGAGCGCCTCAAGCGCCCCGGCGCGGCCGCCATCACACCGCTCTCGACCGGCATCACCTACGCGCTGATCGATCGCGCGACCGCGGACAAGATCCCGGTGCTGTCCATGGGCTACGGCCGGACCGCCGGTTCCGACGGAAGGGTCTTCCCCTACGTCTTCACGCTGCCGGCGACCTACTGGTCCGGCGCCGACATCATCGTCAACTACATCGCCAAGAACGAGGGCGGCTACGATAACCTCAAGGGCAAGAAAATCGCTCTGGTCTATCACGACTCGGCCTACGGCAAGGAACCGATCGCCACCCTCGAGGCGCTCTCCGAGAAGCACGGCTTCTCGCTCCACCTGTTCCCCGTCGCCCACCCGGGCCTGGAGCAGAAGGCCACCTGGCTGCAGATCGGCCGACAGGTCCGCCCCGACTGGACCGCCATGTGGGGCTGGGGCGTGATGAACTCCACCGCGATCAAGGAAGCCGCCGCGGTGGCCTATCCCATGGACCGCTTCATCGGCATCTGGTGGTCGGGCGCGGAGCCCGACGTCGTGCCGGCGGGCGCGCAGGCCAAGGGCTACAAGTCCCTGAACTTCCACGGCACGGGCACCGACTATCCGGCGCTGCAGAACATCCTGACCAAGGTGCACGACGCCGGGAATGGCACCGGCCCGCGCGAGGAGGTCGGCCAAGTGCTCTACAACCGCGGGGTCATGAACGCCGCCATCATCGTCGAGGCGATCAAGACGGCGCAGGGCATGCACGGCAAGAAGCCGCTGACCGGCGAGCAGATCCGCGACGGCTTCGAGAACCTCAAAGTCGATTCCGCCCGGCTCGCCGATATGGGCCTGACCGGTTTCATGGAGGCGATCCAGGTCTCCTGCGCCGACCACGAGGGCACCGGACGTGCCTACGTGCAGCAGTGGGACGGGAGCGCCTGGAACAAGGTCTCCGACTGGATCGAGCCCAATCGTAAGGGGCTGCTCAGGCCGATGATCGAGTCGGCCGCAGCGGCCTACGCCGCGGAAAAGGGCATCACGCCGCGCAGCTGCCCCTAGAGCAGATCCGGGTTCGGTGGATTCACCAGGGCGATCCATCGAACCCGGTAAATCCGCTTTAGTCTCTCGCTGGAGGGCGCCGTCCCGCTTTCCCCCGGGGCGGCGCCGCCAGCATCGAACAACGGGCCGGAGAGAACCTGGATGTCCACAGGCGCGACCGCAGAACGGAGCAATGGTGCCGCCAACGGCTCTGCGCTCCTGAGCGTCAACAATATCGAGGTCATCTACGACCACGTCATTCTGGTGCTCAAGGGCGTATCGCTCGAGGTTCCCGATGGGGGCGTGGTCGCCCTCCTCGGGGCCAACGGCGCCGGCAAGACCACCACCCTGAAGGCGATCTCAAACCTGCTCCGCGCCGAGCGCGGTGAGGTCACCAAGGGGTCGATCGAGTTCGAGAAAGAGAAGGTCGACCGGCTGACGCCCAACGACCTGGTCAAGCGCGGCGTCATCCAGGTGATGGAGGGCCGCCACTGTTTTGAGCACCTGACCGTCGAGGAGAACCTGCTGACCGGGGCCTACACACGGAGCGAGGGCCGCGCGGCGATCGACCAGGATCTCGAGATGGTCTACGGTTACTTTCCGCGCCTGAAGGAGCGGCGCAGCTCCCTGGCCGGCTACACCTCGGGCGGCGAGCAGCAGATGACGGCGATCGGCCGCGCCCTGATGAGCCGCCCGCGCATGATCCTGCTCGACGAACCCTCAATGGGCCTCGCCCCGCAGCTGGTCGAGGAGATCTTCGAGATCGTCAAGCGGCTGAACGAGCAGGAGGGGGTCTCGATCCTGCTCGCCGAGCAGAACACCAACGTCGCGCTGCGCTACGCCAAGTACGGCTACATCCTGGAGAACGGCCGGGTGGTCATGGACGGCGACGCGGCGTCCCTGCGCGAGAACGCCGACGTCAAGGAGTTCTACCTCGGCCTCTCGACCACAGGCCGCAAGAGCTACCGCGACGTGAAGCACTACAAGCGCCGCAAGCGCTGGCTGGCTTGATCGCTGTACCCAGTTGCCTCTCTCGTTGTCATTGCCGTGCTCGACACGGCAATCCAGGGGCGGCTGGCAACCCTGGATGTTCGGATCAAGTCCAAGCATGACAAGAGGATAGAATGCCATGAGCGCGGTTGAGCACTTCGACGACCTGGAAACCCGCACCCCCGATCTGCGCGCGCGCGACGAGGGCGTCGCGCTGGCCGCCCAGGTCGCCCACGCCAAGGCCGAGACGCCGGCCTACGCCGAGATCCTCGGGGATGTGGAGCCGGGCGGCATCAAGGATCGCGCGGCCCTGGCCGGCCTCCCGGTGACCCGCAAGGGCGACCTGGTCGAGCGCCAGGCGAGCGCCCCGCCCTTCGGCGGCCTGGCGGCGGCGGACCCGAGCCGGATCTTCGCCTCGCCCGGACCGATCTACGAGTTCGAGTCTGTGCGCCCCGGTTTCTGGCGGCTCGAGCGGGCACTCCACGCGGCCGGCTTCCGGGCCGGCGACCTGGTGCACAACTGCTTCGCCTATCACCTGACCCCGGGCGGCTGGATGCTCGACGGGGGCTTGCGGGCGCTCGGCTGCGCCGTCGTGCCCGGCGGCGTCGGCAACAGCGAGCAGCAGGTCCAGGCGATCGCGCACCTCAAGCCGGTCGGCTACACGGGCACGCCGGACTTCCTGAAGGTGCTGCTCGACAAGGCGAACGAGCTCGATCTCGACTGCGGCTCGATCAAGCGCGCCCTGGTCTCGGGCGGTGCGCTCTTCCCCTCGCTCCGCCAGGAATACGCCGAGCGGGGCGTCGCCACCCTGCAGTGCTACGCGACGGCGGACCTAGGCCTGATCGCCTACGAGACCCTGGGCCCGGACGGCGCCGTCGGCGACGGCATGGTGGTCGACGAGGGGCTGATCGTTGAGATCGTGCGGCCCGGGACCGGCGATCCGGTGGCCGAGGGCGAGGTCGGCGAGGTCGTGGTGACCACGCTCAACCCCGACTATCCCCTGATCCGCTTCGCCACCGGCGACCTCTCCGCCGTGCTGCCGGGCACGGGCGCCTGCGGGCGGACCAACCTGCGCCTCAAGGGCTGGATGGGCCGGGCCGATCAGACCACCAAGGTCAAGGGCATGTTCGTCCACCCCTCGCAGATCGCCGAGGTGGTCAAGCGGCACCCCGAGGTGGCCCGGGCGCGGCTCACCGTCGAGCGGCGCGGCGAGAGCGACCACATGACCCTGCTCTGCGAAGCCAGCGACTGTTCCGACGCGCTGGTGGCGGCGCTCGGCCGCTCGTTGCAGGAAAGCTGCAAGCTGAAGGGCGAGATCCGTCTGGTGGCGCCGGCCAGCCTGCCGAACGACGGCAAGGTGATCGACGACCAGCGCAGCTACGACTGAGCCGGTCCCGCGGGATCAGCTGCCCTTCTGCTTGGCGAGCCATTCACGGGCGCGCGTCTCGGCCTGGATGATCTGGCCCTCGGTCATGCGGCGCGCGACGCCCTCGCGGGCCTCCGCCGCCTCCTGGTGGCCGCGCATCACCGCCAGATCGAACCACTTGTAGGCCTCGACGTAGTCCTGCTCGACGCCGTGCCCGTAGTAATACATGGCGCCCAGAACCCGCTGGGCCGAAGGCATGCCCTTGTCGGCCGCGCGGCGCAGCCAGAACACCGCCTTGGCGTCGTCCTGTTCGGTACCCCAGCCGTTCTTGTACATGACGCCGAGGTCTTTCTCGGCGAGCCCGTAGTTCTTGTTGGCGGCCTTGCGGAACCATTTCAACGCGGTCTTGAAACTCTGCTCGACGCCGATGCCTTCCAGGTAGAGTCGGCCGAGGCGGTACTGCGCCTGGGGGAGCCCGGCCATCGCCGCCTTGGCGTACCAGAAAGCCGCCTTCTTGGGGTTGCGCTTGAGGCCCTGGCCCTCCTCCAGGATTACCGCCAGGCGGTACTGCGCCTCGACGTTGCCGGCTTCGGCCGCCGGCGGCAGCAGCCTCTGGGTCTCGGCCTTGCTCTTGGGTCGGACCCGGCCCTCGATGATCAGCAGGCTTAGGTCCCGGCCGGCCCGGGGGTGCCCCTGCGCCATCGCCCGGCGGAACCACTTGGCGGCCTCCCGCTCGTCCCGCGGCACCGCCTGGCCGCGCGCGAAGAGCTCGCCCAGCCTGTACTGGGCCTTGTCGTCGCCGTCCTCCGCCTTGCGGATCAGGGCCTGGATTGCTGAATCGTATCGCTCGGTCGCGGCTTGGGCGGACGTGGATTCCGGTGCTGCCGGTTGCTTTTCCGGGCCGGCCGCGCAGGCGGCAAGCAGGAAGGCCGCCGCCACGACGCTCGCGCGGGGTGTCAGTGGCCGGGTAGGGCAGGGGGAGCGGCGATTTCGGCGCATGCTGGCGGCTCGGAAGGGTTAAGGCGCCCCCGGTCTAGCATCCTTCTGGTAAAGAATTCGCTCTGTAGGGCTATCCAAGGTTGTTTTTCTGGGGAGAATGGGATGGATCCTGGTGTGCCCGGGCCGGTTTCGGAACCTTTCCGCATCGGGACCGAAATCCTTAATTCCGCCGCAATTGCGGCCAAGTCAGAGCACAATCTCCCTCTACCTATCTACCCACGGAGACTTCCCCTCTCTGTTCGAGGTGGCCAGCCGGCCTCATCATCTACTTGCCCCCTTCGGCTGGGAACTGAGAGTGGCCGCCGGTCCCGACCCCGGCGGCCACTCTCGACCTCCCATGTCATAGCGATCAAGCGACCCGCGACCAGAGTTCGGGCGACCAGCGTTTGAGCGACGAGCGTTTGGCCGCCCCCGCCTTGTTTGCTATATCCGACGCGTCTATTCCGTTCATCCGCTCTGCCCCAACCGCGACCGTCGGTATCTCCATGAGCCTCTTCGAAGGACGCGAACTCGCGTGTGACCGCGGCGGCCGGCGGGTCTTCGAGGGGCTCGACTTCGCGCTCGAGCCCGGCGGCGTGCTGCTGCTCGACGGCCCGAACGGCAGCGGCAAGTCCAGCTTGTTGCGGCTCATGGCCGGCCTGCTCGCGCCGAGCGAGGGGGAGTTGCTGTGGGAGCAGCGGCCGACCCGGGCCGACGAGCAACGGTCGCGGGTCCAGTTCCTCGGCCATCTCGACGCGGTCAAGCCGGTGCTCAGCGCGCGCGAGAACCTGGAGTACTGGACCGGCCTGCGCGGCGGCGCGGAGGAGGCAGGCGCCGAGCCGGTCGAGCGGGCGCTCGACCTCTTCGGCCTTGCCGCCCAGACCGACGTCCCCGGCCGGCTCCTGTCGGCCGGTCAGAAGCGCCGGCTCGCCCTGGCGCGCCTGCTGACCGCGCCCGCCGGGCTTTGGCTGCTCGACGAGCCCGGGGTCGGCCTCGATCGCGACTCGCTCGAGCGTTTGGGCCGGGCGGTCGCCCGGCACCGCGAAGGCGGCGGCTGCGTCGTCGCCGCGACCCACATGGCGCTGCCGTTCGGCCCGGCGGAGACCCTCTCGCTGGACCGTTTCGCGCCGCGCCGCGCCGTGGAGTTCCTCTGGTGAGCGGCTTCGCCGCCGTGCTCGGCCGCGACCTGCGCCTGGCGCTGCGCCAGCGCGCCGAGGCCAGCCTGGTGATCCTGTTCTTTCTGCTCGCCGCGATGCTCTTTCCCTTCGCCCTGGGCCCGGAGCCCAACCTGCTGCTGCGCATCGCGCCCGGCGTGGTCGCGGTCTGCGCCCTGCTGGCGGTGCTCCTGTCGCTCGAGCGGATGTTCCTGGCCGACTACGAAGACGGCAATCTGGAGCTTCTGGTGCTCTCGCCCCTACCGCTCGAGCTGGCGGTCCTGGCCAAGGTGCTGGCCCATTGGCTGACCACCGGATTGCCGCTCATCCTCGCGAGCCCCCTGATCGCGACGAGCTACGGGATGGAGGCGGCCTCGCTGCCGATCCTGATGCTGGCCATGACCCTGGCGACGCCCGTGCTCAGCCTGATCGGCGGGATCGGCGCGGCGCTCACCCTGGGCGCGCGCCGCGGCGGCGTGCTGATACCGCTGCTCGTGCTGCCGCTCTACATCCCGGTTCTGATTTTCGCCGTTGGCGCGATCGATGCGGTGCTGGCAGAATTGCCCGCGCGCCCTCATCTGCTTCTGCTCGGCGCCTTGCTGCTGGCCGCGCTGCCGCTCGCGCCCTGGGCCAGCGCGGCGGCGCTCAGGCAGGTTGCAGAGTGAGCGGCTGCGCGGTTTTTTTCGTACTGTGGTTAAACGCGAGAGAGTGACGATCGAGCCATGCACCGCTTCGCCAATCCCGGCCGTTTCATGCGCCTCGCCCGGCCCCTGGTACCCTGGTTGGCCGGCCTCTGCGCGGTCTGCCTGGGTGCCGGCCTCTACCTCGCGCTCTTCGTGGCGCCGCCCGACTATCAGCAGGGCGAGAGCGTGCGGATTATGTACGTTCACGTGCCCGCCGCCTGGATGGCGCTCTTCGTCTACACGGTGATCGCCGTCGCCAGCGCGTCCTCGCTGATCTGGCGCCACCCCCTGGCCGACGTGGTCGCCAAGGCTTCGGCGCCGCTCGGCGCGGGCTTCACCTTTTTGGCGCTCGCGACCGGCTCGCTCTGGGGCAAGCCCATGTGGGGCACCTGGTGGGTCTGGGACGCGCGGCTCACCTCGGTCCTGATCCTCTTCTTCCTCTATCTCGGGCACATGGCGCTGATGAACGCCTTCGAGGATCCGGCGCGCGGCCGCAAGGCGGCCGCCATACTGGCGCTGGTCGGCTTCGTCAACGTGCCGATCATCAAGTTCTCGGTCGACTGGTGGTCGACCCTGCACCAGCCCGCCAGCGTGATGCGCATGGACGGGCCGACGATCCACCCCGACATGCTCTGGCCGCTGCTGCTGATGGCCCTGGGCTTCAAGCTCTACTACGCGACCCTTCTGCTGCTGCGCGTGCGCAGCGAGCTGGCGGCCGCGCGCCTGCGGGCGCTTCGCCTGGTGGCGCAGCAACCGGGGTGATGTGATGGCGGCGGACAGCTTGATCGAACGCATGGTCAACGACCGGGCCGGCGGTCTAGAAAGAACCCCATGACGAGCCTTGAAGATTTCCTCGCCATGGGGGGCTACGGCGCCTTCGTCTGGCCGGCCTATGGGCTCAGCGCGCTGGTGCTGGCGGGCTTCCTGTGGCAGAGCCTGCGCGACCTCAAGCGGCACGAGCGCGACCTGGAATCGGTCGAGCAGTCGGATCAAGTCAAGAGCCGCCGCCAGGCGCGGCGGGCGGCGCGCAGCGGAGAGACGTCATGACCAGGAAGCGGCGGCGGATGATCATGCTGGGCGCGGGCATGCTGGCATTGTCGGCAGCGGCCGTGCTGGTGCTCACCGCCTTCGAGGAGAACCTCGTCTTCTTCTACAGCCCGAGCGACATCCTGGCCGGCAAGGCGCCCAACGGGCGGGCGCTCAGGCTCGGCGGCCTGGTCGAGGAAGGCTCGGTCCAGCGCGGCTCCGGGCTCGAGGTTCAATTCCGCGTGACCGATCTCGCCGAGGCCGTGCCCGTGGCCTACAAGGGGATCCTTCCCGACCTGTTCCGCGAGGGCCAGGGCGTGGTGGTCCAGGGACGGCTCAACCGCAGCGGCCTGTTCCAGGCCGACGAGGTGCTGGCCAAGCACGACGAGAACTACATGCCGCCAGAGGTGGCCGAGGCGCTGAAGAAGTCCGGCCAGTGGAAACCCGGGGGTGAGGCCGACGGCGCGTCGGAAGGAGCTTACACGCAATGATCATCGAGCTGGGACACTTCGCACTGATCCTCGCGCTCGTGGTCGCCCTGGTTCAGGGCAGCCTGCCCATGATCGGCGCGGCCCGGGGCAACCTGGCCTGGATGGGCGTCGGGCGCAGCGCGGCGGTGCTGCAGTTCCTGCTCGTGCTGACCGCCTTCATGGCGCTGATGCACGCCTACGTGACCTCGGACTTCTCGCTCCTGAACGTGGTCCAGAACTCGCACTCGGCCAAGCCGATGATCTACAAGATCTCCGGCGTCTGGGGCAACCACGAGGGCTCGATGGTGCTCTGGATCCTCATCCTGGCGCTGTTCGGCGCGGCGGTCGCGGTGTTCGGCGACAACCTGCCGCCGACCCTGCGCGCGCGGGTGCTGTCCGTCCAGGCCTGGATCGCGATCGGCTTTCTCACCTTCTCGATCTTCACCTCCAACCCCTTCGCGCGCGTCTTCCCGGTGCCGCTCGACGGCCGTGACCTCAACCCGCTGCTGCAGGACCCGGGCCTCGCGTTCCACCCGCCCATGCTCTACACCGGCTACGTCGGCTTCTCGATGGCCTTCTCGTTTGCCATCGCCGCGCTGATCGAGGGCCGCGTCGACGCCGCCTGGGCCCGCTGGGTGCGGCCCTGGACTCTGCTCGCCTGGTGCTTCCTGACCGCCGGCATCGCGCTCGGCAGCTGGTGGGCCTACTACGAGCTCGGCTGGGGCGGCTGGTGGTTCTGGGACCCGGTCGAGAACGTCTC